>Ga0316201_10003372_pt1 | contig 11769 bp, 8 predicted proteins | sample CS6wburrow_MG_FD_204516 | JGI IMG/M metagenome (GOLD analysis project Ga0316201, IMG submission 204516) | Coastal sediment microbial communities from Delaware Bay, Delaware, United States - CS-6 worm burrow | ecosystem: Environmental > Aquatic > Marine > Coastal > Sediment | place: USA: Delaware... | reverse complement strand
GCCTGCATCGAGGACCCACCTCTGATCACGAAGATTCTGGGCCATGTTCAGCGGCGTGAGGCTCTGATCGGCAACACACCACGATCACCGCCGGTCTTACAACCGGAACTGACTTTCACCTGAGACAATTGGGCGCAAGCCCGGGGAATCGTGCGACTGCTCGTCAGGTTTTCAGACTTGTTGCATGGATCCCCTGGCGTGTTGGCCCGGTGTAATGCGGTCAGGCCATGAATCACCCGCCTATGGCTTGTTTCTTTCGTCCCTAATCAAGCACCCATAGTTGCCCAAATGACCGCAGACGTGGTTTATTCTTCCTATCCGCTGAACAGGACAAGGTGAGTGAAGGTGAGATGGGGAACCCGTCGAGAAGCCAACCCGGTCCATGAACACTACTTCATAACAAGCACCCCAGATTAAGTAGAACGGTTATGCGTGTTATACGTATAGTTAGCGGGCGACTATGGCGAAAGCATCACTAGAGAGAAGTAAATATGGATATTTTCCAGTTCCTGGCGGAGCTTGCGGAAACCGGCGACAGTCCGGTCGTTGTTTTTGGTAGCCGTTTTGGTGTTATCGAATGAATACTGAGAAACACATTTCACGCAATGCGCCTTGCCCTTGTGGCAGTGGAAATAAGTACAAAAAGTGTTGTGGTAACCTGGCGCATTCATCTGATGTCGCTTCAAAGACAGACGCAAGGCCAGCGCCATCTGCAGAGCAGATGTTCACAGAGGGGACGAATTTACGCAATTCAGGGCGATACAAGGAGGCCAAAAAGATATATGAAAAGCTTCTTCGAAACCGGCCCAAAGATATACGTGCTATTTCCGGGCTGTGTCAGTGTCTGGCAGAGCTTGGACAGAGTGAACGCGCTTTCGAGGTTGCCAGACGGGCGTTAAAATCAAATCCTGATAACTTGAACTTTATTAACGAGTTTATTGTGATGCTCTTTAATGCAGGAAAAATAGAGGAATCTCTCGAATGGGCAAAGCGTGCTGTAAAAATGGGGCCAGAGGGTGCCAAAACGAACGTGCTTGTTGCAAACTGTTACGAGAAACTACATCGAATAGACGATGCCCTTGAAGCAAACAGACTGGCGCAAATTGCCAATCCTCAAACAAACTATCTCAAATTCCAGGAAGCCAAGTTAATTGCTCGAAAGGGTGAATATGAACGGGCAAGGGATATCTTGCGGGAAACCAGCCAGGCACCCGGGTTGCCACCTGAGCTGAAAGCACAGATTTTTGGCGAATTAGGGCGAGTACTCGACAAACTCAAAAACTATGATCAGGCCTACGAGGCATTTTCACAGAGCGGACACGAGGCTGCCAGTAATCCCAAAACTCAGAAATTCAATCTTGGTTACAGACCAGGTTTAATGGCTGCGTTTGTAAAAGGGTTAACAGAAGAAAGGCTTAAAAAATGGAAATCTGAGGATCTTAAGGATGATTCATGGACTCCTGCATTTCTTGTGGGTTTCCCACGTTCCGGCACCACAATGACTGAACAAATTCTGGCTGCTCACAGCGGTATATGTACAACAGATGAACAGCCCTACTTTGAACATGTACGTATGGAATGGGCACGCATTGTCGGCGCAAACCCGGATCTTGGATGGATGGCGGACCAACTTGATGTCAAATCAATTCTTCAGTTACGCAAAATTTATCGTGAAAAAGTTGAGGCAGATCAACAGTCACCCATTGGATCAAAAATGCTCATTGATAAATTGCCACTCAATATCATGAACATTGGGTTAATTAATCTTGTTTTCCCGGAGGCGAAAATTATCGTTGCACTCAGAGACCCGCGAGATTGCTGTCTAAGCAGTTTCATGCAGGACTTCAAACTCAATTCTGCAATGATTCATTTTCTGGCACTTGACCGTGCGGTGAATTTTTATACACAAGTAATGGGCACATGGCTGCATTTTCGCGACATTATTTCATTATCGCATTTCACTATTCGATATGAGGACACCGTCAAGAATCTCGAGTTCGAAGCGAAACGACTCATTGATTACCTGGGTCTTGACTGGGAACCAGACATTTTGCAGTTCCATCAACGTGCAAAAGAGCGTGTGATTGCTACACCAAGCTATGTCGCAGTGACCGAGCCAGTCCACACCCGCGCAATAGGCAGGTGGAAAAACTATCACCAACAATTTGCCCCGTTACTCCCAAAGCTGGAACCATTTATCAGGGAATTCGGATATGAGATTGATGGGTAGTGGATTGCGGCGTGAGGCTCTGATCGGCAACACACCACGATCACCGCCGGTCTTACAACCGGAACTGACTTTCACCTGAGACAATTGGGCGCAAGCCCGGGGAATCGTGCGGCTGCTCGCCAGGTTTTCAGACTTGTTGCATGGATCCCCTGGCGTGTTGGCCCGGTGTAATGCGGTCAGGCCATGAATCACCCGCCTATGGCTTGTTTCTTTCGTCCCTAATCAAGCACACATAGTTGCCCAAATGACCGCAGACGTGGTTTATTCTTCCTATCCGCATCAAGGATCCGGAGTTTACAGCGTCGCTGGTGAAGCCGTTTGGTAAATCGTTCGAGAGATCATAGCCATCGCCATGATTCGAGGAGGGTTTCTTTCTCAGAATAGGGGGATATTGCATCGACCTGTTGAACTCACACCCCGTTGAAGAACTTTGGAGTTTCGCTTCCCTGCTCCCACGCGCGACGGCATTCCGGCCGTGGGTCGCCTGCGGCTCCCGATAGGATTCAGGAGTTGATACGTGTCGCGACTCCATGGGGAAGATGAGCGAAATACCGTTCTATCCAGGCAAGAAACAGAATATACAACATTCAATCTTTGCCGCACGGCACATTGTTGGCCCACATAGTCATCCGCCTGTAGGTATCATCCGGCACGGCATCGACCAATAGTTCATCGACTAACTTTGCAAACGCAGGATCGACGATTTCACGACCAATCGTGTCCCACCACGCTCGACCAGGACCGGTTGAATGATTGATCAGAACGACATGACGATAGGCCAGCCAGGTTTGCTCATCCAATAGTCCATTGGTGTACTGGAAATACTCGAATTCGCGATTTCTCAGATCCAGCGCAAACATGAAACTCAAGCGCAATTGATCCTCTGCCGACAATTTTTCTTCAGCGATATATCTGGCAAATACATCTGCATTCTGGAAGTTGGCGCTCAGAGAGGTCACATCATTCGTCACGAGCGCCTGGCGCGATCCGGATCGAAGAAGTTCGTTGTTCTGCCGAACCTGGGCGGCAAGGTAGATCAAAGACGCAATGACCGCCAATGCGGCAACAATTTCGGCAATCGCTGCTCCAGCTTCCCAGTTCACTAACCGATCTCCTTTTTAATTAATCGCGTTCAGAATTTAGGAACAAACCACAATGTGCCTTGAGTGCAAGCCGTTAGTCAATGTTCAGGGCCACTGTCGGTCGATGGGAAAGTCACGTGCCCGTTGTAGCATCTGGCCCGTCTTCTTCTAACCGAAAACCCTTTCCACCAGGGAGGCCCATGCCCCGCCCAAAGCTTGACCAATCCATTCTTTCGAATAAGGGGGCCGGATACCTTTTGAAAATTGTATCCGGCCCCTTTTTCGCTGTGATAATGGGTGGCGGGTAATGTAACGACAAAGCCCCTCCAGTTTGGTGCCCTGATGGGCTTCACACCTCGTGGCGGCGTGTAGTGAAAAGCCCACCACCTTGGCCAGCAGGGGGCTATTGGACCGCTTTTCCAAAGGCGGGACGCTGTGCAGGGTAACAGCCTTGCGCCCAGCGTGGGGACCGATGGCAATTCGATAATGCACGGACGCAGCCTGCAGCTGAGGCAGATTGCTCTGATCGAGCGCGGGCTCGTCGTGACCGGCCGAGTCTCATTCGTGACTTCTGACACTTTCGCTCGTCAGATTGTGGCAGTGATGATGAATGCATGATGAGCGGGATGGCATCTGCCAACTCAGTCCGGACTCCACCACGGTGAGTCTGTGAACAGGGCGACCAAATACTTTGTCGGACCCCTGGTTGTTTTCCTCCTGGTTACCGGGACTACCGGGGCCATTCATGAGCGCTGGGCTCGGTCCCGGGCCATCGCGGAATTTCCCCCCCCAGGGCAGATGGTTGAAGTCGATGGCCATAAGCTGCACCTGGACTGTCGAGGGGAGGGCACGCCGACGGTAGTGCTCGAGGCGGGGATGGATCCCTACGGTTCAATAGGTTGGTCACGCGTTCACGACGCACTGGCTGCGGAAACGCGGGTGTGTGCATACGACCGTGCCGGCATCGCCTGGAGCGACCCCCTGCCGTCACCGCGGGATGGCCGGAAAATCGTGGAGGAACTGCACCAACTGGTCGAAGCCGCGGGCATCGACAGGCCATTCATTCTCGCAGGCCACTCCATGGGAGGGGCCTATGCACTCGTTTACGCGAACAGGTATCCAGATGACCTGGCCGGCCTCGCGCTGATCGAATCCTCTCATCCCGACCAATTCGAGCGCCTTCCTGCCATGGGGCAGATTCCGCCCAAAATCGTAATGCAGGTCATGCCGTTTCTGAGGTCCGTGGGCCTGATGAGGTGGCTCATGCGGTCGGAATTGAGAGTGAAGTCCCTGTCCGACAGCGATCGCCTGGCGTTGCAGGCGGTATCAGCCTCCAGTATGTCGACGGTGGCGCAGGAGTTTCAGCACATCAGGGAGAGCCTGGACATGGCGAGGCAGGTGTCCACACTCGGCGGGATGCCATTGCTGGTGATGAGCGTCGGTAACGCGCCAGACGCGTCGCGGGTCCCGGGATTCTCGCAACAACAGGTGGACAAGGCGTTTGCCGGCTGGACCGAGCTGCAAATGGAACTCTCCAGTCTGAGCGCCGATTCCCGCCATATTCCGGTCCAGCAGGGGACCCATTATTTGCAGTTCAGTCAGCCGCAAGCCGTGATCGATGCCGTGTCCCACTTCACCACCCACTGCCGGTCGATCATCACTACGCGACTGCGCAGCAACTGAGGCGTCTTCGGATCTGCGTCGAATTGCTGGACACCCACCCGCCATGTGGAGCACGTCATGTTCGCGCATAGGCACTATTAACCACATCTTCGGGCATCTCAACAAGTATCCGAGTTTGCTTCTGCCCGCAGATGGGATGCTGCCTTCCACTTAACCAACGGATTCTTCCCCGGCAAGGCAGCCGCACACGGGACATCAAATCATGTTGAACGCCTGTTCTTGGTGCCTGGGCGGCGCCAGCGCCAGGTGGTTGTCAGACTCCAGGCGTTGCTGAATAGCGCCCGGAATCTGGTAATCAATGTGGGCTCTTCGATTAAGATAGTTATCAGCAGCGTGCCGACGCAATGGGGCATGTCACGATGCCAATGGCAATCACCTGCTCGAGAATCCAGTTCAGACCTCAGATTGCTGACGTAAAGGGCTGTTAAGGGTCGGAAGCGGATATTTTGAGTGGTTGCAGGATGGGTTCCGCTATCAAGCGATCAGCGGAACCCATTCAGCTTCTAAAATCAGGGACGACTTGTTCTCAGTTCGGCCAGGAGCGGACGTTAATCAAGCCTAAGCCTCCGCTTACGAACGATCGTATGGAACATATCCTTCCCATTCCCAGGGCAGGCCTGTTTTTCCAAGTAGTTCATCAACCAGATACAGAAAGATGCTCTCACCATTGGAACTGTTGGACAGAATCAAGATGCAGTGGCCGGAACGGTCAAGACAAAGTGCATAATTGTTGGTGCCTTCGTCATGGCCCTCTTTGAAATACGCAGGTCCGAAAGCTGATTCGAATAATCCCCAGCCCAAACCATAGGAAAGCTGAATGCCATCATTCGCATCGGTATCCTCTGGAAACTGGGTTGGAAATTGGTGTTTGGCGGTTATCCTGACTTGGGGGCGGAGCATTTCGGCCCTTGCTGGTTCAGACAGTCCCTCGCCCTTCGATACACCAGCCAGAAAAGCAGCAAGATCGTCGAGTGTCGTATCCATTGATCCCGCTGCCGCGACTTTTTGCCACATCCTATGGCCGAGATTCCTGCCTTCCTTATCATGACCACGGGCAAAATTCGGCCGAAAATCATCACGCCACATCATGGAGGTTCGCTGCATGTCAAAGCGGTCGAACACTTTCTCCTGCATCAACTGGTTAACATCAAGGCCTAAACCCTCCTCCAATACCATTTGCGCCACCTGTATGCCCTCTCCCGAGTAGGCATATCGTGCTCCGGGTTCAAACAGTATTTCTAGCTTTTTCGACTCGCTGAACCAGCGCCAGTTGGGAAGCCCGGCTTGATGTGACAGCAACATGCGTAGTGTCCACTTTCGCCACCGCTCGTCATTAGCGAGATCGAAGTAGTTCTCAAAATGATGGAGCGGCACGGGCAAATACTCATGGATCGGGCGATCCAAATCGACTATGCCTTCATCTGTCAGGGTCATCACCATGTATGCGAACGCCGCCTTGGTCAATGAAGCGCCATACATTACAGTGTCCGTTTGGAGCGGTCGCGACTGTGCCACGTCTGCCATGCCGTATGCATTGCTGTAGGAAATATCACCGTTGTCTATCAACGCTATTGCCAATCCCGCTACCTGGCCCGCTGTCATCAACCTATTGACTGTTTCGTCGATCTGAAAAGCTGACAACACTTTTCCGTCGGGTCGCACAAAACTGCTGTCCGGATCAATATCCGCCAGACCAGGTGTCGCGAAATAAAAGAAAAAACTAGCGACCAATAAGGCGTGCATAAGTGTATTTTTCCAATAGATAATTGACACAGACTACTATGTGATGAGGTCTGGAACCCGCGACAGGAGCGTGGCTATGGCTATTTAATTGTCTAATTATATTTCAAACAGTTTCGCTTTTAGCCGCAATGGGTCGTTAGCTGCTGAAACCCTCAAAATTTGGCTTGGTTCCGTTAAACAATCGAAAGCGGACGCCGGGCGCCGATTTTGTCGAACAGAGGCCCCTAGCAGCCTGTCTTCAAATCGGTTCCACCTCAAATCAGTTAACGAAAATCAGGTGGTCCACTAGGGTCACGGCGGCGGTAACGGACAATCGAAAGCCGGGTCCACGACACACTTATAAAAGAATCGGAATTGCTCCACCGCGGGGAAGAGCGGGGGGATGGTCGCCATGATGTCCGCCTCGCTGTAGTAGTCCCGCGAGTAGTACGCCTGTGTGCTCCAGGGCTCAAACTTGAGGATCGACATGCCCTTGGCTTCGTATGGCACACCGTCGAATTTACCCTCCATCGTCCACGTCGCCGAGTACACGTTGCCGAACAGCATTTCATCCTCGACCGTGGTGACCAGGTCGGGCGAACTGCCAAAGAGCCGCGCGAAGAAGGGCACCAGCTCGTCGAAGCCATCGATGTAGACGATCGGATCATAATACTGGTAATCGTCGGTGTAGAGCGGCAGCAGCGATTGCCAGTTAGAGGCGTTGATTTCTACAAGCGCGCGTCCGACATTGAGACGTTCCCGTTGCAACCGTACCACGCCACCAGCGCGGCTATTCGACGGCGGCACGTCGATCAAAGGCGTCGTTTCGGGAAGGGCGTCGGTCGTGGCCAGCACAGGGGGGCACCCTAACTCGGGGGTTGGATTGACGGCGCACCGGTAGTACCAGCGGAACCCCTCGACCGCGTCACCGAATCCGGGGGCATTGGCCATGATGTCGCCTTCGGTGTAGTAGTCCCGCCAGTAGTAGACCTGTCTGCTCCGGGGATGGAACTTGATGATCGACATGCCCTTGGCTTCATAGGGCACCTCATCGATGAAGGTACCGACCATCGTCCAGGTCGCGCTGTACACATCGCCGACCAGGGTTTCGTCCTCGATCGTGGTGACGAGATCCGGTGAGCTGCCATAGAGGCGCGCGAGGAACTCCGTCAAGTCATTGATGCCGTAGACGTCGACGATTGAATCGTGGTACTCGATATCGTTGGCGTAGTAGCGCAGCAGTGTGGTCCATTCCACGTTCTGAACCTCGAGCATGCCACGCCCGATCTCCAGCCGATCCTTACGGAGCTTGCCCAGTCCATGGGCCTCCGCATTGGCATCAACAGGAAGGAGCATCAATATACAAGCGAAAAATAAAGCTATGGAGGTGAATTTTCTCATCGTCGTTCCCCTCAGTTTGATGTGGCGGTAGGCCAAATCAGCCCTGCACTGATAGCAGGCTATTCAGTTATGTGATACCGATTGTATGCAGTTTTCATGAATACACCATCGATGGAGCAGAGCTTGCATCCGCCAGTTCGAGTATAGGATTTCTTGGGAAAGTTGCAAAATGCTCAGTTCCGCAACGGGTCGTTAGCTGCCCTTAGCCCACCTCACAGGCTAACGACCGCTTCCCGGCAACAAGCAGAACTCAGTTAGGGCCAAGAGCAGCGGTTGCACATAGCCGTTCCCGGCCAGGAGCGGCCACTCAGATGTTCATTGATCAGGCTCGTGTAACCCGCGCAAGGAAGCAGCCCAACTTAGCATTGTGAAGATGCAGGTACGCGACTCTCATAGCTTGCAATACCGCCGGAATCGACTCGCTCAAACGTGCACCGTCAACGACGTCTGCATCGACCATATAATGCTTTTCATCGAAGGCACGGATCGAAATAAGCCTGGTCTCGAACAGCTCCGGAACCATCCCAACGTCAGGAAACGCCTGTTCGGCATTCTCGCGAACAAATATGGCATGCGCAGCTTTGAAGGGTGAATCGGCCGATTGATGCTCAAAATTCACCAAAATAACTGTTTCACCAATTTCTGCATCAGCGAGACTAACGCGGCAAGGGTAGCCGGGCTTGTCTTCAGCGATCATTCTGGCTGCTCGAGCTTTCGTCAACTCATCGTCCGACAATGCAAAAAGCGGCTCGAACTGAGCAAGGGACAACGCGTGAATTTGAAAAGACATGATTTCTCCAAGTAATCATCGATATGGCTCATAGCTTACGGATTCGAGTGGGCCGAGCGCCACCCGTTTCTTGCGGCCAGAGTGACCCTCCAGACCGGGTTAGTCTCGGAATTTAGCAGGGTGCGCAAGCCAGATTCCACCATTGAGCGCCAAGCAGAAATTCTCTGGTGTCTTTTCGTGAAGGTGTGAGCTTCTCAGTTCGGCCAGTGGCTGAAGTCCACTTGCCTTATAAATTTGGTTGATAGTGAATTTACTCTGGCACTTGACTCTGACCCCATATCTTTTTGGGGGATCCTACTAAGACACTTCAGCATTTTGTTCCTTGGCCCTTTGCAACACCTCGGACACGATCAAGCCACCGAAAATGTCTTGATCTTCTTCTTTCTTGCCTTCGAGGTAAGCTATGGGATTGTCGTACGCAATTTTCCAAAACGACTCTTCACCCAGAGCGTGGCGCAGATCGATTGAAATCATTTTCTCCGTGTACTTCATTTTCTCGCCCGCATAGAAATCAGAACCGAACAGAACCTTTTTTGCAATCTTTGGGTTTGCTTCCAACAGCACACACAGCAAAGCGTGGTTTTCCCGGTAGTTCATGATGGTGTGCGATACGTCGACATACAGGTTGTCAAATTGTCCGCTATTGATGAGCTCGCAGATGCACCTGAGCCACGATGGCGGGTTCTGATCTCCGGGTGTATCACGGTGATATTTCCATTCGCGGTTCCCGCCGAAGTGCGCCAGACAGATTCTCAGGTCGGGATACTTTTTCATTACGCTGACGTAGTGTCGCGGATGGGCACAGTCATATGCATCTTCTTTACACCAAGTCCGAATGTTTACAGATCCCTTGGAACAATGAGCCATGAGCGGAATATTTTTCTTCATCATGTAGGGATAGATTTCATTCATCAGCGTCGGATGATTGGGTTTGTATCCCAGGGTCGGATAGATTTTCACTCCCTTGAATCCGTGTTCGTCGAAAAGGTCCACGAGCATTTTAAGCGCGTCACCCCGCCTGGGGTCGATGTGCGCGAATGGGATGACAACCTCAGGGTGTTGCCTTGCGAGTTCCGCCAGTTTGTCATGTTGTTGCACGATGTCTTCTTTGATGTTGCCAGCGCGCATGTATTCAAAGTCCATTGGGAGGATGACGAAGCGGCTACCCTCGGGATAATAGTCAATCAGGTTCTTCAGGTTTTCTGCTTCATCTTGGTGGGCGGTTTTGATGAAGGCCGACAGGCGATCGAAATAGCCGTGATCGTCGAGTGGACTGATCCATAATAGAAAATTCAAAATCCAACGAAATGGGTAATTCAAAATCCAACGCAAAGGCGTGAACCGTAAGGCGGGAACGATGTAGGGGCGGATAAATCTGTTGGGCAGATTCTTGTTCGTGAAAATGTGGGCGTGACAGTTGTAAATTACTTTGTCGTTCACGCGAGACCTCCTGCTTTGTTTATAGAACATCCGGCGGGCCGGACATGATTGGATTAATAAACAGCTTGAACCGCTACAGGATCGGGAATTTATTTGCTTCTTACGAGCAGATTGTTGTGAATAATCTGGCGATGAAGTAGCGGCTGGTACCGCATTACTAAGTATAGGAAACGTAGTGGATTTTGCTGGCCGGCCAGTTCCCCGATGGGTCGAAGGCGGAAATTGGCAGCGTCGTCTCGCGAGGTTCCGCTTTTATGTGCATCACAGAGCCCCCTGAACGTGAATCGCAGGGGAGCTAAGTTCTCTGTTCGGCCAGAAACAGAAATCTGCGCGCATCTCAAACCTTGTTGTTGCTGAACTTACTCTGGCCCCATGGCTCATGGTTCTTGTACCGGCCCTAAATAGCGTTCTAGCCAGGCTTGTATCTCGCTAACCGTGGCATTCCAGTCGGTTGGAGCGTGTGCCCCTTCAAAAACGTAGAGTTTCTTGTCTTTTGGCGGCGTCCCTAACAAATCCAGAATCGGACGCTGGTACGATTCAATGGGCGATTGGGGGTCATTTTTACCACCGATCATCAGCGTTGGCACCGTGACATATGGCGCAAAATTGACCGGGCGATGTTCTTCTGGCACACGAAATATGGTGCCGCCCGAGATCAGTACGCTGGCTGCAAATCGTTTTTCGACTGACGTGAATATCGGCGCATAAGTCCCGCCCAAACTGAAGCCATAATAGGCGATCCTGTCGGTGTCAATATCCTCGCGTGTCTCGAGATAATCCATGGTCCGCATCAAGTCCTGGGCCCAGCGAATTACAAGCTGAACCTTGGCGCGGGATTGGTAGTGCGGATAGGGTGCGCGGCGATCGTACATGCCGGCATAAATCGGTACGACAAGTGCTCGTCCGCTGCGGGGAATAAAATAGAGCCAGCTGCTCTCGCCGGCGCTGCCGACCCCGGACCTCATGATGGCACCGGAACCAGGAAAGAACAGTACCGTCTGATACGGTGGCTGGCTGTCGTTGGGAAGATACAGTTGCACGTCCATCCGCTCCCCGTAGGCAGTATCGATCGTCACAATCTCGAGCCGCCAATCGGACCTGCTTTGCGGTTCGAGTTTGGTCTCCGAATTCAGCGGCGTTGGGTCGTAGTCGTACTGTCGACGCAGCGCAGCGTGGACTTCGGCGCTTACGGGCGTCAGGTCAATCTCATCGCGCTGCCCTTCCAATACGAAACTCATCCGCTCCCTGGCGGGTTCCCGATCGTGCGTCACACTGATGCACCGCACCCCGACATATTCAGATCGATGCATAGGGTCCGTCTGCTCACCCACCGCGGTGGCTTGATACTCCGGGCCTGCGAACGATGCGCCAGACACGTATCGCCGACCGAGAGAATCCGCATTCCACGTCCATTCGGCAAC
>Ga0316201_10003371_pt1 | contig 11771 bp, 12 predicted proteins | sample CS6wburrow_MG_FD_204516 | JGI IMG/M metagenome (GOLD analysis project Ga0316201, IMG submission 204516) | Coastal sediment microbial communities from Delaware Bay, Delaware, United States - CS-6 worm burrow | ecosystem: Environmental > Aquatic > Marine > Coastal > Sediment | place: USA... | reverse complement strand
CGGCGCCCATCGATCCAAACCAGCGGCCCCAGGCGTCCAGCCCTTCGGCCAGCTCTTCCTCGTTCGCGGCTTTCTTGCCGCCGTGGTACACAAACAGATACTTCGCCATGATGCTCTCCTGTAGTTCGTTTTATTCCCCAATAACTGCACAGTACACACAACGACTTACCTGCACATCGGCCATATTGCCCCTTCTGAACCAAAGATATTGTGTAGACTACACAATCTATGCCCTCCACGACGGACCTCGACAACCTCCGAGCCACGCTCTCGGCCCTTAAGGCGCACGGCGTCGTACCGGGCGTCGCGGCAGCACTGCACCGCCGGCGCGATGCCTTCCTGCGAGAGCTGATTCCGGCAGTGACCGGGGAGGTGCCGGCCTACCCGGCGTCGGGCAACCCGGAACTCATTCCCGAACTGGAGGCGCATCTGGGCGAGGTCGTCGACACGGCCTGCCAGCTCCTGTCCGGTGAGCGCATCGGCACCCTCGACTTCGTGGCCGACCATGCCCGCCGGCGTGCCGCCCAGAAGTTTCCGCTCGACGCCGTCCTGCATGCCTATCGCTGCGTCCATCGCAACCTTTCCCGCTGGGTTCGTGATGCCGCTCTCGAGATCGCCGATGAGTCCGCCCAGGTCCGCCGCGTCGTGGCCACGGTCACCGATTTCACCGTTGAGTTCACCGGGGCCCTCGGCACGATCCTGACGTCTGAGTACGTTGCCCACACGCGGATCCTCGCCGAGGCCGAAGGCGACCGCCGTACGCGTCTCATGGATACCTTGTTAAGCGGCTATGACGAATCCGACCGCATCGCCGCCCAGCTCCTGAGGCGAGCGGGCTATCTCGAACAACGCCAGTCCTATTGCGTGGCCATCGCGCGCTCAGTCAATCCGCGCGAGATGGAGAACCCCGCCAGGGCACAGCGCATGGCGGACGCCATTACTGAAGTCTTTGCCGGGTCCCCGCTGCGCTGGCTGGTCGGCGTCCGCGACAACCACGTCGTCGCGATCCTGTCCGGTACGCGCCGCCTGTCCGGCTGGACGGCACCCCAGTCGCTGGTGGCCGACCGCGTGCATCCGTTGCTTCGACAGGTTGGCCCGGCCGCCGTTATCGGGCTCAGCAATGACGTGCCATCGACGTCTCACGTGCCACGCGCCGCGCGCGAGGCGCAGCTGGCCCTGGACTTCGCGGATGTCGCCAACCGCGTTATGCGCTATGCGAATATCCCGTTTCGCCGGATGCTCGTCACGCAGGCACGCGCGTCGGTGCAGTCGGCCCTGCCCGCCTGGCTGGATGCGTTCACCGCGGGTGACCGCAAGTCGCGCGGCGCCCTTTCGGCCACCCTGCGTGCCTACGCCGACGCCGATATGAACGTGCTGCGCACGGCGCAGGCACTGAGTATCCACCCCAATACGATTTACGCGCGCATGCGCCGGATTCGCGAGCTTACCGGGCTCGATCCCCTCAACTACCATTCGCTCACCGAGATGCTGCTCGCCACCGAATGCGCCGGTGATGCCTCTGAGGGTGTAAAATAGAGCTATGGACGACCCCGACCTCAAACTGCTTTTCGGTGTCATCATCCTGATCGTATTCGGCGTAGTCGGGTGGTCTTACCGTGACCAGCTTTTCGGCCAGCCGGAACCCGGGCCGGTGGTTGCGGCGCCCGCGCCAGCCGAACCCCTCTCGGATGGCGGTCCACGGCATCCGATGCCCGAGACGACACCCGTCATGTCCGGCTCCGGTGAGCTTGTTCCGCTGCCCCCGCTCGACGACAGCGATGCGTATTTCCTGCTCGAGATCGCCGCCACGTTCGGGCCCGCTATTGAATCACTGCTGGTTCGCGAGGCCGTCATCGATCGGCTCGTCGCTACGGTCGACAACCTGCCGCGCGCTGAGTTGTCTGAAAAGATTCGGCCGGTCGGTCGTCTCCGCGAGAATTTCGCGACCGACGTTGGCGATGACGGTGCCATCGTTCTGGGCATCAACAACTATGTTCGCTACGAGGCGATTGTTGCGCGGCTTTACTACGCCGACCTCGACAAGGTCTATGACACGTACCGGCGCTTTTATCCCTTATTCCAGAAATCCTACGAGCGGCTTGGCTATCCTGATGCGTACTTCAACGATCGCCTCGTTGAAGTTATCGATCACCTGGTTGCCACCCCTTTACCCGAAGGACCCATCGTGCTGGTGCGGCCGAACGTCCTGTACGAATTCGCGGACCCGGATCTCGAAGCGCTATCGAGTGGACAAAAGCTGCTGCTGCGGATGGGCCCCAACAACGCCGGGACCGTCAAACGCATGCTTGGCAAGTTCCGCAGTCGGCTGACGGCGACTAACTAAGCGCTGTTGGCTGTTACCCAGCGGACGATATCCGCGGCGCCCATCGCGCCCGGCTGACGGGCAACTTCCTGTCCGTTTCTGAACAACGCCAGCGTCGGGATGCTGCGAATATTGAACCGCGCGGCCGTCCCCTGCTCCGTGTCGGTATTCAGCTTGGCCAGCCGCACTCGCGGCTCAAGCTCGGCGGCCGCCTGCTCGAAGGCCGGCGCCATCGACTTGCAGGGTCCGCACCAGGGCGCCCAGAAATCCACGACGACCGGTATGTCGCTGCGTCCGATGTGCCGTTCAAACGTCGCATCGGTCAGTTCGGTGGGTTTGCCAGCGAAGACCTGCTCACCGCACTTGCCACACCTGGGGCCCGCGGCAAGGCGGTCCGTGGGCAAACGATTAACGGCATTGCAGCTCGGGCAAACCACATGTGTTGAGTCAGTCATAGGCCATATCTTGGCCTTATACTGCTGAATTCAAGAGGCAACCACCGACGCGAGCATGCATCACGACATCAGCATCCGCCACGACCTGCGAGTCGGCGACCTCGGTCGCATTGTCGCCCTGCACGGCACCGTGTATGACGTCCTGCCCGGTTATGGCCTGAAGTTCGAAGCCTACGTTGCCCGCACCGTCGCCGAGTATTACCTCGACGCAGGTGGCGTCGGTCGCATCTGGATGGCCGAACGAAATGACGATCTCGTCGGCTGCGCTGCGATGGTGCTGCGCGACGGCGGGCTCGGTCAGCTCCGCTGGGTGCTTGTCGACGCATCGGCCCGGGGCATCGGGCTGGGCAAGGACCTTGTCAATCGCGCCCTCGACTACGCTCGCAACCATGCGTGCTCGAGCGTCTTTCTGGAGACCACGGACGGCCTGCCGGAGTCGCAGCAGCTCTACGAAAAACTCGGCTTCGCGGTGACGTCCAATGAACGCGAGGAACTCTGGGATGGCGAGCGTCCACTCATACGGATGGCACTGCCGCTCTGACGATAACGCCCGGCCATTTCTGACCGGGCGCAATGCCAGACAATACGCGCGAGCGTTTACGTTCCGGAAAAACTCTTGCGGAACGTAATGCCGATCGTCCGCGGCTTGTTCGTCCGGAAACCCAGTCGCGCGCGTCCGCCACGCTCACGATCGAACGACAGGTTGGCGTTCTCATCACCCACGTTCTGGATATAAAGCACGGCTGACCAGTCGTCTTTCTCGATACCCGTGCTCAGGTTGATGATCGTGTACGGATCAAGTTCGAGATCGACCGTCGTCGTTTCGTTGCCAGTCGCACCACCGAATGGCAGGCCTGACGAGAATACGCCGGCACCAGGCTCCTGATCACTCGGTTGCGTAATGCGGTCACCGACATGATGAATCGTCGCCGTGACGAATCCATCCGATCCGCCCAACAGGTCGACCGGGAAGTAGTAGCTGCCCGATGCGGCAATCTGGAAATCCGGTACGGATGCCAGGCGATTGCCACTGCGCAGGCCGCCGATCACGGCACCTGAGCCATCGACAACCGTCGAGTCAAACTCGGACTCGAGGATGCTGCCGGCCAGCGACAGGTACAGTGCTTCGGACGGGCTGGCACCCAGCTCAAATTCAATGCCCTGCGTGTGCGCCTTGGGCACATTGAAAGAGACGCGTGACGAGCAGGAGCCCGCATCCAGCGTCGCCTGCAGGTCCTCAATGTCCGAATAGAACACAGCGGCGTTCAGCGTCACGCCGTTGTCGAAACCGGACTTGATGCCGGCCTCGTAGTTCCACATCTTCTCATCCTGGTACGACTGGAAGCTGCCGAAGATCTGAAGATCTTCCGGTGAACACAAGGTCGCGTTGAGCGGGTCGTTGACGCCGCCAAGGCGGAAACCCTGCGACACCTGTGCGTTCAGCGTCACGTTGTCGTTCATATCGAAGCTCGCCATGACCCGCGGAGTGAATCCATCTGACGACGTGGTGTCCGTCTGGTCATCGCCATTCGCAAACAGGCCACCCGAGTAGAATCGACGTGACTCTTCAAAGTCGTACCAGCGACCACCGACGGTCACCTGCAATGCGTCTGAGACATCGAAGCTCACTTCACCGAAGATCGCGAGCTGCTCGATGTCGTACGGCAGCAAGGCGTTGTACGGCGAGTCGAGATCCGGGAAGCCGTTGGCAACGGCCGCCGACGTTCCGGCACCGAGTGTCGCATCAGTGACAGCCGCGTATCCGGGCGTCGGCAGGTACTGTCCATACTTGCGGTCGGTGTTCGAAATGAACGCGCCGAACAGCCACTGGAGTGCACCGTCTGAGTTCGAGCTAAGGCGTGTCTCGAACGTCGTCTGCTTGAGATCCGTGCTATCGCGCAGGTTTGACGGCAGCAGTACGCCTGCATCCGGGTAACCCAGGTCGACCGAGACACTGCCGGTCAACGCGCTTGCGTCGCGGCTGACGAGAATCTCGCGATCCATCTGGCTACCGACGAACGTAAAGTCGAAGGCATCGAGGGACGCTTCAAATACCACATCGGCCAGCAACGTTTCGTCCGTAAACTCCTCGTCCAGAAGCAAGTGCTGCTCGCGCTCGCCAAGCTGGATGGGGGATCGTGTGGTCGTGTACGGATTGGCGAACAGGTTGAACGCTTCCTGACGGTTGAAACCATCGGCGTCGATTTCCTGGTACACGAGACGCGGCGTGATCGTGATCGAGTCACCGATATCGAAGGACAGGGCGGCGCGAAGACCCGTTCGGCTACCACCGTTCACGTCGGACTTGACCGAGCCCGACTCCTGACGCGCATCGATGAAACCGCCGTACTCCGTTGTGTAAGCGACGAGGCGCAGCGCGGCATTGCCATCGCCGAGAGGCAGGTTAACCATGCCCTTGATCGCTCCGCCCACATCGCCGTCTGTAATCGAGTTAAGGCCCAGCTCGACGTTTGCGTCGAACGCATCCCTGTTCGGTTTGTTCGTGATGTAGCGAATCGTGCCGCCGACCGAACCCGAGCCGAACAACGTGCCCTGCGGCCCTCGCAGTGTCTCAACGCGGTTCAGGTCGTAGAGATCAAAGTCCGGAGTAAATAACGAGAGCGAAATAACCGACTCATCGAGATACACGCCCACCTGCTCTTTAACGCCGGGCTGGTCACGAACGATCTGGCCCGCCGATACGCCACGAATCGCGACCTGGCTCTGGCCCGGCCCAAGATTCTGCACAGTAAGACCGGCAACGTTTCTCGACAACTCTTCGAGATCCGTGGCGCCGGTGCGTTGAATATCAGCAGCCGTCTGCGCATTGATCGAGAACGGGACGTCCTGGATTGTGGTTTCGCGTTTCGTTGCCGTTACCGTAATCTCTTCGAGTAACTGCGCTGTTGCGCCGCCCGACAAGCCCAACAACGCAAGCGCTGCGGGCAACACGACACGACCTTGTGTTGTTTTTCCGATACTGCTCATGATTAACCCCCTCACAATTCTGTGTACTGTCTTGAGTCGACAGATCATTTTGTACCTTTGTACCTGTAAGAATAGTGTGGTTTGACCGCAATACAAGCAAAAAAAGGCCGGGCAAATGCCCGGCCTCAAACTACGCCTGAACCTGAAGGGGGTCTAAAGGGATCAGGCGGCTTTAATAGCGTCCTCAGCAGACAGATACTCATAGCCAAGATCACGCGCGACAGCCTCGCAGGTGACATGCCCCGCGTGAACATTGAGGCCATTGGCCAGGTGCGGATCGGCTTTAAGCGCGTCGACCCAGCCGCGCTTGGCCAGTGATTTGACGAACGGCAGTGTCGCGTTCGTCAAAGCGAACGTGCTGGTGCGGGGGACGGCGCCCGGCATGTTTGCAACGCAGTAGTGCACAACATCGTCCACTACGTAAGTTGGATCGGCGTGCGTCGTCGCATGACTCGTTTCAAAGCAGCCGCCCTGGTCAATGGAAATGTCGACCAGAACCGTGCCTGCCTGCATGTCCCTGACGTTCTGCGCGGTCACGAGCTTCGGTGCAGCGGCACCGGGGATAAGAACCGCACCGATGATGAGGTCGGACTGCATGGACAGCTCTTCGACGGCATGCTTGGTCGAGAAGACTGTGTGAACGCGACCGCCCCAGATGTCGTCGAGGTGCCGCAGGCGCGGTAACGAACGATCGAGGATTGTGACGTTGGCGCCGAGGCCGACAGCCATGTCTGCCGCATTAGCGCCGGAAACACCGCCGCCGATCACCAGGACGTTGGCCGGCTGTACACCGGGTACGCCGCCGAGCAACTTGCCGCAACCGCCGTTCGCTTTTTGCATTGCGTAGGCGCCGGCCTGGATCGACAGGCGACCGGCCACTTCTGACATCGGCGTCAGCAGGGGCAGACTGCCGTCTCTGGCGGTCACCGTCTCGTAGGCGATTGCCGTCGTACCGGATTCGACGAGCGCTTTCGTCTGCGCGGGATCGGGTGCGAGGTGCAGGTACGTGAACAGCACCTGGTCGGGACGCAGCATGGCGCACTCGTTGAGCTGCGGCTCTTTGACCTTGACGATCATCTGGGCCTGGGCGAAGACCTCCTTCGCTGTGCCAACGACCTTCGCGCCCACGGCCTCGTAGTCAGCATCGGAGACGCCGATGCCGGCACCCGCATTCGTTTCCACGATGACTTCGTGGCCATCGTGAACAACCTCGAGCACGCCTGCCGGCGTCATGCCGACGCGGAACTCGAGCGTCTTGATCTCTTTGGGTACACCGATCTTCATGGCTCTCTCCCGACCTGAAATCGTTCTTATTAATCTGCCATGATACGGTCATCGGCGCGGTGTACGCTTGCGTATCTGCTGCCAGAATGCCTAAATAGCGGTGGTTTCCACCATATATTGTACCTTTTACGCAGGATTCTTCGATGACGCTGGACAGGCACGACAAATTGATTCTCAAGGCCCTGCAGAAGGATGGCCGTATCAGCAATGTGCAGCTTGCGGCGCAGGTCAGCCTGTCGGAGTCGGCCTGCCTGCGACGGGTTCGGGCGCTCGAGGAATCGGGCATGATCAGCCGTTACGCGGCCCTCATTTCCCAGAACGAGGCGGGCTTGCCCGGCAACGTGTTTGTGCAGATTGGCCTGCACCGTGAGGTGGAAAGCGACCTGGCTGCATTCGAGCAAGCGGTTCGCGGCATACCCGAGGTGATGGAGTGCTACCTGATGTCCGGTGAGTTCGACTACCTGATTCGCGTGGTCGTGGCGGACATGGCCGACTTCGAGCGTATTCATAAAACCGAACTCACGCGTCTGCCAGGCGTGTCCCGCGTCAACTCGAGTTTTGCGATCCGGACGGTGCAGCGCAAGACAGAGCTGCCGTTGCGTTAGAATAGGCCGATGGCCATCTCTGCGGAAAACCTGGACGAGTCTCCAGAGACGTCAGTCGATGTGTATCGGCGCACCCGTAAGAATACGCTCCGGCTGATCCGTGACCTGCTGCCCGAAGACACTGTCATCCAGACAATACCAGACGTCAGCCCGACAAAATGGCACCTGGCTCATGTCACCTGGTTCTTCGAGTGTTTCGTGCTTGGCGTTCACCAGCCCGGTTACCGGCCCTACGATGCGCGCTTTTACTACCTGTTCAACTCGTACTACAACTCGGCGGGCAAGATGCACCCGCGGCCCCGTCGCGGCGAGCTGTCGCGTCCGACACTCGACCAGGTTCTCGACTACAGGCAACACGTCGACGCGGCCATGTGTGCATTGCTTGCGTCCGGAGACGTTTCGCACGAGCTTGGCGAGGTAACGACGCTCGGGCTGCATCACGAACAGCAGCACCAGGAATTGCTGCTTACCGACATCAAGCACGTGCTGTCGCGCAACCCGCTGCAGCCGGCTGCGGTGCATTCCTCCACCCGATCGCCGGGCAGCGCTCCAGGCAGCTACACGTTCTCGCCCGGCGAGCCGGGTATTGTGCGCATCGGGGCGTCCGGCGAAGGTTTCTGTTTCGACAACGAGACTCCGCGCCACGATGCGCTGCTGCATCCACATGAAATCGGCGACCGGCTTGTTACAAACGGCGAGTTTCGCGCGTTCATCGCGTCCGGTGCCTACCAGGACGCGCAGCTCTGGTTGTCCGACGGCTGGTCGACCATCAATGAGCGCGGCTGGAACAGGCCCCTCTACTGGGACGAGGCGCTGGAAACGGAATTCACGCTAAACGGCCCGGTTGCCATCGATGAGCATGCGCCGGTGTGTCACATCAGTTACTACGAAGCCGATGCCTTTGCGCGCTGGTCTGGCTGCCGCCTGCCGACGGAGTTCGAGTGGGAGCATGCCGCCGCCGGACAATCCGTGCACGGCAATCTTCTCAACAGCGATAACTGGCATCCGATTGCCGCCAACGGTGGCTCACAGTTATTCGGTGATGTCTGGGAATGGACCTCTTCGGCGTATGCGCCCTACCCGGGCTTTTGTCCCCTGGACGGATCTCTTGGCGAGTACAACGGCAAATTCATGTGCAATCAGATGACCGTTCGCGGTGGTTCCTGCGTTACGGCTGACGACCACATTCGCGCCAGCTACCGCAGCTTTTTCTACCCGGATGCTCGTTGGCAGTTTCTCGGCCTCAGGCTCGCGAAGGACGCGCATGACTGACGAAACAGAAGCACTAATAGCGGGTCTGAGCAAGCCGCAGAAATCGATAGCACCGAAGTACTTCTACGATGAAACCGGCTCCAGTCTGTTCGAGGACATCACCACACTTCCCGAGTATTACCTGACCTCGACCGAACTCGGCATCATGCACAGCTGCGTCGATGAGGTTGCTGCCATTGTCGGCCCGCAGGCAAGCCTGATCGAGTTTGGCAGTGGCTCGAGCGTCAAGACTCGCCTGCTGCTCGAGCATCTCGACGAGCTCGCCGCCTATGTTCCGGTCGATATTTCCGAGGAACACCTGCTCGAGAGCCAGCGCAGTATTCGCTCGGCATTCCCGCATATCGAAGTATTGCCCGTCGTGGCCGATTTCACGCACCCATTCAGCCTGCCTGCGCCCGCAACGATGCCGCTGCGGAACGTCGTTTATTTCCCGGGATCAACGATCGGCAATTTCGAGTATGACGATGCTGTAGAGCTGCTGCGCGTCATGCACCAGGAAGCAGATGACGGCGGCGCACTCCTGATCGGGGTGGACCTCCAGAAAGACCCGGCGGTAATCCACGACGCCTATAACGACAGTGCGGGCGTTACGGCGCGCTTTAATCTCAATATGCTGCGCCACCTCAATCGCGAGTTCGGTAGTGATTTCGAACTGGGGTCATTCCGTCACAGGGCGACCTACGACCCCGATGAGGGCCGGGTCGTTATAGAACTGGTCAGCACGCGGCAACAAACCGCTCATCTCGGGGGCGCCACGATCCTTCTCGACGAGGGTGAGGCAATCCTTACCGAGTATTCACACAAGTACACGCTCGACGGCTTCGCCGCGATGGCAGGTGTTGCGGGATTCACTGTCAGCGAGGTCTGGACTGACCCGAATCAATGGTTCAGCGTGCAGCTCTTGCTGCGCGACTAGTCGGTCGGAGGAACGAATTCCTGCGGCGCGGCCGATCCGCCTTCGAAGAAGAACTTCTCCATCTCGGTTTCGAGGAACTTGCGCGCATCGGGCTCGATCGGCGTCAGGCGATACTCGTTAATCAACATGGTCTGGTGAGCCAGCCAGCGCTGCCACGCCTCTTTCGAAACGTTGTCGTAGATACGCTGACCCAGTTCGCCCGGGTACGGCGCATAGTCGAGGCCCTCGGCCCCTTCACCCAACATGACGCATTTAATCGTGCGAGACATTCTGTAATTTCTCTAAAAGTTTATTCACGGGAGCGGCCACGCCGCCTGGCAATTCATCGCCCAGTCGGTGCCACGTGGCATCGCCGGAGTCGGCTACTTTACTCAATGGTGACGCGACGCGCACCACTATCGGTCGAATATCGAGATCGTAATGGCTGAAGCTGTGCCGCAAGGTCTCCCAGGCGTCCGTTGACGCGGCCGCGGCGCAGAGGCGCTCCGCGCACCAGTCCTCAACCGCAACACCATCCATTTCCGGCAGGCTCCACAGGCCGCCCCAGATCCCCGCCTCAGGACGACGCTCGAGGTAAACATGCCCATCGTGCCTGGCGATCACCATGGTCGTTGCACGCAACGGCTTGTCCTTTTTCGGCTTGCGCCCCGGCAAAAAGGTGACTGTCCCCTTTTCGAGGGCGACGCAGTCGCTGGCGACCGGGCAGCGATCGCAGGCCGGTCTGGAGCGCGTGCACAGTGTCGCGCCGAGATCCATGATCGCCTGGGTGTAAGCCGCCGTCTTTTCCGTCGGCGTGTTTTGTTCGGCAACCGCCCACAGTTGCTTCGCAACCGAAGTGGTGCCGGGCCAGCCTTCAATTGCCGCGTGGCGGGCAAGGACGCGTTTCACGTTGCCATCGAGAATCGCGTGGCGCTGGTCGAACGCGAGCGACAGGATCGCACCCGCCGTAGACCGCCCGATGCCAGGCAATGCGGTCACAGCTTCCAGCGTGTCGGGAAAGATGCCGTCGTACTCATCCCGCACAATCTGCGCCGCCTTGTGCAGGTTGCGAGCGCGTGCGTAGTAGCCAAGGCCAGACCAGTGCTGGAGCACCTCATCCTGCGCAGCGTTTGCGAGCGACACGACATCGGGGAAACTCTGCATAAAGCGTTCGAAATAGGGAATCACCGTCTGCACCTGTGTTTGCTGCAGCATGATTTCCGACACCCAGATTCGATAGGCATCCTTCACCTGCTGCCAGGGCAGATCCTTACGGCCGTGCTCGTCGAACCAGGTGAGCAGTCGCCCCGGGAAGCTAGTCAACGGCCGGCCCGACCGGCTCGGCCATGCTTTGCGCGATAGCCTCAATCCTGTCAAGCGCCCCGCCGCCATCCTTCCGGAGTTTGCGCTTGATCATGTAAGGGCCAATTGCCGGCGGCACCCAGAAGTCCGGCACCATTTGCAGCGAGTAACGCACGCTGGTTCCGCCGTCTGCTTCTGAGAACTCCCAGGACTCCTCGAACTCGTGGAAGTCGCTTAACTGCGGGTCTGCTACAGCACGCAGAATCTGGTTGTGATGCGCCTCGACGTAGCCCTGCCGAACCATCGATTTGCAGAAGAACAGCACGCAACCCCTGTTGATGACGAAGTAACCCGGGAGACCGCCCGGCTCTGCTTCAATGTCCCGTGCCTCGACAACCGCGCCAGAAAACCGGGTCGAGTACTCCCAGGTTCTGAAGACATGAAAGGTCTCACTGATGCCCGCATCAAACCACGCGACCGAGACCATCGAGTAACGCCCATCTTCGTATTGCATCTCGATACTGCGCATCTCTGCAGCCGTTGCACACTGCGCGCTCGCGAGTATCGCGAGCAGAAGACTGACTGTTCGTCTCATCGTTTGAAAAGGTCTTTAAGTTTGTCTTTGATCTCTTCCTCGACGCGCTGGC
>Ga0316201_10003370_pt1 | contig 11771 bp, 8 predicted proteins | sample CS6wburrow_MG_FD_204516 | JGI IMG/M metagenome (GOLD analysis project Ga0316201, IMG submission 204516) | Coastal sediment microbial communities from Delaware Bay, Delaware, United States - CS-6 worm burrow | ecosystem: Environmental > Aquatic > Marine > Coastal > Sediment | place: USA: Delaware... | reverse complement strand
CGGCATCGATTCTTCCGATGTCGAATGGGCCGCCGAGCAGGGAGCCAACTATTGGGTTTGGGGCGCCAGCTTTAATAAAGTGACCGCGGGAATCAAGCGCATCATCAGGAGGGACAGAGAGAAACAGGTGGTGGCATTGCTGGGATGGGGGTATTGGGGTTGGCAAATCCGCCGGACTGTTGAAAACGCGCTGCGGACACTTCAAACCGACTATCTGGATGTTTTTAAACTCGGCTGGCTCGGACGGACATCGGCTTACAGCCAGGGTGTCGTCGATGCCCTGCTGAAGCTGAAACAGGAAGGCAAACTCAAGGCCATTGGAACCAGCATCCATGACCGGCGGAGGGCCGGAGGATTGGCTCAAGATTCGGCGATCGATCTATTCATGATTCGGTATAATGCCAAGCACACGGGCGCGGAAGAAGATATCTTCCCGCGCCTGAAAATGCGCAATCCTGCGATTGTCAGTTATACAGCATTGGCATGGCAGCAGTTAATCAACCCGGTGAAAGGGATTGAAATGGCGCCCTGGCCGGGCAGCCGAGAAGCGGCCCGCATACCTCCCCTGACACCTGAACTCTGCTATCGCTTCGTCTTGTCGAATCCCCATGTTCACCTGGTTTTGACTGGTCCTAAAAACAGGGCGCAATTGATAACCAATCTTCAAGCGGTGCAACAAGGGGCCTTGACCCGCGAAGAATTGGACTGGGTTCGACACTATGGAAAACGCATCAGATCAAAGAAAAAACTGGATTACTTAAAATAGACCATTGCAATGGACCAAACCATAACCGGCTAAATCCCCTTTTTCGAGAAGCCTCATTTGAACCCCGAACTGTGGATCCGCGACTCGCGATCAACCGAATTGATCCGATATCTGACTGAGATTTGATAACGGCATCATCAGGAAGATAATGACAGGTGGTAAGGCCTATTCGACGAGCACTCTATCTTACCGTTTGCCGGCAACGGCGGCGGGAAACGAATGCCACACGCGGGCAAATCATCCGTTGGGCAGTCTAGTTTTGGATAACTTACTGCGTTGCCATTCGGATTACAGGGTCGGCGCACCGGTTCCTGCTGCTGACGCGGCTCATGATGGCCCATTTACGGAGGCTGAACATGCTCCCGGCCGGCAAAACGCCAAGCCGCAAATTATTGAATCTCAATTTTTCCCCAGTTGCAGCAGAAGTGAAGTTTGATCCGCTGAGTTTCGAACTGTTCAGCACGGTCGCCATCCCGGAGCCGATGACCTTGAATTGAGAATCCGGGCAAATCATGATGCCCGTGTCTTCATCCAGACCAATCCCTTTCCGGCAAAGACCGCTGATCAAGAACTGGGATAATCTGGAGAGTCGTCCACGGGCATAAAAGTGGGTGTCGATGGCCACGCCATCGATAAACCCGAATCCATCCGCATGTTTTACCGATCCTTTGATCAGACCATCTTGGTTCCCATCATAAATCATGGGGTTGCCGGCGGCGGTGGCACCGGCGCTGGTCCCCGCGATGTGCAGATCTCCGGCTTCAAATCGCCTCTTGATCAACTCGATGAATTGCGTGTGAATCAGGGTGTCGACCAGTTTGACCTGGTCTCCGCCTCCGAAAAAGATCAGGTCCGCCTTTTTAAGCACCTCTAAATTTTCATCTCTGTCGGCCTCATCGCGGTAGCGAATATCCAGGCAATGGATACTCTCGATGCCCAGGGAACTGAAAACCTCTGTATAGTCTCGGTTGATGTCCAGTGGATAGGCTGACGCTGTAGGAATAACGACGATGGTGGTAGCCCGGGTCCGATCGACCAGGTGTTTCAGAACCAGCTTGTCCCCCTGGCGGTCTTCGGCCCCGCCGATCAAAAAAAGCAACCCTCTTTGCGTGTAACTTGAAATCATGTCATCCTTGCACTTCCTTAAAATTTTAACACCAATTGCCTAACCGTATCGGCACCTTCTGACGAAAACTCCAATTTTCGGAAGAAGGCAGACCCTTAAAACAGATACCGTTTTAAGTCAAACCGGGAGCTAATTTGGCGCGAAGCCCCTTTAGTTGGCACCACTGACTGGTGCAGCGCCCAACCTTCTCCACCAAGACAAACCCGTTTTCACGCATCAGTCCGTTGCAACGGGCTGTCCGGCGGTTTCCTCGAAGGCCGTCAGATGTTCGATCACCTGTTCGATCCTGCCAGACATGATGCATACCAGATCATCTTTTTGCGCCATGGATAGCGCACGTTCGATGGCCGCTGCTTCCTCGCCGATTTTTTCGATGGCGCTGGCCTCAAACCCGTTGTCGATGAACGATCGTTCGACAAGATCCATCAATTCTCCAGGAGCCCTTCCCCGCAGCTGTTTGTCTTCGTATACGATTGCATGCTGGCATACGGAGGCGATCAGGCGGCAAATTTCCTGCAGGTCTTCGTCCCGTCGATCCCCCACCACATCAAAGACAAACAGGCAGCGCTGATGCCCCAAACGCGTGATCAGGTCGATGATGTTTTTATATGCCGGTGGGTTATGGGCATAATCCAGCATTACCTCGAAGTCTTTGATGGTAAAAAAGTTTGTCCGCCCGGGGGTTTGCGCCGGTGATGGGAAAAAGGAAATTAATCCATGACGAATCTCTTCGGTCCTCAGCCCCATGGCCTGCCCCACGGCGGCGGTGGCCAGGGCATTTTGGATATTGAACAGGGCGCGACCCTCCAATGTGATGGGCATGTCCACGGCTCTGGCTACCGGGGTGAGGGATTCGCCTGAAACGATGGTGATGTAACCGCGGTCGTACACCACCGCCGTGTGATCATTGTCAATGTGGGCCTGAATTACGGGATTTGACGGCCGCAGTGAAAAATAAATGATTTTCTCCCGACAATATTGCGCCATGTCGACACACTGTTCGTCATCGGCGTTCAATACCGTGACACCCCCTTCGCGCACCATTTCGGCCACCACGGCTTTGACTTTGGCCAAATCTTCGATGGTGTGGATGCCCTTCAGGCCCAGATGATCCGGCTGCACATTGAGCACGACGCCCACATCCGCCATCTTGTACCCCAGCCCTTCCCGCAGGATGCCGCCACGGGCCGTTTCCAGCACCGCGCAATCCACCATCGGATCCTTCAGGACCACCTTGGCCGAGTAGGGTCCACTCATATCTCCGCTGGCAATCAGCCGATCCTGCAGGTAAATGCCGTCGGTGGTGGTCATCCCAACGCTGTACCCGAAGCCTTTTAGCATATTGGCAATCATCCGCACAGTGGTGGTTTTTCCATTGGTTCCGGTTACGGCTACGATGGGGATGTCGTGGGGGCTGCCTTCGGGAAACAGCATATCAACGATGCTTTTGGCCACATTTCTGGCCTTGCCCTTGGCGGGGGCCAGGTGCATGCGCAGGCCCGGCGCGGCATTGACCTCGATAACGGCACCGCCCCCTTTGGCAATCGGCTGGCTGAGCGTCGGGGCCATCGCGTCGATGCCGGCAATATCAAGACCAATGATTTTAGCAATGCGTTCAGCCATGAAACGGTTGGTCTTGTGGGCGCGATCGGTCACATCTTCGGCCGATCCGCCGGTGGAGAGGTTGGCGGTCAGTTCCAGGTTAAAGGTTTCGCCTTCTTTGAGGACCGTTTCCATGGCGTAATTGGATTTGGCCAATAAATGTTCGGTGACCGATGAGACCTTCAGGCGGGTCATGACGTTTTCATGCCCAAAGCCCCGGTCCGGGTTCTGGTTCTCGATGTCGATCAATTCGGCGATGGTGTGGTGACCGTCGCCGACAACCTGCGCCGGCATGCGCTTGGCGGCGGCCACAAATTTGCCGCCCACCACCAGCATACGATAGTCGCTTCCTGTCAAGTATTGCTCGATGATGACCTTGTCGCTCACCGCTTTGGCGCGCTCAAACGCCGCTATCAACTCCTCATCGTTTGAGATGTTGGTTGTCACCCCTTTGCCATGATGACCGTCGTGGGGCTTGATCACCACCGGATACCCCAGCCATAGGGCATCCTCGAGGGCGCTTTTTAGTTTGCGAACCACGGTTCCCTTGGGCACGGGGATACCGGCGTCCTCCAGCATCATCTTGGTCAGGCGTTTGTTGCCGGCGGTTTCCACCCCGATCAAGCTGGTATTGGAGGTCATGGCTGCCTGGATGCGCTGCTGATATTTTCCCTCGCCGAGCTGCACCAGGTTGTAGTCATCCAGCCGAAGCACGGTGATGCCCCGAAGCTCCGCCTCCCGAACGATGGATGCGGTGGAGGGGCCCAGGTAGTGATCGTCCCGAATATCTTTCAGCTCGTAGATGGTCTCTTCGAGGTCATAGGCTGTTCCGCTCAACAGGCAGTTGATGATTTCGACGGCTTCAACCCCGGCATAGAGGCCAGCTTCCTCAACCCAGTAGCTAAAAATCACATTAAATGTTCCCGGCGCATCGGCGTCGATGGTTTTGCCGAAGCCCACATCCATGTAGGCGATATACTGAAGTTCTAAGGCAATGTGCTCGATCACATGGCCCAACAGCGTTCCCTCCCGCATGCGCAGGATCAGGCCGCCTTTGACCCCCTCGGAGCAGCGGTGATCTTCGAGGCTGGGAATCATTTCAATGAGGTTGTCGACAAATCCCTCCAGATTGCTTGTGGGAACTTCATCATACTCCCCCAAATCGATGGTCATTACGATGACGGGGCGATAACTGTAAATATTGGCGCCCCGCATCACTTTTTTCTCAATTATTTTAATCATCACGCTCTCCTGGCGGTTATCATTCGAGGAAGGCCCTCCCTTATCTATCTCCACCCTATATACCATTTAGACCACGGTAGAAACCCCTGCCCTTAACGCACCCAACACGGCCTGTTCACTGCGGGCCGGCAGGGGGCAACAAGTTATTCGAATTAGGAAGGGGCAGGATGCATGCGGCATGCCGAGTTTCCTGCCAAATGGGCGATCCATCTTTTCGGCGGCCTTGATACCTATAGCTGACTTGCGGCTCGTCACCCTGCAGATGGGCGTTTTTGGATTCGAAAAGGTGTTCCCTAATCATCAGATTGACAAATCTTGTGATATCCAAAGTGCATATCAACTCTCATATTACCATAAAAATGGTATGCTAATTTTATTAGGAAAAAAAAGTGGGTACCTATCTGACCATTTTAGGGTGCCGTAAAGCCCGAATTGAGAGCAGTAGCTATTGGTTAGGGCATATTTAGATTGATTCTATGTAAACCGACTGCAATAATAAATACACTTGTTCGTTCATACTCGCCATTAGAAGAAATACAACACCAAACAATTCATCGATGAGGTGACAGCATGCTAAGTTGTAGATTCTTCGCCCATATCCAGGCTAATTTCTTGAAGTTTGGACTGACCGCAATGGTGTTTTGCGTATGCGGTTGTGCAGCCTCACTTTCTTCGCAACAACAGACCATTGTGGATACGCTTCATTTTGTTACGCATCAGTTGCCTGATCACGCCAAACGCATCTCGCTGTCGCCAGCAGGGATTCTCGAAATTGAAACAACGAAGAGCCAGTCTGCTTATGATAAAGGCATCGGTGATCGAACATTTATGGATGTGCTCACCGGCAGTTGGATTTGGAGAGGCGACCTTCGTAACGGCCACATGATTACAGACTCCCCGTCACCTGTTATTGTCGAAACTAGCAAAGACAGTTACACGGTTAATCGATTTGATCGCATTGGAAGGGTGGTCTGGAAATCGCCCCTGAGCGGTCTCTTCTTGTTTGGCCTGGCAGATGAAGATCGGGAAATGCTGCTGACACTTGCCCTTAAGCAGGCCAATGACGGATCCGTGGAGGCAATCGCTCAAGGCATAGCATTAATGGATGGGCGCCTCCGCTGGCATGCTAACCTCGGGCAGGTTTCTATGAAGGATCACGAGATCGGTAGCCTCTGGCGATATCATGAACGACCTATTTTCGGTCACCAAGGCAAGGCTTTCCTGTTGATCGAAAACAGGGCGGTCTGCATTTCCATTGAAGATGGACAGGTCCTATCAAACAATCCGATTCTGCTTGATCCTAAAATCATCAGCCGAGGTCGATTGACCTGGTTACCACTCGAGAACGATGTGGTCGTTGTTACCGGGGGTTATGCGCATCGTTTGTCGGACCAAGTGGATCGGCAATGGTCGATCGCTATTGGGGAGAATAAAACGGCAACCGGAAGTATCCTTGTCAATGATCATGTCATCATTGCCTTTGACGGGGAAAAGGAGCATGGCCTGGCGGTATTAGATGCCGCGAACGCCGCTATACGCTGGCAAAAAGCGATTAAGAATGGTTCCGGGAATCATCCTGAAGGGTTGGCGGTTGCGGGCGAGGGTATCTTCATTGCGTCGGACAACCAGCTGTATTGTTTTTCCGAGGAAACGGGGGATATTCTCTTTTCCGAGAAGATTTCAAAAGCAGTATCCCGGCTTTTTAGCCATAAAAACAACATCGTCCTGAGAGGAAGCAATATTATTGAGCTTCGTAGTTCATTGAATGGAAAAACGATATGGAAACACGACAATTTGGATTCACCTCTGGCGTGGTTCGACAAACAGAAAAAATCTTCAATGGCTGCTGTTTCGGCAAGCATGCAGGTCTCAGCCGCTATATCCGCCAATCAGTCGCGATGGTATTTCAATCAATCCGGTAAAAAGATTGGCGGTTCCTATGCATACGATCCTTGGACGCGCCTTAAATACACAAAATTGGGCAGATCCGCCGCTTCATCCGCTGCCATATCGAAAATGGGTGCGTCATTGACTCAATCGGCCGGAACAAAGTCTTCTTCCATTCAACGAATGGTCAGCATCATCGTTGATATGCAGGCATTTCAACCTGCAAAAGACCACACCTTTTTCCTGGTGCCCGTGACTACGAAAGTGTTGACGGGCCAGACCAATACCGCCAAACTGCTGGCTGTCAACCTGGTCGATGGATCCACCGATGAGCTCCCTGTAAGGAAAGCACCAATGACATGCATCCCCACAGTCATCGTCCATGAACAGTTAGAGTTAATCATTCAAGCGTATCACAAGTTTCCCTTTTGCACAGCGAGCAAGACGATTGATATTTTAAAGCTGCCGATTGATTCCTCACAATGAGATCTCGCAAAGTGGAAGGGCGCACCAAGCAGGCCTGAATTTCAGCTGTACATTTCCTTTCGGCCACAAATTATGCCCTGAAATGTCAAATGCTGGCCATGGCCGCCGATCATTTTTGGCATCGAAGGTATCGGTGAATATTCGCGCATTTTTAATTTACTAAATGTGTAGAAATTCTGTGGGCCGCTGTTCGGTGATGCTCCTCAGCCGTCGCGTGGTCATTTCGATTTACAAATTGCTTTTTAATGAAAGGGGAAGTCATTGCAGCGAGAAGACCACCGTAACCTATATTAAAATTGACCGCATCTCCAACCTTTAGGGTATCGTTTTTACACTTTATAATGATATGGTCACTGCTAGAACCCAATATTTCTAAGCTGTTATTCGATTTCAAACTGGATACCAAGACGTCCTGCTTTCCCAAAGCAATAATGACCCTCTGGTGAATTCCCTGATCTTGGAAAACGGGAACATTTCCAAAAGCATCTTGACTGATCTCTCCAAATGGAAGGGATGGTTTTTTCTTGGACTCAACAACTTCAGCAACGAGCTGAAATGCACTCGTGTGCAAGCCTGGGATTGTTGTTCGGTTCACCGTTTCAAGGCCTAATAGAATTGATTCGCCCAGGCGAAGATTGTTTATGTTTCCTACATCTTTGGTTGATTTATACCATTCATAATTTGCCGAATTACCACCTGAAATAATTGTTAAACCAAGGTGAAATTCTTTTTCTATGGTATCAAATAGTTCAGATAGCGCCCGCATGTTTTTATCCGTAGGTTTCACGCCGCCATAACAAGCCAAATTGCATCCTAGGCCAACAATTTTAATATGGGATAACGAAATAGTCTGCCGGATAAATTCTGATAAATCGATAGGAAGTACGCCTTCACGCAGATCGCCCAGCTCAACCATTACAATGACCTGGTGGATTTTGTTACATGCTTCTGCAAAATATGATAGTTTTTTAAGTGTATCGAGCTCCGTATTCAAGCTAATATTTGCGCTTCGGACCACGGATTCAGCCTGACTTAATGATGTTCGTAAAAGAACAAACTGAGTTGATATCCCCGCCGCTTTCATCTTTTCAATGTTTTCAATGCGAGAGTCGGCAATAAATTTGACGCCACCTTGAACCATGGCCTTGACAATGGAAGGCTCTCCAAGCACCGCTTTGGAAACTCCCATTATGGAAATACCTTTTTGCCCATAAAGTTCGGATAGTATCCGGGCATTATCCCGTATTTTGGGCAAGGATATTTCTATCCTGGGCATGAACAATTTCATTTTTTCTTTCCAAACTTTTGCGTTTCTCACTTAGCCAATGCAGAGGCTTTTCAAGTTTCATCTGCTTGATTGTTTGTCTCAATTCTGGAAATTGATTGCTTAAGGCTTGAACGAGTTTATTACATCCATGGCTCAGCACATCTGTAGTCGCTAATTGATACTTCTTTTCATAATTCGCTATGGTGTCCAAAATTTCTTCGTCTGACATATCTTCATGGCTCAATGCAATGGCCATTACTTTCGTTTGAGAAATCGTCTCAATCAGTTTAATTTCGCTCTCAATATTTGGCATCTTCATATTGGGAAAATCACACCGTGTTTTTCTAGCGGGTGGATGTTGCAGGATAACGCCATCGGGTTTGCTGCCCTTTAAGATGCCCAGAGATCCCATAAATGCGGGATGGCTGGCGGCACTCTGTCCTTCTACTAAAATGATGTCGGGGTTTTCGTTGTTAAACGCCTGAATAACAGCATTTTCAATTTCACCGACGACAAACTGGGAAACAATCGCATCGATCGCTACGCCATACATAGCCCCCTGCATCAAACCACTTTGACCTGTAGCGATTAATACCGACTTTATGCCAAGATTGTTCAGGGTGTTGTTGAGTTCAACCGCGGTAGTCCTTTTTCCACAGGCACAATCGGTACCTAATACGGCGACCACAGGAGCAGTCACTTCCGATCTTTTTCCCGTGAATACATGCAAATCTCTTAATTGCGGCGGCTTTCTGATATCTTTTATCTGGACAGCGTTGCGGGCAGCCGTATGGACAAACTCTCGATCTTCGGAAAAGAACTGATGCAAACCGTTAATGATGTCCATTCCATTTTCCATCGCTTCTAAGATCAAATTCCTTTCTTGCATTGATATAGATGCTTCTAAAGGAGCCTTTCCATATATGTAACAATCCGGGACCTCTGAAAGCTTGCTTAACGCATCCTTTAAATTGGCAAAAATAGGGATGCCATTTTTTTCTTCCCCTAATTCTTCTCCGGCATCCTTTCCGGTTAGAGAACTATCTATAACCCCAACAACGGTATAGGTTTCAGAGTGTCTAACGAGCCCTGAAGCCGTTTTTCCGTCAACTAATCCAAATTGATTTTCACAGTAAACTAAGGCTGTTTCATTAATGACCGCCATTATCTTAGCTCCTTTATAGTTCATACCATATATTAATGAGGCGTTTGGAACGGACCAAGCTACTCTAAGATTTGGTATTAATTAGATGCAGCAATTACGCATAGGTATCATCCCTTTTGAGGCCATGCGTGTTCGGAACGAGTCGTTCATCGTATCCGGGTTGTTCTCAGAACCACACTAGATGGGCAAATGAGTGCCCAGCAGCCACCATTTATTCTGGCTTCCACTTGGTTAAAAAATGGTTAATGGGGTTGAAAATTTGGCATTAACTGGTGACCCGCTCAATCCGCGATGCAGGGGAGGTGTCGGTTAGAAGAACGACTTCGATTTATTTGGACCGCACATCATGTGAGCTTTATGCCACTTTATGGTTCTGTTCGACTGTATTGGTCATCCTAATTTTGATGGTGCACCCAACATTCGTTTTGCGGCTGTCATGGCCATACGGGCTATAGTTTCTGGCATCGTTCGCGCACTGATTGAAACGGCATCCCCTCAGAACGCTCGTACCGCTCAGCACGGATGAACCAGAATGCGAGTCCCCCCGTATTGTGATTGGGTGCCAATCCATTTTTGTTGGTCCTGACACCCAGTGATCCTTTTCGGCCAGTCTTGCGCCAACCTCTGGCCTGCATGATCATTCGGATCACCACACCAACGGCCTGCCTTAAGCGTTTACTCCGCTGAGTGTGTGTATCTGCCAACGACCGATCGATGGCTGGATGAGATTCAAGCTCCCGGACCACGCCAGACAACGGCGGCCTGTCGTGGTGAATCTCAGATTCCTCCATCCGGCGCTGCCTGTTGGGGTCATTAAAGAACTCAAGGACCGTGTCAAAAGGTTGATACGGATCGTTGGCAACATCGGAAAACCTTCGGCCCTGAGTGTCTTTGAGGAACGTATCGCGGGTGATGGTCACACTTGGCAAGCCGGTCTCCGGTTTATCAATAGCACTGGTATTTGACAAGCATATATTGAACCTTACAATATTGTACCTTCAAATATTGTATCCATATTCCCAGGAAAAGCAAGAGAAAACTTATTCAGAATGCCCTCTACCTGTTTGAAGACCGGGAAAATTGGCGTCCGCGATAATTTTTTCAAGGTATTTTTAAAGATTTATCAGAGAGAATAGGATAGGTAAGTGTATTTTGTCCTCATCCAAATCGATTTTTATTCCCATTAAGGAATTATCTGATGCCGTTCAAGGTCCTAACAGCAGAAATGTCTCATGAAACCAATTCCTTTAGTCGTCAGGAAACTGATGAACAGGCATTTAGAAACCGTTATGTTCTGATAGGTTCCGAAGCCATCACCGAGCGCGGCCAGGCAAATACCGAACTTGCCGGCTTTTTAGATGCCGGTCGATCACATGGATGGGATGTCAATCATGTGCTCAGCGCATCCGCGGGCCCAAGCGGCAAAGTCAGGCGAACAACGTTTAACTGGCTCTGCGACCCAATTATTTCCGCAATCAAGCAGCAACCATTCGACGGGCTTCTCCTCGGGTTGCATGGCGCTATGGACCTTGATTTTTGCGAAGATGGCGAAGGCGAGCTGCTTTGGCGTATCCGCAGCGTGGTGGGCAAGACGATGCCAATTGCCATCACACTTGATCCACACGCCAATGTCAGCAATAAAATGTGTGCGCTCGCTGACATCATTGTGTCATTCAAAACCTATCCGCATATCGATATGCGAGACACCGGTCGCCATGCCGGCGAAATTCTGCACAGGACGATGGCCGGTGAGATTAAACCGCGAACCATCCTCGTGAGTCGACCGATGCTGGAAGAAGTCAATGGCGGGCGCACCGACATCGGACCGATGATCGAGCGCATTGCAGCAGCGCGGGCGTACGAGAAGAAGGCGGACGTATTCGCCGTGAGCATTAATGCTGGTTTCGCCAGTGCAGATGTTGCCAGGATTGGCCCAACAGTGTTGGTCACGGGTCAAGGCGATTTTTCCGCACACACTGCTTTCGCCGAAACGATTGCTGATGACATCTGGAACAGGCGCTTTGAAGTGCTGAACGACTATCTCAGCGTTGAAGAGGCTGCAGCAATCGCAGCTACATACTTGCCTGACGAAGGACCGCTGGTCATTGCTGACTATGCGGATAATCCCGGTGCCGGCGGCTATGGCGACTCAACCGAGCTCTTGCGCGCCCTGCTCGAGGCGGGTGTGACGAATACCTGTTTTGGACCCATGGTTGATGGCGCGGCAGCG
>Ga0316201_10003369_pt1 | contig 11772 bp, 14 predicted proteins | sample CS6wburrow_MG_FD_204516 | JGI IMG/M metagenome (GOLD analysis project Ga0316201, IMG submission 204516) | Coastal sediment microbial communities from Delaware Bay, Delaware, United States - CS-6 worm burrow | ecosystem: Environmental > Aquatic > Marine > Coastal > Sediment | place: USA... | reverse complement strand
ATCATAAATTTCAGGGTATAGGATAAGCTATAGAGTGCTTCAATAGCTTCTTTATAGGCTAAAGAAGTATTTGGATCTCCGGCACCATCTATCATTAAAAAATTCAATTCAGGCACATCTATGAATTCAATTTTATGGGGAGATGGTTTGTAGAGATTTTTAAGCTCTTTTTTGTAATCAATTTTGTCCATCTAATGTTCGTTTGATGTATCTCTGCAATTAAGTTTAAAAGTTATCAACTTTCTGGAATCAAGCCTTCTTCTAATCCAACTCGGGTTTAAGGATCGTTTTGTTCAATATTAAGCCGTCTTTTGTCTTTTAAGGCCCAGTAGATCCCTTTGACACCGGCAACCCATTTGTCATATAGATAAATGAGTGTTATTTCTTCAATTGTTTCTAAAACCCCTAAAATGATCATTACATAAAATAACCAATAAACAGGGCCAAAGAATAATAACCAAAGTATAAATACACCTTGAATTACAGCAGATAATTTAGCCAGATAGGTATGAAAGGCGGTGGCTTTTCCATATTTTCGAAAAGCAATAATCATTTGAAAAATATAAGGTACAAAGGCAAATAGGATCAGGGGATAGTTCTCCCGCATAAATTCCGTTTCAAATACTATCAGCCCTATTAAACCAACAACAAGCGTTACCTGGTCTCCGTAGGAATCTAATTGGGAGCCACGTGCACTGGTAATTTTAAGTTTTCTTGCAAGAAAACCGTCAATGGCATCCGTAGCATAGCTAATTAGTAAAAGCCATGTAAATATTTCGCGTTCATACCAAAATACTAAAATGAGCAGAAAGGGTACAGCAGCTATGCGGTAAAATGAAAACCAATCTGCGATATTAAATTCTTTAAATTTCGGCATAACCTAGTATTTAAATTCTCTTTCAGGCATATTTCATGATATTATATTCTAAGGATATCAGTTGGGGTCTCAACCAATATGGTAATATTTCCTCGAATCGCAATGGGCTGTTTCATAATATCGGGATTATGTCTTATCATTTTAATCCAATCTTCAGATGAAAATTCGTGTGGTTCAAATTTAGAAGTATAAGCCGGATGATTTTGGTTAACCAGTTCGTTTACTTCCAATCCTAACCGCTCCGCCAATTCCGCAATTTGAGTTCCATTGGGAGGAGTTTTTAATATATCTATCTCATGTATAGGCCAACCTTCAGCTTTTGCGTATGCCAAAGTCTGTTTAGCCCTTTTAGACCTGGAATTATAAAATAGGGTGATTTGCCTGTCTGAAGTAGCTATCTCGCCCATAATCATTGTTTTATTGTGTTAAATATAAAATTACTCTATTTGGGTAGCAGCTAAAATGACAATTGTCATATGGTAGTTTTCTTACAGGATATGACTTAGGTCATTTTTATTTGTTTTTCTTTTTGATAGATTCATCCTGCTATTTTAAAATGCCAGTCCTATGAAAACAATACTTTGTGCCACGGATTATTCTGATAATTCAATTTCAGCAGTAAAGTTAGCCAATGTATTTTGTGAGAAACTCAATGCCGATCTTCATGTCATACACGTATTCGATATTTCTGCAACCTTTATTAGTACAGTGAGTTTGGCATATGCGCGTTTAGAGGAAACAGCATTCAATAATCATCGTGAAAAACTGGATGCTTTTTGCTGGAAGCACCTCAAATTAAAAGATGAAAAAAAGCGCCCTGTTATTCACGTAGTTGAAAACAGTATAGAGTCTGATGGGATTATAGAAAAGGCTGAAAAAATAAAGGCTGATCTGATTTTAGTTGGAATGACCGGCAGCAACATTGTAAAAGACCTTTTTATGGGCAGTACAGCCACAGCTTTAATAGAAAAATCTCCTGTACCTGTGTTATCTGTTCCTAACAATTCCGGGCTTACAGAACTAAGTACTATAGTATATGCAACTGCCTTTGAAGAGGCAGATATCCTGGCTATTGAAAAGATTTCTGAGTTTGCATCTGCATTTAATTCCGAAATTAAACTAATACATGTTTCAACCAAAAAGGAATATTCCGGTGAAGATCAAATGCAATGGTTTAAGGAGATGCTTAAGGAAAAAGTTACTTATAAAAATATCAGTTTTGAATTCAGGTTATCAGATGATATTCTTAGCACCTTAAAAGCCTATTTAAAGGAAGTAGATGCTGATATCCTGGCAATGTTAGAAAGAGAAGGAAATACCTTAATTCCGAATCTATGGCATTTTGATTTGGTAAAACGCATGAAATTAGAACGACTTGTTCCATTATTGAGTTTTCATAAAAAAAGTATTGGAAGTTCATAGTCACATAATAATTACGAGTCCCCAATTTTTTAGATAAAAAAAGGGTACAAAAAATTGTACCCAATAATCATTTTTTGCTTTGGATTGAGTTAATACCTAAACAATGCATTTATAACACTATTTTTAACTGGCATTACTTCCTTTTCAAGAAAGTATACATTACCTCCTGTGAGAAAAGTATTGATGGCGGCCATGTTTAACAAGGATAGATTTCCCGTTTCTTTTCGGTCATCCATAATTAAACAGCCTTTAACATTGTGATATGTGCCAAAAACATCTTTATTTTTTTGTACAAAAAGCGTATCTATTTTCCCTTTAATTGCTGCTGGAACAATTTCCGAGAGTTGAGAAGAAGTTTTTGAAGTTTGAGATTTTTCATGAAATTGTTCCAGTTTTTCTCGTTTAGTCGTTGCAAAATAAGGCTCAATTAAACGCCATGATTCGTTGTGTAAATCATTTACACCCTTAAACTCAGGATCTCCACTTAGATTGGTATTCCATAAATTGCCGTGTGTATTTACCTTCTTGTAAATTGGGAACAACTCATCCGTGCATGCCAAGATCAAGGGGGCGTTTTTATGGGATAGAACCTCATTGACTCCTTCATTGATTTTTCTGAAGAAGTTAATCAGTTCTTTCTTTTGATCTTCCTTACCCTCGCCCTGGCCATGAAACGAACCTGCCGGATGCATCATTTGCCCGGTTCTGTATTGCAACATCTTTTGCTCAAAGTCGTAACCAACTGCTTCCTCCAATTGTGTGGGAACAATTTTTTCTATATGAATTTCCTGGAAGTGAGTTCTGGAACCTTCAAATAGTCTTACATGATCACGACTTATATTCAAGAGATAGTAAATACCGTTGTTGTGAAATAAGGGCAGCAACGGGAACAAATAAAAATGATCCGCAACATAGGCCTGTATTTCAAATGAAAGGGGTAATTTATAATACCTGATTCCATTATTTCTGTCTAAAAAAATTACTACACCATCTGACGGGTTTCGCCAAAAACCTAAATCGCTTACTAGGTTGTTTATTGGTGTAAGATAGGTGTTGACCATGTTTTCATCATAGCCATTTTTAATTAAATCTGAATGTACTTTTTTCAGGCAGGATTTTAAATTAGATTGCCCCAGGCCTTCATTCAATTCTTTACCCTTTTTATACATTGGTAGATAAATGGAAACACAATGCGGATACTTTATTGCCGTTAATTGCTTAAAAGTCTTTTCTGTAAATGTGTGGGTTGTAATATTATTCATAATCCAAATTTTTGCCAATTTATTAAATGTTGTAGAATGCCGAAATGATAACGATCAGGAGAGGAAAGATTATTTATGTCTTTGCAATAAAATTAGTCTTGAGCATTAGGAATTCACTTACATTATATGCATCTATTGCACCGATAAGTTTGTTGGTGTTGTCAGTTACGGGAAAGAAGCGTTGCTTCTCTTTATTGATTAAATTAAAGAATTCCTTTAGCTCGTCGTTTCCGTTCATACAATTAAATTTTGTATTCATAGTTGACCTTACTTTAAGCGAACCGTTTTTGGCATTTTTAATAATTTCTTTATGACTTAAAACACCCACAATATGGTCATTTTCTGTGACCACAAAGTCTTTTTCCGTTCCGGAGAGTATTATCTTGAAAACATCTTCAAGACTATTTTCAGGATGTAATACAGTGATATTAGTTAGCAACGCTTCCTTTACAAAATGCCCTGCGACAAGGGATTTCTGTTTAACCATTTGATTTTCACTATAGGCGGCCAGAAAAATGAAGAGGGCAATTAATATAAGAAATGGATTGAAAAATAAGCCCAGCATGAAAAATATCACAGCCAAAGCCTGCCCTAATCCGGCAGCTATTTCAGTAGCTCTTGCCCTATCCATTGTAAATGCCAACAAGGCTCGTAAGACACGACCACCATCCATAGGAAATGCCGGAATTAAATTAAAGACTACCAGCATTACATTGGCGATGAAAAGATAAAATAAAAGAGTCTCCAATCTGGGTGCTTCTAATAGCTGCACCAAACTATCTGCATCAAGGCCAAAATAACTTTTCATAGGTATGATCAGAAACAGCAATATTGCAATTATTACATTTACAGCGGGCCCCGCCAAAGCTACGATCAATTCCTGCCCTGGCTTTTCAGGCATTTTTTCCAAGGATGCCACACCACCTATAGGCAGTAACGTTATTTTTTTAGTATTAATATTAAATCTCTTTGCAGTTAGAGCATGTCCTAATTCATGCAGTATTACACAAAAGAAGAGCAACAAGATTAGAAGAATATTCATCAGGGCCGTATTCATAGTTCCGCCGCGCTGTATATCAAGAAAAACTATCCATATCAATAAAAGCGTGAAGGTCCAATGTACTTCAAGTCTAATTCCGCCAATTTTTCCGAGCTTCAATACACCTTTCATCCTTTGGTTTTTTATGAAAGTATTTAGATATGGTAATATTAGCAATGACCAAGGTCATTACTTGTTTATCCTATGGTTTGTAATTTTAGAGATAGTACCCTTCAAACCATCAATTATGGACACTTTAAAGCAAGATAAATATGTACTCCTGGACAATATGACCTCAATCTGGGATCAGGTTTTTACTGTTGCACCTTTGGTAGTAATTGGGACAAAGGAAAGAAAGGGCTATGATCTTGCCCCAAAGCATATGGCCACCCCTTTGGGATTTGGAAATTATTTTGGATTTGTATGTACCTCAAGGCACAATACTTTTAATAATGTACTGGCAACAGGGCAGTTCACTGTTAGCTTTCCATTGCCAGACCAAATCATCTCCACTTCTCTGAGTGCCAGTCCGCGAACAGAATCTATTTCTAAGTCCGAGGGGATAATTAATGCTTTACCCGTCTTAAGGTCACCATCCATGGATGCGCCTATAATAGCGGACGCTTACTTTTATTTGGAGTGCGGATTACATAAAATCATTGATGGCTTTGATGATTATAGTATTATAACAGGGAAAATTAAGTCTGCCTATGCACATAAAGATTATATGAAAGTTTCGGAAATGGATGAACAGGAACAAATATTAAATAATCCATTGCTTGCTTATATTGCTCCTGGCAGGTTTGCAAAGATTGCTGCAACAAACGGATTCCCATTCCCTAAAAATTTTAAGCGATGAAAAATCCGGAAAAAATAGTGGCCATCGCTCAGGAATATCTCTTGTCACATAGAGAAGAAATTATTCTTTTTTTAAAGGAATTGGTAGGTTATGAATCTCCCTCTGATAAAATCAATTCACAACACCAGATATTGACATATTTGAAAGATAGATTTCTGGCAATGGGTTTTTTTGTAATTCATGTAAGAGGTAAAAATACAGGCGGGTATTTGTATGCAAGACCTAAAAATAGAAATAAGCATTTGCCATTTCAGCTTATGATAGGTCATTGCGATACGGTCTGGCCATTAGGGACTATAGAAGAAATGCCTTTAACTTATACTGGAGGTAAAATTAAGGGACCCGGTATTTATGACATGAAAGCCGGTATTGCCCAGATAGTTTATTCTCTAATGGCTCTCAGGGAGATGAAGATATCACCAAAGGTGGAACCTGTGGTATTCATAAATTCCGATGAAGAAATAGGAAGCAGGGAGACAACCAATGCTCTTAAAAGACTGGCAAAACTTGCAGACAGGGCTTATGTTTTGGAACCACCACTGGGATTGAATGGAAAATTAAAAACTGCGAGAAAAGGATTAGGTCGCTTTACAATAACCATTCGTGGCAAGGCAGCACATGCAGGATTGGACCCCACAAAAGGGGTGAATGCAATAGTAGAATTATCACAGCAGGTACAGAAGCTCTATGCTATGAATGATCATGAAAATGGGATCACTGTAAACGTGGGCATGATTGAAGGAGGTATTTCACCCAATATGGTAGCACCTTCAAGTAAAGCCGTGATTGATGTCAGAGTGCTTCGGGAAGCTGATGGGGATTTGATAACAAAAAGAATAAAAGGATTAAAGCCGATACATAAGGATGTTGAAATGGAAATTGAAGGCGGTATAGGCAGACCGCCCATGGAAAAAACTCCCCGTAATGAGCATTTATGGAAATTGGCTAAAAAACAGGGACAAGAATTAGGTCTGGACCTTGAAGAAGCTACTGCCGGGGGAGGTTCAGATGCGAATACAACCAGCTTGTATACCGCTACTCTTGACGGCCTGGGGACTCCCGGTGATGGTGCGCATGCAACCCATGAGTATATTTTACAAAATAAGCTTGTTGAAAGAACAGCACTTTTAACACTCTTATTATTATTAGAACCATTAAATAAAAAAACATGAACCATCAATTCATTTATACTTCACTGACCAGGATTTCTGATTTGGCTGAAAGGGAATTCAATGTTAAAAAACTGGATAGGGAACAGTGGGAAACCGGCGATTATATTATAAGTAAGATTCTGGATCCGGGAAGTAACACCTTAAATTTAGAGCTAATAACCGGCAGAATGCGTGGAGTAATTGGAGGAGAGTCTGTCGTTGGCGCACTGGGTGAACGTTTTGCAACTCTAGAAGCCACAGGGACATGGCGTAAAGTTAAAGCCGACCTTAGGATGAATGTTTTAACCGGAGCTGGTCTGATGGGAAAACTAACGTCAAAATCTGTTTTTATACCAAATATGATGGAAGTAGATTATACCGGCCATGTATTCAGAAATGGTAAAAAAGTTACAATGGACGATTTTGTGGCAAAAGTTGAACCTATCCCTTTTAACACTCCGGTAATCCTCTTTGTAGGGACATCCATGTCTGCAGGAAAAACAACATCAGCGAGAATTGTGACCAATCTTTTTAAAGTTGCCGGATACAAAGTAGTTGGAGCTAAGTTATCTGGCGCCGGACGTTATAAAGATATCTTGGCCATTAAGGATGTAGGGGCAAATGCCGTCATGGATTTTGTGGATGTTGGACTTCCATCTTCGATTTGTCCGGCACACATTTATAAAGCAAAGTTAGATCAGTTACTGAGCAGAATCCAGCATCAAAATGCTGATGTAGCCATTATTGAGATAGGTGCATCTCCTTTAGAGCCCTATAATGGCGATCTGGCTATTAATGAGTTGAGAGAGCATATTAAATGCACAGTTCTTAGCGCTTCGGATCCATATGCTGTATACGGTTTAATGAAAGCCTTCGACATTATTCCGGACATTGTAACAGGGATTACATCCAATACATTGGCGGGAGTTAAAATGGTTGATAAACTTTGTAATGTTAAAGCACTGAATTTAATTGATGCTTCAACCTCTGAGGAATTAAAGAAAGTGCTCTCTGCAAAGACTGGTTTTTCATTATCCGAAAAAAGGAATGTATATGGATAGCATAACCTTAAACTGATAAATATCATACTGTAATAATTTCATGAGTTTTATCTTAGAAATGAAAATAAAATGACTTTAAGCATGAAAACTTCAGAAAAGAATATTTGTCAGAGTTGTGGTATGCCAATGAAAAATATGACAGATTTTGGGACAGATAGAGATGGGAGTATAAATACAGAGTATTGTCATCATTGCTATGATGAGGGAGAGTTTACCGATCAGGGGATTAGCCTTGAAGATAAAATGGCCAGGAATATTAAAATTGCAGAAAAACTGGGAATGTCTAAAGCTACCGCATCTAAATTAGCCAGGAACACACTTCCTAAATTAAGGCGTTGGCGGAAATCACATAAGGCCAAACAAGTCGAGGAATAATACTAAATAACTATTGATGGGAATAGTTTCACTTAAGGAGCAAAGAAGAACACGCTTCAATGCCCTTCAGGTTCTGGAAGGGTTAGAGGGTATACTTGTTATTATAGCAGCCTATTTAACCTTGTTTTTTAAGCCATTAAGGGATCGCTGGGGGTTAAGCCATAAGGACGCCAATAAAACATTTCCGGGAGATCATCTTGTGCCACAACCACGTTCAGAATTCGTTCACGCCATAGAAATCAATGCCCCTGCAAGTTGTGTATGGCCATGGATTGCCCAAATAGGGCAAGGAAGAGGTGGTTTTTATAGCTATGAGGCATTAGAAAATATGTTTGGCTTGCAAATCTATAATTCGGATAAAATTTTACCTGAATTTCAACAACCTAAAATAGGTGATTTAATTCCTTTTGGTCCAAAAGATGCTTACCCTATTGTAATTTGTGAACAAGGAAAAGCCATGGCTATTGAAAATTGGTATGATTTAAATAAAAATTCTGTTTACAATCAGGCTTTGGAATCACCAATGAACTATTTGCATCTAAGTTGGCTCTGGATGGTAGAACCACTCGATGCATATAGCTCAAGATTTATCTCGAGGAATAGAGTAGATTACAGTCCTTCCCTTAAAAACAGTCTACTATTTGGAGTATTAGGTGAGCCTGTCGTGTTTGCTATGGACAGAAAAATGTGCTATGGTATAAAAAGAAGAGCAGAGAATTTATACAGGACTAATCCCCAATAGTCATTCTCTCCTAAAGCTCTTTATTAATTTGCAATAAGATAGGCTTATGAAAATAGATATACTTCCTGTAGTTCCTAGACCTTATGTATTGCTCTTACCTCTTGCCGGAATGGGACTATTTGTTGTATTGTATATTTTGGCTGCCCTAAATTATCCAGGAGGTTCATGGGTAGTTATGGATCAGGAAGGATTTAACTTTTGGAACAATTATCTCTGTGATTTATTAGACCACAATGCCATAAACGGGGAAATAAATCCTGCACGTTTTTTTGCCAGAGGTTCACTGGGGGTACTATGTGTAAGTTTAATATTATTGTGGTATTTTTTGCCGGGATTATTTTCGAAGAAAGGTATTAATGTTGTGGTAATGTGGCTGGCAGGTCTTCTGGCTTTGGTAATTACAATGTCCCTCACATCGGGGACACATGATATTACAGTGCGTATAGCAGGAATTTTTGGAGTAATTGCCTTTATAAGTTGTTATATAGAGCTGTACAACGCCAAGTATTATTCACTTGTCTATTTTGGTATTGTTTGTCTTCTGATCTTTTTGGTTAACTATTATATTTATGAAACAGGGACTTTTATAAGAAGCCTCCCTGTTATCCAAAAGGTTACCTTTATTTGCTTTATGTTGTGGTTTGCTTTTTTAGATATTTCCTACTATAAATACCTGAAACTAAAAAATGAGAAAATTAGGATGAGTCACCAATAAGGTTCTTAATATCAGGTCTTTACGGATATTAAGAAGGACTGCAGAATGACTGTTTTTAGAAGCTTAATTGTTTTGTTCCGGCCTATATATTTCGTAACTTTAAAATAGCCGTTTTTCAGGCCTAAAATGTACATTTTCATGTAGTAACATTTCTGAGTAAAAGACTCGAAGAGTAATAATAAGAAGAAATTTAGATCTTAAGAATAATCAATAAATAACTTAAAAACATTTGCTATGAACCCACTATTTGTATTCACCATTGTATTTATACTTTTTCTGTTCGCTGGAATAAGAATAGTCTTTGAGTATAAAAGAGCATTAAAATTTCGATTTGGAAAGTATGTGAAAACTCTTATGCCTGGTTTCAGGTGGATTATACCGATAGTAGACACTATACAAGTTGTAGATATAAGGGTTATAACCATAAATATTGTTTCCCAGGAAGTTATGACAGAGGATAACGTACCTTGTAGTATAGATGGGGTAGTATTTTTTAAGATATATGATCCTGAAAAAGCAGTTCTGGAAGTTGAGGAATTTTCCTTTGCCATAACACAACTTTCCCAGGCCGCATTAAGGGATGTTTGCGGGAAAGTAGAACTGGATACGATTTTATCCAAACGCGAAGAAATGGGTAAGAACATTAAAACCATCGTTGAACAGGAAACTCACGAATGGGGAATAGAAATTATGGATGTTAAGATCAAAGATATTCAGCTACCTGAAAATATGAGAAGGATGATGGCTAACCAGGCTGAAGCCGAAAGATCAAGAAGAGCAAGAATCATTTTGGCCCAGGCTGAAGAACAGGCTGCCGGAAAATTATTGGAAGCCGGTTTGCAAATAGATAAATCGCCTTCGGCAATAAAGCTGAGGTTATATCAGACTTTATCCAATATTGCAGCCGAGAAAAACTCTACAATCCTCTTCCCATTTCCTGAAGAGGTATTGCCAAAAATTCCAAAGAAAGAAGATTCTTAAAAGTAAATATCAAGGTACTCTAAAAGGCAGATCAAAATTTTATCCTGTGGATCACTATTAAGTCTAAGCCAGAAGTAATAGCACTAACAGCCTTTGAATAATAGAATAGGCTGGTATTCAGGAATTGATCTTTGTATCCTTAGTCCCTGCTATTTTTATACAAATAGTATGTTCCCCATAGCCCATAAATGGTTATTAACGTTAAAACAATGGGAAAGGAAATATATTTTTCCGGATTTAATGTAATCGCTTCAGTATCAATATATATAGCATATAAATGTACCATGGGCCAATAAACAGAAATTCCCAGGGCACTATGCATTAAAACGGTCCCCCATTTTTTTCCTTTAAGTAGCCCCAGAATTCCCAACACGAGCAAGGGGATATAAAATATAGTATCTCCGAAAGCAAATCCTTTGGCAAATGCTATTCCAACTTTGCCAATTTCTTTTTCTGATTCTTGCAACCCCAGGCTCAAAGCCAAATCATAATCTATTAAGGAGAGTGTTTGGCCCATTATTAAAAATACGACCAAAACAATAGCCACGGTGATCAATGCCCAAAACCCAACTCCTTTTTTGCTTTCCATTTTAATTAGAATTCTGATTGTATTTCTCTATTTCTTTATTTGAGCGAATAGAACCATGAAGTTATGTCCTGCTTCTTTCGAACATTTAGGGCAGTAGGCGTAATGTACATAATATCTTTCAGCCTCTTCTTTACGTTTTTGTAAATAGGCATCCATTTGCTTTATAAATTTTGGGATCTCATTATAAGAACCATCGAATACCTTGCTTATATAGTTGCCCGAGAGTGTTGTGTTATTTGCATTGGGGACCTCATTTGTTACTGAAATATAAATCTCTGACATAAAAGCATGTGGATCTGTAAATAACACCAGGATTTCTTCCCTGTTTCCTGAAAGACTTTTGGAACCTTCGGCTAGTTTCATCATTTTGGTAATTCTATTCCCTATCATTGGAGGCAATGGAATATGAAAAAAAGTAGGCACAGTACCCTTAATGAATTTTTTATGATCCCAATAGAAAGTCTTTAAATTCCATTTTTCCGGATGGAATTTAGGGCAGCACTCTTGTTTTTCTACTTGCATAGCTTATAATTTCAAAATACTGCAAGGGAATTACCTGGATCGATAAATGAATTAGCTTTCCCGCAGCAATTCTTTCTTTAATATATTTCTGAAACGCGTGGCACTTAAATAATGATCTTCAATTAGCTTTCCATTATGTAATAAGCTAAAAACCCCATAGCCAGAGGGAGCCTCTTT
>Ga0316201_10003368_pt1 | contig 11772 bp, 9 predicted proteins | sample CS6wburrow_MG_FD_204516 | JGI IMG/M metagenome (GOLD analysis project Ga0316201, IMG submission 204516) | Coastal sediment microbial communities from Delaware Bay, Delaware, United States - CS-6 worm burrow | ecosystem: Environmental > Aquatic > Marine > Coastal > Sediment | place: USA: Delaware... | reverse complement strand
GCTTTTTTCTCTTTCATTTCAATTTCAGTAGTCGCGCCAACTTTAATAACGGCAACGCCGCCAGCCAGTTTAGCGACACGCTCTTGCAGTTTTTCGCGATCATAATCAGAAGACGTGTCCTCTATTTGAGCACGAATCTGAGCAACGCGCCCTTCGATATCAGCAGCGTTACCCGCACCATCAATAACGATAGTGTTGTCTTTATTGATATTAACGCGTTTCGCAGAACCGAGGTCATCAAGTGTTGCTGCTTCCAGAGACAGACCGATTTCTTCAGAAATGACAGTTGCACCAGATAGAACAGCAATGTCTTGCAACATAGATTTACGACGATCACCAAATCCAGGCGCTTTAACAGCGGCCACTTTCATGATTCCGCGCATATTATTAACCACCAGTGTTGCCAGCGCTTCGCCTTCAACATCTTCAGCAATTATCAGCAATGGCTTACCGGCTTTGGCAACCGACTCCAGCAGAGGCAGCATTTCACGGATATTGGATATTTTCTTGTCAACCAGCAAAATATAAGGGCTATCAAGATCAACACCCATGGTTTCCTGATTGTTAATGAAATAAGGAGACAGGTATCCACGATCAAACTGCATACCTTCAACGATATCCAGCTCATTCTCCAGGCCGCTACCCTCTTCAACAGTGATAACGCCTTCTTTGCCCACTTTTTCCATCGCCTTGGCAATGATTTCGCCAACAGCTTCATCGCTGTTTGCAGAAATAGTGCCCACCTGAGCAATAGATTTTGCGTCTGTACAAGGCTTTGACATATCTTTGAGCTTTTTCACGGAAGCGATCACAGCCTTATCGATGCCACGTTTTAAATCCATTGGATTCATGCCGGCAGCAACTGCTTTCAGGCCTTCAGTGACAATGGCTTGCGCCAGGACAGTAGCGGTCGTGGTGCCATCACCTGCAACATCAGAGGTTTTGGAAGCAACTTCCTTAACCATCTGCGCGCCCATGTTTTCAAACTTGTCGCTTAACTCAATTTCCTTGGCAACCGATACACCGTCTTTAGTCACGGTAGGAGAACCATAGGATTTATCCAGAACGACATTGCGCCCCTTAGGCCCCAAGGTAACCTTTACAGCATTAGCCAGAATATTTACACCTTCAACCATTTTATGGCGGGCTGAATCGCCAAATAATACTTCTTTTGCAGCCATCTTCTCATTCCTTACATAAAAAGTTTTTAAGCATTAATCTTCTTGCAAAGATTAACCTTCAATTACGCCATAGACTTCGCTTTCGGTCAGAATTAACAGTTCCTGGCCATCAACTTCGATGGTATTGCTACCGGCATATTTACCAAAAATGATTTTATCGCCGACTTTGACAGCCAATGGGCGCAGTTCGCCACTGTCTAATACTTTACCCTGACCGACCGAAATCACTTCGCCCTGGTTTGGTTTTTCAGTCGCCGAACCAGGTAATACGATGCCACCAGCGCTGGTCGTTTCTTCTTCCTTTCGACGCACAACGATTCGATCGTATAGAGGACGGATATTCATTGCTTATACTCTCCTGCTCATGAGTTAAATTGTTCTGGGATCATTTTCGCCTGCGGGTCTTTTGATTCACCACAGGCCCGTTCAACCCGGTTAGTTAAATGGATTAATAAGCTGGAAACTCATGTCTCCATGAGCATTGCCAATTACAACCCAAGGTCGTGAACTTTAAATGGGGACCGTTGATTGGATTTCAACGCTTGAAGGAAAAGATTTTTTAAAGAAATGAATTTATTAGCAGCTGCGCTGCAGCAATTAAAGTCATGAGTTTGTTAGCTGTTCAGCCGGTACTTCCTGGTGTTCAACTCGTGACTACTTATCCTGATTTTTATCTCGTTGAAACTCACCCTCAATAACAGTGCCCTGCTTAGTGTTCCTCCGAACTGTCTCTTGATCTACAGAGTCCTGATAAAAGCTGGAGTTTATGTCATCAACGTGAGTCTCCTGAACCGAAGAGACCGCATGTAACGTAACTTTTCGTTTAATAATATTAACCAGCCACCGACGCGTGCCCGGCACCAAACAGGTAAAGCCGATAATATCGGTAATAAAACCCGGCGTCACCAGCAAAGCTCCACCGACTGCCAGGCAGATCCCTTCCAGCATTTCTTCCAGGGGTAACTCACCGCCTTCGATGCGGGCTCGTGCACGAAACAGTGTAGACAGGCCCTGGTGCCGTAACATCAGGCTGCCAATGAGCGCGGTTAGCACTACGAATCCAACTGTATTGAGCGTGCCAATACGATCGCCCACTTCGATTAAAAGCCCAATCTCGGCGATCGGCAAAATGACAAAAATAATAAAGAGATACATAGAGCTATTTTCCGGTAAAGATTATTCTAGCCGTTCAATAATGCAACCAGCGCATCCCGAACACCCATCGGGCTCGATACAGCCTGTGGAAATTCAATGCGAGCCAGCTTATGGCCAATTCGGAGATGGAAACCGTTAGCGTCAACGCCAACCATCTCGGCAGCAAGTTCCCGGGGTACAGGTAAACTAATTATCTCGCAGAACCGGCTAAACGTGTCGGCATGATCAGCATTCATATGCGCGATGATGTCTTTTTCCTGATCCTCACTAAACGGGTTTAGACTAAAAAAAGAGTCGCTATCAACCCAATGAATTGCACCAAAGCCGCCGATATACCTGACCTTTTCTGGAATTAAACGATAATAATCAAAATCCAGATTTAGGTGAAAACTGGCCGCGTCCGGATAATATCGGTTATACCGGTTTATTGCATCACGATCATTGATCAGCTTGGTTTTTGCCAAGACAGTTAGCCGTGAACATGTTTGAACATCATCATAACCAACCTGTTCTGAATTCGACACAAACAACGAAACCCGATTGTCTGCCTGAATGTTTTTGGTGTGCTGCGCAAGTCGGCTGATAAGAATTACAGGGTACATCAGCTGATCAGTGCAGAATGGCACAATTGAGCCGAACGGGAAGCCCGGCACATCAACAGAGTGCGTTGATAATACGGCAACCATATGATTTAGAAATAGATTTTTAGCATCAGACAAAATATTATCAGGTGTCATTTGCATACTCTCTTAATAAGCGACTGCTAATTTATTATAAAAATTTATTTTCATATGAATCTTTTTCAGACATAATCCCTATCATTAGTTGTGCGTCGCACAATCTCACACTGATCCCAGGAGTCCGCTATGGATTTAAACAACAAGGTTATCGTTATCACTGGTGCAGGACAAGGTCTTGGTCGCGGTATGGCTATATCTTTAGCTCAGGAAGGTGCGAACGTGGCTCTCATCGACCTCAATCAGGCTGACCTCGATGAAACAGTCAAGCTATGTCATGCCGAAGGACCTGAGGCAAAGAGTTATATCACCAACGTCACCTCGGAGGCAGAAGTCGAAGCAACCTTTAATAAAATTGTTGCTGATTTCGGAGAAATTCACGGTCTGGTAAATAATGCCGGCATCACGAGGGATGCATTGTTAATTAAAGCCGATAAAAAAGGCGACATAATTTCCAGGATGTCACTCGATCAGTGGCAAAGCGTGATTCACGTGAACCTGACCGGCGTATTTTTATGCGGGCGTGAAGCGGCTACCAAAATGGTAGAGAAAGGCACCAAAGGCCTGATTTTAAATATTTGCAGCATTTCCAAGGCCGGCAATATGGGCCAAAGTAATTATTCTGCCGCAAAATCTGGGGCCGCGTCTTTAACGGTTACCTGGGCCAAGGAGCTGGCGCGCTATGGTATACGCGTAGCGGGCATTTCGCCTGGCTATATCAGCACCAAAATGACCGAAGCGATAAAACCGGAAGCAATGGAAAAGCTGGTCAAAATGATCCCCTTACGGCGTATGGGAGAAATTGACGAAATCGCTCATTCGGTCGTCTACCTCTTTGAGAATGATTTCTTTAATGGCCGAATTCTTGAAATGGACGGTGGGATGCGCCTTTAATATTTGAACGGACCCAGTGTTTTCTTGTGCAACAAGTAAACATATTTTTGAAAGGCGGTATCCTGGTTAAGGTGATCCGCCTTTTTTAATTGCCCCCTCGTGCCAAGGCGCAATTTTGAACAGTAGCAACATCCCCGGAATGGCCAAAACCGTGCACAACACAAAGAATTGTGTCCAGCCAACCTGCTCGACTATCACCCCGGTCACAGCATTTGCTACCGTTCTGGGTAATGCCGCTAATGCAGTAAACAAGGCAAACTGAGTCGCGGCAAATACCGGGCTGGTGCTCTTGGCAATAAAGGCAGTAAAGGCCGCCGTGCCAAGACCCACTCCCAAATACTCAAGACCCACTACCAGACCTAAAACATAAGGATTTGCGCCCACTTCAGCCAGGAGCGCAAAACCCAGAATACTTATCACCTGTACAAAACCAAACAACCAGAGTGCGCGGTTAATGCTCAGCTTGATCATAACCAACCCGCCAACCAGGCCACCAATAATAACGGCGATCAAGGACGATGCCTTGGCAATGGTGCCTATCTGAGTCAGGCTAAACCCCGTATCCAGGTAAAAAGGTGTCGATAAAGCCGTGGCCATGTTGTCACCCAGCTTATATAAAAACATAAACAACAGGATCAGTAACGCAGCCGCAACCCCTTTACGCTCGAAGAACTCTCGAAAGGGTTCAATAACTGCTTCTTTTAACGTTTTCGGTGGTTGCGGCCGGGTGATAGCTTCGTCAATAAACAATGTTAACAGCAAGCCAATTCCCATAAAGGCTGCAACAGCGGTAAAAACCATATGCCAGGGGAAAAAATCGGCCATGATCAGGGCGAGCGCACCCGGCACCAACCCTGCCAAACGATATGCCTGTACATGTATCGCATTACCCAGGCCCAATTCTTGATCGGGTAATAGTTCGCGCCGGTAGGCATCCAGCACAATATCCTGACTGGCACTGAAAAACGCTACGCCAGCAGCCATATAGGCCACCGTCCAGATCGATAAAGTTGGATTCAGCCAGCCCAGTGAAGCAATGGACACCAATAGCGCCAACTGGGTAACAAACATCCAGCCGCGTCTTCGTCCCAGAAAAGGAAGGGTAAAACGGTCAATAACGGGAGACCAGAGAAACTTCCAGGTATAAGGAAAACCGATCAAGGCAAAGAAACCAATCTCGGCAAGGCCAACTCCTTCGACTCTAAGCCAGGCTGGCACCAATTGAATTAATACGTAGAGCGGCAGGCCCGAGGTAAACCCCGTGAAGATGCAAATCAGCATCCGTCGATTCAGTATTGCCTGTTTAAAGCTTTCTGTCGTCACGTGACTGATTGCAGCGAGGGGTTATCAATGATGGCTCAATCTCTAAAATTCTTATACTGAAGTGGCATATCGAGATCGGCCTGTTTAAGCATAGCCATAACCGCCTGCAAATCATCCCGTTTTTTTCCGGTAACACGCACTTGGTCACCCTGAATGGAGGCCTGCACCTTCAACTTTTCATCCTTGATCATCTTGACGATTTTCTTGGCCAGCAGAATTTCAATTCCTTCCCTGAGGGTAACTTCCATTTTTGACTGCTTGCCCGACAAAACAATTTCACCGTATTCCATACAGGCAATATCAATATTCCGTTTAAATAACTTGTTTTGTAGAATTTCGAGCATTTGCTGAATCTGGAATTCGGCTTCAGCCAACAGCGTGATTTCGAGCTTATTCAACTGAAAGCTGGCATCGACGCCTCTAAAATCAAAACGTGTCCCTATTTCCCTGTTGGCCTGGTCAACGGCGTTGGTCACCTCATGATGATCAACTTCAGAAACAATATCAAAGGATGGCATGACAAACTCCCCTTATGCGTAGGCCAAGCCTAACTGACTGATACCAGCTTTCGGCTTGGCTTTTCTCGAACGTAAAATTAATCTGCTACATCACCAATCGACGAATATCGGCAAGCAACTGAGTGAGGTACGTCACAAACTGGCCTGCATCAACACCGTTCACAGCCCGGCGATCATAAGACAGGGTCAGTGGTAACATTTTTCGGGGAGCAAATCCTTTCGAATCACCTCCGAGAAAAACCGGTTTTACCTGGGGTTTTGAAACACCAAGAATTGCCACTTCCGGAGAGTTGACTGTGGGTATAAAGCCCGTTCCACCGACCTCACCAAGGCTTGAAACCGTGAAACATCCACCCAGCATATCCTCTCTTCGTAACTCGCCCTTTTGCCCTCGGATACCCAGATCGGTTGATTCTTCAGCTAACTCCCGTATTCCCTTTTTATCAACGTCACGAATAACAGGCACCATCATACCTTCCGGCGTATTAATGGCCATGCCAATATGGCAGTAATGCTTTTGAATCAACTGATAACCCGTTGAGGCCAGCGAAACATTAAACTGCGGGTATTTTTTTAAAGCCACTGAACAGGCCTTCAACAAAAAGGGCAGCAAGGTAAGCTTAAGATTCCCGTCGTGAGCATGTTTGTTTTTTAACCCGCGAAAGTTTTCCAGACCGGTAATATCGGCTTCATCCATATGGCTGGCAGAGGGAATATTCAGCCAGCTACATAGCGATGAGTTTGTCTCCAGGATTTGTTCCTGTGACATATCGACAAAATCAATATCACCATAACCGGAAAATTCGATGTAGGGGATATTCGGAGCGGCTGAACTCTGTCCATACTGGGTGCTCAGGTACAGGCTGTTTTTGACGAAATTCTCGACATCTATTTTTAATGTACGGCCTCTGGCGCCAGTCGGTGTTACCAGGCTGAGATCAACACCCAGGTCACGCGCCAGCATCCGAACGCCCGAACCAGCCAGAACAAACGGCGAATAGGTCGGCTCTATATAGCCTTCCGGCGTGAGTGGCAACGGGGGAGGAACAAGCGCCTCTGCCGGAGCGCCACCATTTGCCGACCTGGCTTCAGCCGTAACCGTCAAATCAGAAACATGATCTGTATCCGAGGATTTTGCCGCTTGCAACTTGATTAGCACAGCGCCGCGTGAAACTTTATCGCCGATTTTTACCACCAACGATTTTATTTTTCCTGCTGAAGGAGAACGAATATCAATGGAGGTTTTGTCAGTCCAAAGAACAACCAGAGTGTCATCAAGCTCGACAACATCATCCTTTGAAACAGCTATCTTAATCACTTCCGCATCGTTGACATTGAGTATGTCCGGCACGGACACTTGTACAAGCTCAGCTCTCTCTTTGCTTTGTACTAAATTAATCCTGTTCTGCTTTTTGCTATCGGGCAGCATCACATCGATTTCAGGTATGGTATCTCCACTAACCTGGCCGGCTGAATCGTGACTCTGCTCGGCTTTTGTGGCAGTAGTGGGACGGCCTTCTGACCTGGAATTTTCCATTTCCGCATTGCTATCGCTGCCTGTATCGCTCATATCAATCGACTGATCGTCTTGAAAAACTGCCTCGGATTCATGCACAACCAAGCTATCGTTAACCGCATCGACGCCACTCATTGAAACATTGACCCCAGACATTTCTGCATTGTTCTTCTCGCTAGCAATTTCTTCCTGGACCTTAATTTCTTTTCCCACATTTACTTCCTATAAAAAATTTAATGTTATTAACTTTATTTCAACTTCATACTTTCAAGGGATTAACTTTTTCTGCGTCAAGGCCAAACTGCTTAATGGCTTTATCCAGCGTTTTCGCTTTTATTCTGCCATCAGCTACCAAAGCCTGAAGCGCGGCTAATACGATAAAATAGCGATCAACTTCAAAAAAATAACGTAACTTTTTACGCGAATCACTTCGGCCAAAGCCGTCCGTACCAAGCACCCGATATGTTTGTGGAATATATGCCCGGATTTGCTCGGCATAATTTTTCATATAATCCGACGCCGCAATGACCGGTCCATCCCGGGCTTCAAGGCATTCGGTAACATAGGATTTTCTTTGTTCGCTTAACGGATGAAGCATATTCCAACGCTCCACCGATTGACCTTCTCTTGCCAGCTCATTAAAGCTTGTGACTGACCAAATATCGGCATCCACAGCAAAATCAGTTCGCAGAATTTCAGCCGCCGCAAGCACTTCCCGCAAGATGGAACCGCTGCCCAGAAGCTGAACACGGTGCGTTTTACCACCTTTACTTTGTTCTAGCAAATACATTCCTTTAATAATGCCCTGCTCCACACCAACGGGCATTTTTGGATGCACGTAGTTTTCGTTTATCAGCGTCAGGTAATAAAAAATCGGCTCCTTGTCCACGAACATGCGGCGCATACCGTCCTGGATAATAATCGCAACTTCATAGCCATAAGTTGCGTCGTAGGAAATACAATTGGGGATGGTGTTGGCGAGAATATGGCTATGACCATCCTGGTGCTGAAGGCCCTCACCATTCAAGGTGGTTCGACCTGAAGTCGCGCCAAGGAGAAACCCGCGTGCCTGCAGATCTCCAGCCGCCCAAAGCAAGTCACCTATGCGCTGAAAACCGAACATGGAGTAATAAACATAAAAAGGGATCATCGGGCAATCGTAATTACTGTAAGCGGTAGCCAATGCCAACCAGGCTGAACCGGCACCACATTCGGTCAAGCCTTCTTCGAGCATTTGTCCTTTTTTATCTTCCTTGTAATACATCAACTGACCGGAATCGATTGGCTCGTAGAGCTGGCCAACGGACGAGTAAATACCGAGCTGCCTGAACATACCTTCCATGCCAAAGGTACGCGCTTCGTCCGGCACAATAGGAACAACCTGAGCGCCAATATTCTTGTCTTTTACCAGCGCTGATAATAGCCGCACGAAAACCATCGTTGTCGAGATTTCCCGATCACCCGAACCCGCCAACTGGGCTTCAAAATAATCGATAGACGGGATTTTCAAAGGCTCAAAATCCGGCTTGCGATGCGGCAAATAACCGCCCAGATCCTGACGGCGCTTTTTCATGAATACCATTTCCGGATGGTCTTCCGGCGGACGATAAAAAGGTAGCGATTCCATCTCCTTGTCACTAAGCGGTATGCCAAAGCGATCCCGAAAAGCACGCAGGGCTTTTTGGTCAAGCTTCTTAAGGGAATGCGTACCCATCTGCGCCTCGCCCTTGGCACCGCCACCGTAACCTTTGACGGTGTGCGCGAGAATCACTGTTGGCTGCCCTGTATGCTTCACCGCTTCGTGATAAGCTGCATACACCTTGTAGGGATCATGTCCACCCCTGTTCAATTGATAGATTTGCTCATCGCTCAGATCCGCGACCATCTCCAATAACTCGGGGTACTTGCCAAAAAAATGCTCCCGCGTATAAGCTCCACCGTTACCTTTATAGTTCTGGTAATCACCATCCACCGCTTCATCCATGCGCCGCTGCAACAGGCCATCTTTATCCTTGGCAAATAATGGATCCCAATGACGCCCCCAAACCACTTTAATTACATTCCAGCCTGCACCCCTGAAGACACCCTCAAGTTCCTGGATGATTTTACTGTTGCCTCGAACGGGCCCATCCAGACGTTGCAAGTTACAATTCACCACAAATATAAGGTTTTCCAGCTGCTCCCGCCCGGCAAGCGAAATAGCACCCAGGGATTCCGGCTCATCAATTTCACCATCACCGATAAACGCCCAGATTTTTCGATTACCCCGGGGTGACAAACCACGCGCCGACATATAGCGCATAACGTGAGCCTGATAGATCGCCTGAATCGGCCCCAAACCCATCGAAACGGTTGGGAACTGCCAATAATCGGGCATTAACCAGGGATGCGGATAGGATGACAAGCCTTCACGATCGACTTCACGCCTGAAATTATCCAATTGCTTTTCGGTTAAGCGTCCCTCGAGAAAAGAACGTGCATAAATGCCCGGTGAAGAATGTCCCTGAAAATAGATTAAATCATCCTTATGGCCTTCATGATCTGCTCGCCAGAAATAATTAAACCCGACATCGTATAAGGTTGCACAGGATTGAAATGTCGAGATGTGGCCACCAAGGTCATCGTCACCCAGATTGGCGCGCATCACCATCATCAAGGCATTCCACCGGATCAAAGAACGAATACGACGTTCGGCAAGCATGTCGCCAGGCATTTCAGCCTCGTCTGCAACAGGGATGGTATTTCGGTAGGGTGTCGTTAAGGCGTACGGTATTTGAGCACCGGTACGGGTGGAGTGATCGGATAATTGCTTGAGAATATAATGGGCGCGCTCCATGCCATGAACTTGAATAATGTCTTCAAGCGCCTCTAGCCATTCGCCTGTTTCCTCAAAATCAATATCTCCAGGATTACCCTTCTCACTTGTCATCCTTCTACCTCCCCACGTATCTTATTATCGATTCAACATTCTGACACTTAATGCGCCATTTTACGCCCGGTTTTAACTCAACAATCCTCAAATGATGAAGATTGCTTCAATGGCGTTCATGCCATTAAAAAAATTTACCACGACAAAACCCTTTAATTACCAGAATTTTAACATTGTCCAAGAACCACCAAATACAGCTGTGTCCTGACTTTTGTTCATTACGGCTACAATTCTATTGCGGGAGTCGATCAAGCGCCAGCCAGGCCGCACCTCGCACGCCACTGGAATCACCAAATTTTGCCGGCAAAAGCCTGGTCTCGACTGTGTCAGAAAAAATATAACGTGACCAACGCGCTGGAACTTCAGTATACAAGCTATCGATGTTTGATAAGCCGCCACCCAAAACAATCGCACTTGGGTCAAGTATGTTTATTATTGTAGCCAGCGCCCGGGCTAACAATTCCTGATATTGATCAAGCGCTTGCGTTGCAGGTTGTTCGCCAGCATCACTGCGCTTCACTATTTCAATGGCTGAAATTCGCTCACCGGTTTTCAGAAAATAACTGTGTTCAAAACCCGGCCCTGAAAGATAGGTCTCAATACAATTCGCTTTTCCGCAATAGCAACTACGTCCAGAGTCAGTCAATTGTTGGCCGGTAGCCCTGCTACCGGTACTCGGCATCGGATTGTGGCCCCACTCGCCAGCTATTCTGTTTGGCCCCGATAACAATTTCTGATTTACGCAAACTCCACCGCCAACGCCCGTGCCCAGAATAACACCAAATACCGTCGGCAACCCTTTCGCAGCACCGTCAACAGCTTCTGACAGGGTAAAACAATCAGCATCGTTGGCAATCCGAACCTGTTTTTTTATCAGCTGTTCGAGGTCTTGCTGCAGCGGACGGTCATTCAGGCAGGTAGAATTGCAGTTCTTCATTTTGCCCGTGAGTATCGAGACACTTCCCGGAGTGGCCACGCCAATGGCCTGCTGCCCTGGAAGTTTTGGAAATTCGCTTTCAAGCTGCCTGACCAAGTCGGCAATGCTCTTCAGGGTAGCTGAATAATCTGTTTTCGGGGTCGGCACCCGCAAGCGCTGAGCGATATGGCCTTGCTTATTCAGGACTACACCTTCAATTTTGGTGCCGCCCAGATCAATACCTATCAACATTAGCCATCCTGTTCTTTAAAAAACACCTTGATAACCCCTGAACTGACTGCCAAACGTTCATTGGTTGCAAATTATTCAGGTTTAAAAAATGGTAATGACCGCCAATACGAGAATCCAAACTACTAAACTGCGAATAACCAATTTCTGGATGGTTTCCAGCTCCGTTGCGTAATCCAATAATAACGCCGGATCGGGACTGTTATCGCGTTTCACGGTTGACGGTGGCTTTTGATCAAATTTTTCTCCGGCTTCGCAGACACCCAGGGCAGCCATACCCGAAGTGTGCAAAACATCCTGCGTTGGCATTTTCCAATTCAGTATCGCTGAAGACCAAACGTTGAAACACATAGT
>Ga0316201_10003367_pt1 | contig 11775 bp, 7 predicted proteins | sample CS6wburrow_MG_FD_204516 | JGI IMG/M metagenome (GOLD analysis project Ga0316201, IMG submission 204516) | Coastal sediment microbial communities from Delaware Bay, Delaware, United States - CS-6 worm burrow | ecosystem: Environmental > Aquatic > Marine > Coastal > Sediment | place: USA: Delaware... | reverse complement strand
TTAGTTGGTCAATATTCAAATGTTTAGTCACAAGAAACAGAAATAGGCCGATGGCAATGATGATACCTGCGATTACTGCAAATGGATGAATTGTGAACAGGTAATAAATACTCACTGCGGAAATAAAAATCCATGCCAATCTCAACCACGAAATTCGATTGTATGATTGGTTCAATGAGGCCAATTGTTCCCGAAGCGTTTTGGCTTCAGACAGGTAGGCCTTTAATATTGAATTGCGCGTTTTTCCGCTCGTTGCGATTTTTTCTTTTGTGTCGTATTCCATGTGACATTCAGGACAATAGAAATTTAATCTCTATTTTCGGGCCATTGTTTTCGTCAATAAATCCACCGTAAAGATGAAAAAAACACTGTTACTATTTCTGGCCTTCATAGCCGTTGTTCAGATACGAGCGCAAAATGCAATTACAATTGACGATATCTGGACCAACGGAACATTTGAAACCCAATCTGTCCCAGGGTTTCGGTTTATGAATGACGGATTACACTATACAAAAAGAGTTGGTCAAACAATCACGAAAAACAATTTTTTAGATGGTCAGGAAGTCGCTGTTATCCTAAATGGAACAGATCTTCAGGCACCAGGGTTTACCGGCTCTTTTCAGTCCTATCAATTTAGTGATGATGAAAAGAAAATTCTACTCAAAACGGATACAGAATCTATTTATCGACGCTCGACAAAAGCGCATTTCTTTGTTTATGATGTGAATGCTGAATCAATTACGCCAGTTTTTCAAAAAGGGAAAGTAATGCATGCTACCTTTTCCCCGAATGGCCAAAAAGTCGCCTTTGTTTATGAAAACAACCTGTATTTCAAAGATTTAAATAGTCAGGAGGTGGTTCAAGTAACAACAGATGGGAAATGGAATGAAATTATCAATGGATCTTGTGACTGGGTATATGAAGAAGAATTTGGTTTTACGAAGGCTTTCGAGTGGTCCACTGACAGTCGTAACCTGGCTTTTCTGAGATTTGATGAGTCGCAGGTCAAAGAGTTTACGATGACGACTTATCACGATGCGATGTATCCCACTTATGAGACCTTCAAATATCCGAAAGTAGGGGAAGCGAATTCTAAAGTATCCGTACATATATTTCAAACGGAAAAGAAAAGCCTTGTCAAGGTGGAAAAAGACAGTGGGGAGGACGGTTACATCCCACGGATCAAATGGACTCAAAGACCAAATGAGTTATGTGTATTTCAGATGAACAGGTATCAAAATCATCTTGATCTTTGGATTGCAAATGCAAATGAAGGAAAAACAAGGTTATTACTTTCAGAAGACAACAAATACTACATCGATATACATGATAATCTGACCTTTCTAAAATCCGGCGAAGGCTTTATCTGGACGAGTGAAAAAGATGGCTGGAACCAGGTCTACCTCTATGACAACAATGGGAAAATTACCCGAAAACTCACTACAGGAGACTATGATGTGACAGAGTTTTACGGTGTTGATGAAAGGAATCGAAAAATATATTTCCAGGCAGCTGATCGAACACCCCTGGAGAGGCATGTTTACAGCATTGATTTTCGCGGGAAAAAGAAGGTCGCAATGACTGATCGCTCTGGTTGGAATTCAGCTCAGTTTAATAACAATTTTGAATACTATGTTTGGAATCACAGTGATGCTAACACCCCTGATTCATATGCTGTGTACTCCCGTAAAGGTAAATTCATTCGCAGCCTCGAGGGCAATGCGGATATCAAAAAGAAAATGGTGGACTATGGTGTGCAGAATGTTGAATTCTTTTCATTTAAAACGAGCGAAGGAGTCCAGTTAAATGGATATATGATCAAACCACAGGATTTCGATCCAGCTAAGCAATACCCTGTTTTTATGAATTTATATGGTGGTCCCAGTTCACAACAAGTGACGAACGCCTGGAAAGGTTCAAGATTCTGGTGGTATCAGATGATGGCTGATCATGGCTACCTAATCGCATGCGTTGATAATCGGGGAACAGGAAGCAGGGGTGAAGAGTTTAAAAAGATGACATACCTGAAACTTGGGCATTATGAAACGATAGATCAGATCGAAGCTGCAAAATATTTAGGGAACCTTGCCTATACAGATGCCAGTCGGATCGGGATTTTCGGGTGGAGTTATGGTGGGTATATGTCATCTCTTTGTCTGTTTAAAGGGAATGATGTCTTTAAAGCCGCAATTGCAGTTGCTCCAGTAACGAACTGGAAGTGGTATGATTCGATCTACACTGAAAGATATATGCGCACTGAAGAAGAAAACCCGGATGGATATCGTGATAACTCCCCGGTTTATTTTGCTGATCGGCTTACGGGGAACTATTTGCTCGTTCATGGCATTGCTGATGATAACGTTCACTTTCAAAATACGGCTGAGATGACGGCTGCTTTAATAAAGGCGAACAAGCAATTTGATACTTATGTATATCCGAATCGTAACCATGGAATATATGGAGACAATGCGAGAAGGCATTTGTATACTAAAATGACCAATTTCTTATTAGAAAAATTGTAAATCATGATAATAGCAAGCACTGAGTACATTGCAGGATACGAAATCGTTGACACCATAGATATTGCTCGTGGTAGTACCGTGCGTGCAAGAAGCGTGGGCCGCGATATTGGAGCTGCATTCAAAAACCTTGTAGGAGGGGAAGTGGCGCAATACACGAACCTCATGGCACATGCCAGAGAAGAAGCGATCGACCGTATGGTTGCTGATGCGGAGCGGATGGGAGCACATGCTATAATCAATGTGCGATTTACGACATCCGCTGTGATGGCTGGTGCTTCAGAAATTCTCGCCTACGGAACAGCTGTGAGAATCCGTAAAAAATAGCTCTTCATGGAAATTGTTAACCGTAAAGCGAAGTTCGAATACCAGTTTATCCAGAAGTTTGAAGTAGGGATTCAACTGACCGGATCGGAGGTGAAATCTCTTAGAGCAGGAAAGGCGAATATGACCGATGCATGGTGCCTTTTTCAAAATGGAGAACTCTACCTCAAGAATCTCCATATTTCTGAGTACACGCAGGCTATGGTCAATCATGAACCAAAACGAACAAGGAAATTGCTACTTCGAAAACCTGAACTGAGGAAGATAGAAAGGCGGTCAAAGGAAAAAGGATATTCAATCGTACCGCTCCGCATATTTTTTTCTAAAACCGGCTATGCGAAATGTGATATTGCCCTGGCCCAGGGGAAAAAGGCCTTTGATAAGAGACATTCTATCAAACAAAAAGACATGCAAAGAGATCTTGACCGGATAAAAAAACTGAGATAGGTTTACTCAAGAGGCATTCGAGCTCCAATCCTGATATTAAGCGTTTTAAAGTGTTTCCCACCGTTGTTAGAAAACCGGTTGATCGGCACCTGGTAAAGGTAGCTTGGCTGCATAAATATGGAAAGGTCCGGATTGAGATACTTTTCAATGCCAAATCCTGCATGAGCTGTCACATAACTCTTTCCGTTAAATGTTGCTCCATCAAGGATATGTTCTTTTACACGATGTGCCTCCCTGTTTAATGCCAAGGCAGAGGCAGATTGCGTAATACTCAATGGCAGTGGATAATTGTTTTTGATATTCAGATCGTAATGTGCCTGGGCAATGATATTCAAATCAAATCCTCCAACTACATAAAACCTGAAAGTACCGGTTGGTTTTACCTGGTAAGACAAGCTCAATGGAATGGAAACCAAATCTATTTCGACTGCCTGAAAGTCGACCTTGCTGTTTTCAAATGATTCTCCAATCAACAATTGTCTGCCAGGTTTGAAAGACTTGTTAGAATAATGAATACCTGTTTCAATCCCAAATCTTTGCCCATAACGCCCGTATGAAATTCCTCCTCCATATCCAAGTGCCGGCAGGTCTTGTGCTTTAAAAGAAACTCGGTTGCCAGCAGAGAAAAAGTTGTCCGCAGGAAAATGTAAAATATTCACATCTGCACCTGCGTGGATACCAACCCTGGTCTGAACCTTTCTTTTAGTGTTGGCTACAAATTGCCCATACAATTTATGATGTACGCTATTATGAAATAGAGGTACATGTAATGCACCGAGCAAAGCGTCAATTGGTTTTGGAGCATATGTAAACAATCTCGCCGTTTCAATATTCGAATCATTGACAACATTTACAGTGGATATCGCTTCGTTGAAAGGTAATCCTTGTTGGGTAACAGTTTGACTTACTTGTTCAATTAAAATTGCATTTGCTTGTGAGAGCCCTCGGGAGTGTTGGACAGAAGTATGCTCATTGCGCTTTTCATTGGATTCATTTTCATCGAATAAACGCTGATCATAGGCAAAGCTCTGATTTATTTCACTTTTAGATTGTAAACTTGAATTGATATTTACACTACTTTTTTGGGTAGAGGGTTTTTGACCGCTTGTTTCAACTTTGATTGAACTTTGTCCCGTTGATACCAACTGAGCAGTCTCCAGAGATGAATTCTGATCTGTTTCATCAGCATGTGTGAATAATGATTTATCAACACTGATCGTATGATGTTCTTGATCAGATTTGAACACTTTGGTTTTAATTTCAGGATAGAAATTATAAAGCGTAAACAGGAAAAGCAGGACTGTGGCTACTTCTAATACTTTGGCAACGAATAACTTTCTTCTCCTGATCTCAGCATAAGTCAGTTTTTTCTCCAGGATCGGCCATGTTTTCTGATCATAAGGCACCTCATAAGAATCAACTGAGTCTTTTATATTCTTATCAAAATGTTGGTCTGCCTGGTCTAATAAACCAGCCATCACTTCCCAGTCTCCAGGAATAGGATTCGCTTGATAATTCTTTAATTGATTTATTAAATCATCATTAAGAAAAGAAGTCTCTTCTCCACCCACCATATCCATCTGTTCCTCAAACATTTGCCAATGCTCAGGATTCAAAGGGACTTCATGGTCTCTCATCATTGCTTTGATATGTTCATCGAATTTTTTATCGTGCATAATCCAATGATCTGGCGTTTAGTAGTTCTCTAAGTTTTATTCGTGCTTTCACAAGATTTGATCTCGACGTACTTTCTGTGATGCCGAGCATCGCTGCTATTTCTTTGTGCGCATAACCTTCAATCACATACAGGTTAAAAACAGATCTGTAAGCTGGAGATAGTAGCTGGATACAAGCCATCACTTCATCTACCGTTAGCTGGCTTACCGGACTTGCTTCCAAAGTATTCACATGATATGCTTGCGCTAAATCCTCTGTTCTTCTGCGTGATTCCTTACGATAATGATCTATAGCAGTATTAACCATAATCCGCCTCATCCAGGCACTAAGTGAAGTACCTGGCTTGTATTTACCCAGGTGCTTGAAAATTTTAATGTACCCTTCATGCAGGATGTCCAATGCATCTTCAGAATGATTTGCATACCGAAGGCAGATACCCATGAGTAAGCCATAATAGCTTTCATATAACTGCTTTTGAGCCCAGCGTTCCTGATCTATACAGGCCTGGATCAAATCCTTTTCTTGATTTTGCAGTTGAAGTGTTAAATCCATCATGGACTAAAATTACTCGAAATCGCGGTTTCAGCCAAAGATTTCTTTGCCTTTACCAAGACAATTCGTAATAGGATAAACGAATGAGTCCATTGAATTGCTGTCCGTTAATGCATAATAAGCTCCCGTTTGTGAAAAGACGCACATTCTACGCACTACACAACAACATGATAAAATATGACGAATAATTTATATTTGTACTCTCATAAGGGCACCTCTATTAACCTCTGAAAAATGAAAAATTTGATTTTAAGCAAGGCATACAAGGCGTGATGAAGGTCCTTAGCATCTGCTAAGTGACTGAGGAACAAGGCTGTAGGGCGGGTCAAAAAATCAAATATAAAATGCTTGCATTTTGGTTTTCTTTTGAATGGTGTTGATAGATGTGCCCATAATTTGGAATCGATAGCATGATATGACTAAGAAGAAGAAAGAGTTTAACCCCAATCATGATACGGATGCACAGGGCCGAGTAACCAAGCTAACGGGTATGTACAAGGAGTACTTCCTTGATTACGCTTCTTATGTGATTCTCGAAAGGGCTGTTCCGGCAATTGAAGACGGATTAAAACCTGTCCAAAGGCGTATCCTTCATTCCATGCGCACGTTAGATGATGGCCGATACCACAAAGTCGCTAATATTATCGGCAACACCATGATGTATCATCCGCATGGAGATGCAGCAATTGGTGATGCACTCGTCAATCTGGGACAGAAAGATCTCCTGATTGATCCCCAGGGTAACTGGGGTGATTCTCGTACGGGCGATAGTGCTGCGGCTCCAAGGTACATTGAGGCAAGATTGACCAAATTTGCTCTTGAGGTTGCTTTTAATCCACAAACTACAAATTGGCAGGTTTCTTATGACGGACGCCGCAAGGAACCTATTCATTTGCCGATGAAATTTCCACTTATTTTATCCCAGGGAGTGGAAGGAATCGCAGTTGGATTATCGACCAAGATTATGCCCCACAACTTTATTGAGTTGTTGAAAGCGTCAATCAAAGTATTGCAGGATAAAAGAGTAAAACTCTACCCTGATTTCCAGACAGGAGGAATGATCGACGTATCGGATTATCAGGGTGGCAAAAGAGGAGGTAAAGTTCGGGTCAGGGCGAGGATCGAGCAACTTGATAAAAAGCACCTGGCGGTTAAAGAGTTACCATATGGAGTAACGACTACATCATTGATGGATAGTATCATCAAAGCCAACGATAAAGGGAAAATCAAGATTAAAAAGATTGTAGATAATACAGCGAAGGACGTTGAAGTTTTGATCGAGCTGGCACCTGGTATTTCACCTGATGTTACAATGGACGCGCTGTATGCTTTCACACATTGTGAAATTTCTATTTCACCCAATGCCTGTGTGATTATAGATAATAAGCCACATTTTATAACTGTTGAGGAGCTGCTTAGAACATCCACTTTCAGGACAAAAGAGCTATTGAAACTGGAATTGGAAATCAAGAAAGGAGAGCTTGAGGAGAAGTGGCATTTTGCAAGCCTGGAAAAAATCTTTATTGAGAACAGAATTTATCGGGACATTGAAGAATGTGAAACCTGGGAAGCTGTCATTGAAGCAATCGATAAAGGTCTCCAGAAATATATCGCTACACCTTCTACTCAGGTGAAAAATGATACACGAATTTTATTACATCGGGATGTTACTGTAGAAGACATTACCCGATTAACCGAGATAAAGATCAAGCGGATCTCCAAGTACAACTCTTTCAAAGCTGATGAATTGATCAAAGGCATTGAGGAGGAGTTGGAACAAGTAAAATTTGACCTTGCAAATTTGACAGATTATGCGATCGCTTATTTTAATCGACTCATTGAGAAATATGGTAAGGGCAAAGAACGTAGAACTGAGATCAAAGAGTTTGATACCATTCGTGCGACAACGGTGATTGCAAACAATGCGAAACTCTATGCGAATTATAAGGAGGGGTTTATCGGAACGGGGCTAAAAAAAGACACATTTATTTCTGATTGTTCAGACATTGACAATATCATTTCATTTCGAAAAGATGGGGTGTTTGTGGTCAACTTGATCGCAGATAAAGTATTTGTTGGGAAGGAAATTATCCATACCGCCGTTTGGAAAAAGGGAGATGACAGAACAACCTATAATCTCATTTACGTGGATGGGAAAACGGGCCGTGCCATGGCGAAACGATTTAATGTGAAGAGTATCACCCGGGACAAGGAATACCATTTGACGACAGGTGAGAAGGGGTCAAAAATCATATATTTTTCTGCGAATCCGAATGGTGAATCTGAACTCGTTGAAATCCAATTAACACCAGGGTGTAAGGCAAAGAAAAAGCTATTTCAATTTGATTTTGGAGAAATAGCCATTAAGGGTCGGACCTCGAAAGGGAATATCGTGACACGTTACCCGGTTCGTAAAATCCAATTGCTTGAAGTTGGGAAATCCACACTTGGTGCTATTCAGGTATGGATGGATGAAGTGAGTGGCCGATTAAATAAAGAAGAGCGAGGTAAATATCTCGGGGCATTTGATACGGGTGATTTCATCCTGGCTGTTTATAATGATGGAAGTTATGAATTGTCAGAACTGGATATCAATAAGAAATTCGAACCCGGCCAGATATCCTATATCTCAAAGTTAGAAAAGGATACCGTTATCAGTGCGGTATATTTTGAAGGTGAAAAAGGCTGGACAATGGTCAAGCGATTCAATATTGAAACCCAGTCGACTGGTCAACGATTTCAATTTATCACGGATCATAGAGCGAGTAAGCTGTATTTTGCAACAGCGGATGCTGAACCGATCGTCAGTTACGGGATAAAAAGGAAAAATAAAAAAGAGGTTGAAGAACTCAATATTCATGCATTTATTGATGTCAAAGGTTGGAAAGCACTCGGTAATAAACTCACTGAGTATAAGTTGATTTCCATCGAGCAGAAACAATCAACCGATGATAGCGGAGAAAAGACAGCTTTACCGGATAAACAGGAAGAGGCACCCGGAATTGGCCTTTTTGCTCAGGAAGCCAGTAGTAAGTCAGATGGGCCGACAACAGAGGAAAAGCAAACGCCAAATGATAAAAATACCGGAGATGATGAACATCTGTCTGCTGGCGATACCGTCGAATTTGATCTTGATTAGGAAAATCCAACGGACAGCATAAAAACCGAATACATGGACCGAATTCGTGTTTTGATTGTAGAAGATAACCCGCTCATTGCAGAAGATATCGCAGAATATCTGAATTCTATTGATTTTGAAGTGCTTGGCATTGCATATGATAAGGAAGCTGCTATTGATGCACTGGAGAACCATCATCCGGATGCCGTACTTTTGGATATCAACCTCGATGGGAAACTGGATGGTATAGAAATCGGTAAAAGAATCCATGAAAAATATCAGCTCCCTTTTATCTATCTGACTTCCTATGCTGATCGACAAACACTCAGCCTGATCAAACCCACAAGACCTTACGGTTACATTGTAAAACCTTTCGACGAGAAAGATTTGCTCAGTGCGTTGGAAATTGCGATATACAACCATGCTCAAAGACATATCCCGCGCAGACTCTCCGTGGAGAATATTAATGAAAAGATCTTTTTAAATCTGACACAAAAAGAATATGATGTGTTGATGGAGATTTATGAAGGCAAAACGAATAGAGCAATTTCAGAGCAACATCATGTATCACTTAATACAGTGAAGACACACATTAAAAATATCTATGAAAAACTTGGCGTCAATAACAGGTCGAGTGCGTTGGTTTTCCTTAGAAACATCCTTGAATAGCCCATTCTAGTATTCAAAGCTGCGTTTTGGAACTCTTTTTGCTTTTAAAGCGAAAACAACTTATTATGTATAAGATTGTTGAAAAACCAATAAACTTTGCAAATCATGACAACAAAAAAGATACTCTCCAAAAAGGGGTATGATAAACTAGGTGATCTTCCTTTCCGTATCAAAATGAGCTTCAGTCAGGTTTTTGACTATTGGGAGGAAAAAGCTTCAGACCCCGATTCATCGGAAACTGCCCAGGCAAAACATATATTAAAAACACTTGGAACTGATCACCCATTAAGATCGGCCTTCGATGATATTTCAATTATCGAGAAATACAAGGATGAAGTGCGCTTATTGCTCAGTAACCTTTTCCCTGAAATTTTATCTGATAATGAGATCAAAGCGATTAGCCTTCCTTTTCTCCCTATGTTTTTTAATCCGTCAAAATGGTTTCAGAAAATTCTGGATGGAGCAGGTGACAATTATGATTTTTTAGTGCGTGATTTCGATATTGATCAGATATACAAAATTGCCGGTTCTTTTATGCTTTCCTGGCGCTATGGTGTGCAGCAGCGTTATAAAACCCCCATTTTTTATGACATACCAGATAAAGAGAAAGGTACAAAACGACATTACCGCGCATTTTTTAATGGTGATTTTTCAATATTTAAAGAAAATGAGAATTCCGTTGACCTGACGCCTGAAGATATCCAGGAGTTGATTAACAACTTTGAGGATATTGAGATGTGGAAACGAAAAATACCGCCACAAAGCTTTGATTTCGAAGGGTTTGCAGTAGTTACATTGTTTGATGTGACGGCTGACCAGGCATTGTCAGGGCTGAAGGATAAATTGTTAAGAAAGGATGTTTTACACTCAGCTTCTTCTATTGCGGAATTGGCTGAAAACGTAAGAAGCTATATGGATTTAGATGACATTCATGTTGGGCTCGCTTCTTATGACCACGAATCAAAACGAATTCGATCACTTGGGGGAGAAAGCTGGTCAGCAAAACTGATGCATAACCTTCCAGAGATTGAACGAAGAGAGTGTTTCTGTGATTTCTCTATTGACCAATTGTTTAAACATAAGAAAAAACTGATTCTGCCCAATATGGACGAAATCGATCCATCAGAAAGCCCATTGACTCAATCATTAGCAAATGAAGGAGTGAAAAGTGCCATTTTGGCTCCATTGGATTATGGTGAAGAAGTGCTCGGGTTTCTTGAATTGACAAGTTCGTCACCAGAAATGCTTAATGCTATCGTAGCAGAAAAACTAGATTCCTTATTGCCTTTATTTACCGTTGCAGTAAAAAGAGCCCAGGATGAACAAGAAACAAGGCTCGAAGCAATTGTGCAGGAAAAATTTACGTCCATTCATTCCTCAGTATCATGGAAGTTTTTCAAGGCCGCTGAAAAAGTCCTGAATGCAAGGCGAGCAGGTATCGCAATTGAGCCGGACGATATCGTATTTCATGACGTGATTCCCCTTTTTGGTCAGTTTGATATCAGGGGATCAAGTTCTGAAAGAAATTTGTCCATCCAATCAGACTTGGTAGAACAACTCACTCTCGCAGAAGAAGTAGTATCCACTGCTATGGAAGTACAAAATCTACCGTTTTACCGTTTGCTTCGACATCGGATCAATCATTTTAGTGACAGATTAAAAAATGAAATAAATGCAGGTGATGAAGTAAAGATTTTGGATTTCCTAAACAGGGAAGTTTACCCGGTTTTTAGCCATATTGAACAGGAAAACGAGCAATTGCGCAAGGCTGTTCAGAATTATAAAACCGAGATAGATCCTGAATTGAATGTGATCTATAAAAAACGAAAGGCATACGAGGACACTGTCACGATGATCAATGAAAGAATCTCCGACTATATTGAAACCCAGCAGGAAATAGCTCAAAAAATGTTTCCTCACTATTTTGAAAAGTATAAAACGGATGGCGTCGAATTCAACATTTATATCGGAGCCTCTCTTTTACAAGTCCGCGATTACCATCCAATGTACTTGCAAAACTTAAGGATTTGGCAATTACTGGTCACATGTGGAGTAGAAAATCTGATCTATAATGCCAGTAAAGATTTTCCGACAAAACTAGAAATAGCTTCGCTGATTTTGGCACACAATAATCCACTTTCCATCAAATTTAGAATGGATGAAAAGCAATTCGATGTCGATGGTGCTTATAACATCAGGTATGAAATTATGAAAAAGCGCATTGATAAAGCATATATCAAAGACACGAAAGAACGACTTACTCAGCCGGGTTTTATCAGCATTGTTTATTCCCAGGAAGAAGAAGCTGAAGAATATAAGCAGTATATCGAATATCTTCAATCGATTGGTTATCTTTCCGATGGAGTTGAAGATTTGGAACTCGAAGACTTACAAGGGACTACTGGTTTAAAAGCGTTGCGGGTGCAAGTGGTATATGATCAGGGAGAAGAAGATGCAATCAAGGAACTT
>Ga0316201_10003366_pt1 | contig 11775 bp, 11 predicted proteins | sample CS6wburrow_MG_FD_204516 | JGI IMG/M metagenome (GOLD analysis project Ga0316201, IMG submission 204516) | Coastal sediment microbial communities from Delaware Bay, Delaware, United States - CS-6 worm burrow | ecosystem: Environmental > Aquatic > Marine > Coastal > Sediment | place: USA... | reverse complement strand
CATGTAACGCATGACGTTTTCTTTCGTGTTGTCACCGGTGACTCTTGCATGCAAGTAACCACGCTTCTCAGTTATTTCAAGACTGTATGGCGTCAAGCTTCTCCGAGTGCAGCGAGCTGATCGGCCTGGTACTCATTTATTAGTGGTTCTACAACCTGCTCGAGCTGTCCTTCCATGATCTCGTCCAGCTTATAGAGCGTCAGATTAATGCGGTGGTCCGTGACGCGGCCCTGCGGGAAGTTGTAGGTCCGAATGCGCTCGCTGCGATCGCCGGAGCCCACCAGAAGCCGTCGTTTTTCCGCCTGTTCCGTTGCCTGCTCGGAGACCTGCGCATCAAGCAGTCGCGCCTGCAGCAGTGACATGGCTCGTGCCCTGTTCTTGTGTTGCGATCGTTCGTCCTGGCATTCGACGACAATGCCGGTCGGAAGGTGAGTTAGCCTGACGGCCGAGTCGGTCTTGTTAACGTGCTGGCCGCCAGCACCCGACGCACGATAGGTATCTACGCGAAGATCCGCCGGATTGACGTCGGCGACCTCGATCTCGTCGGGCTCTGGCAATACGGCGACCGTGCATGCCGATGTGTGTATGCGTCCCTGGGATTCCGTTGTCGGAACGCGTTGCACTCGATGCGCGCCGGATTCGAACTTCAGCTTGGCAAAAATACTGTGGCCGCTAACACGACAGATCAGCTCCTTGAAGCCGCCGTGTTCACCTTCGCGCTCGGACAGGATCTCGATCGACCAGCCCATAGTCTCTGCGTATTTTGAATACATGCGAAACAGATCGCCGGCAAAGATCGCGGCCTCATCACCGCCGGTGCCTGCCCGGATTTCCAGAAAGACATTGCTGTCGTCATGCCGGTCCGCCGGGATAAGCGACTTCAGAAGCTGGGCAAGCAGCACCTCGCGCCGCTCGGAGAGGTTCTTTAACTCCTCTTGGCCCATTTCCCGGATATCGGCGTCGTCGTCATTCGTCATTTCTTCGGCCGCAGCAATTTCCGCGACGATCGCGCCGTAGCGTTCGAATGACTGCACGACCGGGCCGATGCGTGCGTACTCTTTCGACAAGTCTCGAAACTGATTCTGGTCGGCGATCACATCCGGGTCAGCAAGCAACCCGGCTATTTCCTCGAAACGATCCTGCACGGATTCGAGTTTGCGGCGAATAGAGTCTTTCACGTCTGGCCCCGCTCAGTCTTTCTTGAGGCCAAAGATGTTGCGGGCCGCTTCGATCAGTTCCTGATCGGCAGCCTCGCCGGCTTTACGCAACGCGACGCTTGGCTTGTGCAACAGTTTCTTCATCAACGCCGCGGTGGCATATTCGACGGCGTCTTCGGCAGACTCTCCGCGTGCCAGTCGGCGCCGCGCCTGCGCATTAACCTCATCGCGCAGCAAGTCGCTGTTCTCGCGCAGCGCCGCGATGACCGGTACGACCTCCTTGGAGCGTTCGATACTGGCGTAGCGGGCGATTTCCTCGTCCAGCAATTTGTTCGCTTCGACTGCGGCGGCTTCACGATTACCCTGACCTTCGAGGATGACCCGGTCAAGATCATCGATACTGTAGAGGTACACGTCGTCCAGTTCGGCAACGCTCGCCTCGATGTCGCGGGGTACCGCGATGTCAACGGCAAAAATCGGTTTTCGTTTGCGGGCTTTGATGGCGGTCTGCATTTGCGGCAGAGTGATCACTGGTTCGGTAGCCGCCGTCGACGTCATGAGTATGTCGGCTTCGGGCAGCGTGCCCTCGATCTCCGAGAGCGGCAGCGCAAAGCCGCCAAACTGGCCCGCTAGCTCGCGGGCACGATCGACATTGCGATTCGCCACAAACATACGCCCGATGCCGCGCTTGTGCAGGTGCTTGGCGACGAGCTCGATTGTGACACCGGCGCCGACAAGCAGGGCGGTATGTTTCTTGAAGCCGGCAAAGAACTGTTCAGCAAGATTGACTGCTGCGTAGGCAACCGAGACCGGGCTTGCGCCAATTTCCGTGTCAGTGCGGATCTTCTTCGCCACGGCAAACGTGTGCTGGAACAGCAGGCTGAGTTTCTGCCCAAGGGACTTTGTCTGCTGCGATTGTCGAAATGCATCCTTGAGCTGGCCAAGAATCTGCGGTTCGCCGAGAACCATCGAGTCAAGGCCGCAAGCCACGCGAAAGATATGGCGAATCGCGTCCTCGTCCCGTAGCGTGAACAAGGTGTTGCGGTGCGCCGCGTCCAGTTGCCGGTCCTCTTCAAGCCACGATCGCAGCAGCTCCGTGCCGCGTTCGTCACTGGTCATTACGTAAAACTCGGTGCGGTTACAGGTCGATAGCAGCACGGCCTCATCCACGCCATCAAGCGTCTTGACGCTTTCCAGCGCGCGCGAAACATCCTCGCCCGAGTAGACGACTCGCTCGCGAATTTCGACAGATGCCGTGTTATGGTTCAGGCCGAGTATTTGCAGCGGCATAACGTTACTATCGCGCCGTTAAGGCACTCAGGGATTTCGGAGTGCGTATGATAAGCGAACTGAACCACGAGTTCCCTGTCTGTGTATTAAACGGACGATTATTTATGCATGAACTTCGACGATGGCGGTCGGCCACAGCGCTGATTACGCTATTCGCCTTGATCGCAAGCTCCGCGACTGCTGCCGATGACGCCAAGGCTTCGGATGCCAGCGCGCACGTCTTGCAGGCTGAAATGGCACTGCAGCGGCAGGACTATCTGGATGCCGCGGTGGAATACCGGAAGGCAGCAGAGCTCAGTGAGGATACCGATCTTGCCCGGAAGGCGACGATCATCGGGTTCTCCTATCGCTTCAACGATGAGGCACTGCGGTCGGCGAAACGCTGGAGCAAGCTCGACCCGGACAGCGATGAGGCGCGCGTCTACCTGGCGCAGAGCTACTTCCGTGCTGGCGAGCTCCGGAACGCGCGGCGCACTTTCAAGACAATTATCGAAAACGGGCAACAGCCGCCGGGGCAGCGATTGCTGTCGCTGGTTCGATACCTGTCAGAAGAGGGCGAGCCGCAGGACGCCGACAAGCTAATGCGCGCACTCGCGAAGCCGTACAAGAACGATGCCCTGGCGCACTATGCGGTGGCTGCGTTGGCACTCGAGGCGGGCGATACGGCGCATGCGATGGAACGGGCGCTGCGTTCGAGCGAGTTAGACCCGGATAACCTCAAGTCAAAGCTCTTGTACGCTCGCGCGATGCTTGTGGCGGGTGATACAGACAAGGCGGTCGAGTATACGGCACGGATCATCGGCGATGACCCGGATCCTGATCCGGATGCGCGAATGGAACTCGCGATCATGTACCTGATGACGGACCGCGAGGATGATGCGCTTAGCCAGGTCAACCAGGTGTTGCTTGAGCAGTCAGGTCGCGCCGACGCGCTGCGGCTAATGGCGATTATTAACTTCCGACAGAATTTTCTCGATGCAGCGTGGGACGATTTCGAAGATCTGCTGGCGACCGGCCAATATCGTATGGATGCCTTGTACTACCTGGGCCGAATCGCTGACATTCGTGAAGAGCATGAGCGTGCGATCCTGCTGTATCGCGAGGTCCGCTATGGCTCCAATGCGCCTGCTGCGCAACGTCGTGCCAGCGCGTTGCTGGCGTTCGAACAGGATGATCTCGACGGCGCACTGGAGGTGCTGGACGATTTTGCCGAGGACTCGCCACAGCACGCCGTCGACATGATCATCGCCAAGGCTCAGCTGTACGCCTCGAAACAGGAGTTCGAACGCTCCCTTGAATTCTATGATCGCGCCATCGAATTCAGGCCGGACAGCGAGGGCACCGTGTTGAGCCGCGCCGAGCTACTCCTGCGCCTCGGGCGACTCGACGATGCTATTGCAGCTTACACGGCCGCGGCAAAACGGTGGCCTGACAGTGCACTGTCGCTGAATGCGCTGGGCTATACGCTTGCGGATCGAACGCAGCGTTTTTCGGAAGCAGAGGAGCTTATTGAGAAGGCACTGCAGCTTGACCCCGACAGCCCGGCAATCATCGACAGCCATGGTTGGGTCTTGTACAAGCTTGGTCGCAATGAACAGGCGCTGGAGCGGTTACAGACCGCCTACGAGGCTTTTGATGATCACGAGGTAGCCGCCCACCTGGTTGAGGTTCTTGTCGCACTTGATCGGCGCGATGAGGCGCTCGAATTGCTGATCGCGGCTACAGAAAAGAGGCCGGATAGCCCGCTACTCGATGATGTGCGCAAGCGATTATTCCCTGAACAGCCCTAGTCTGCGTACCGGCGTTGTCGTCGGGATGCTGCTGGGTCTGTCATTTTTGGCGGGCTGTGCGACCACGCGCCAGAGCGTCGAGCTGCCGGAGTTCGAGAGCTGGGAGCAACGCACTGTCGTGCTCGGCGGCCTGCGCGACTGGGAATTCATCGGGCGTATCGCGGTGAAAGCCGGCGACGAGGGCTTCAACGGCAAGTTCAAATGGGCGCAGCAGGATGAGGCCTTTCAGGCGACGGTCGGCGGGCCGCTCGGCATTGGCACTGTGCGCATCGAGGGTGCAGGGCGCAGCGTTACGCTAACGGACAAGGACGGCGAGGAGACTGTCCTGCGGGACGTCGATAGCGAGCTCCGCTATCGCTACGGCTGGACGATTCCCGTCGGCTCGCTGCGATACTGGGCGCTGGGTATTCCGGACCCGTCGATGGCGGTTGCCACGGAATTTGACGCTGAAGGTCGCGTCTCCAGGCTGAAGCAGAGCGACTGGATCGTCGAGATCTCGCGCTATCGAGAGGGCGGTGGCCAGCCAATGCCGCGCATCCTGTCCGCGACAAACGCCGATACCCGCGTTCGACTGGTCATCGACCGATGGTCATTTTTCGAGCGTTGACAGCACCGGACCCTCACCGCACAATTGCGCCGCAGCGCAAAGGTCATTGCAACTGGGGCGTAGCCAAGCGGTAAGGCATCGGGTTTTGATCCCGTGTATCGCAGGTTCGAATCCTGCCGCCCCAGCCATTTCGCGTCTATAGGGGATATCGTGGAAGTCGGAACCATGGCGGTTTTTTCGGGTAACGCCCACCCGCAGCTCGCGCAGGACATTGCCCGCTACCTGCGTATCCCGCTCTCCAAGGCCCACGTGGGCCGATTCTCCGACGGTGAGATCAACGTCGAAATACTCGAGAATATACGCGGGCGCGAGACCTTTATTGTGCAACCCACGTGTCCACCGTCGGCGGAGAACCTGATGGAACTGCTGGTCATGGTGGATGCGGCCAAACGAGCCTCCTGCGCAAGGATTACCGCCGTTATCCCGTATTTCGGCTTTGCTCGCCAGGACCGGCGGCCGCGCTCCTCGCGTGTGCCCATCACTGCCAAGCTCGTCGCCAAACTGATTGCCACAGCCGGCGTCGATCGTGTCCTGACGGTTGATTTGCATGCGGATCAGATCCAGGGCTTTTTCGACATCGCGGTCGACAACGTCTACGCCTCTCCAATTCTGCTTGGCGATGCGTGGCGCCAGAAGTACAACGAGATGGTCGTGGTGTCGCCGGACGTCGGTGGCGTTGTCAGGGCGCGTGCCCTGGCGAAGCGCTTGGGCGACGCCGATCTCGTCATCATCGACAAGCGGCGGGCGCAGGCGAACCAGTCCGAGGTGATGAATATCATCGGTGAAGTCGAGGGCAAGAACTGCATCATGATCGACGATATGGTCGATACAGCAGGTACGCTCTGTCATGCGGCAGGCGCGCTGAAGGAGCACGGCGCGGCCACTGTCGACGCATACATTACTCACCCGGTACTCTCCGGACCTGCCGTATCGCGGATCGAGAAGTCTGCACTCGATCACATGGTTGTGACCGATACGATTCCGTTGAATGAGGCAGCCCGGGCCTGCCCGAAGATTCGACAACTCTCGACCGCCGAACTGCTGGCCGAAACCATGCGCCGTATCAGTACCGACGAGTCTGTCTCGTCCCTCTACGTCGACTGATACGGGCCCCGTAACGAGCGGCCACCAGGCCGCCCGCCAAAGCACTCCGGCGGGGTGGCGGAGCCCTTGCTAGTAGGTTAAGATGCGCGCCCTTGCGCAGATTGGTCGCGGTCTGCGTTTATTCATCTGCTCAGAGAATTTGAGCAAAAACAATTAGTTATGGAGAACAGTCATGAGTGACGACTTCGATCTAATTGCGGAAATTCGTGAAGATCAGGGCAAAGGTGCGAGCCGCCGCCTGCGTCATCAAGGAAAAGTACCCGCAATTATCTACGGTGCAGGGCGTCCGCCTCGCGCACTTGCGTTTGACCACAACAAGGTCCTCAAGCAGCTGGAGAACGAATCGTTCTACTCCAGCGTGCTCAATATCAAGGTTGGCGAAAAGAGCCAGGCCGCGATCCTGAAGGACATGCAGCGCCATCCGGCGAAGCCCCGCATCATGCATATGGACTTCCAGCGCATCCTGGAAGACCAGGAAATCAAGATGAACGTTCCGCTGCACTTTATCGGCGAGGATGTTGCTCCGGGCGTCAAGACTGGCGGCGGCAGTGTGTCGCACTTGATGACCGACGTTGAGATTGTATGTCTGCCGAGACATCTGCCCGAGTTCATCGACGTTGACGTCTCCGAGCTGGAGCTCGATGGCATGCTTAGCATGTCTGACATCGTGCTGCCGGAAGGTGTTGAGATCCCCGCGCTGGCGCAGGGACCGGAAGCCGATCGCCCGGTTGTCTCGATTCATGTGATCAGGGAAATCGTAATCGAGGAAGAGTTGGAGGAAGGTGTAGAGCCTAGCGAAGAAGGAAGCGCCGAGGTACCCACAATCGGCGACGAAGCTGCCGAAGCCGCCGATTCCGACGAAGAATAGTCTGCAATTCGCTCAGTACGAAAAGACCGCCGCAGGGCGGTCTTTTTGTTGGGAGCCGACCCCTATGTGCCCGCAAGAGAATAGCCTCGCAGCCTTGCGTGTATATAGGGGTGGGCTCTAACATTGCCACGCCATGTCTAATCAGATCCGTATTATCGCCGGCCTCGGCAACCCCGAGGAGAAGCACGAGCGAACCTTGCACAATGCCGGGTTCTGGTTCGTTGACGAGCTTGCACGGAAGTACGGCGGCGCGTTTCGGTACGAGAAGAAATTTGACGCCGACTACTGTCGCATCAACCTGCACGGTGACGATGTCTGGCTGCTGAAGCCACAAAGTTTCATGAACCTGAGTGGCGGCCCGGTACGTGGGATGCTCGATTATTATCGCCTCCGCGTATCCGACCTGCTTGTGGCGCATGATGAGATCGATTTGCCGCCCGGCACGACGCGATTTAAGAAAGGTGGCGGCCACGGCGGGCACAACGGCCTACGAGACATTATCAGGCACTGTGGTGCGGACTTCGTGCGCCTGCGTATCGGTGTCGGGCATCCTGGTGAGAAAAGCGAAGTCACCAATTATGTTTTGAAACGCGCTTCCAGCGACGTTGAGTCTGAAATCCTGCAGACAATCGATGCTGCGGTAGATGTCATGCCTGTGCTGCTTGACGACGGGCTCAATGCAGCAATGAAGCAGCTGCATACCAAGGACGCTGGCCGACACCAGGGCTCCGGAGACTGATCAATGGCAATAACCTGTGGCATCGTTGGCCTGCCGAATGTTGGCAAATCAACACTTTTTAACGCGCTCACTGCCGCCGAGATCGCGGCTGAAAACTATCCGTTCTGCACGATCGAGCCTAATGTCGGGGTAGTGCCAGTACCGGACCTGCGTCTGCAGGTGCTGGCTGACATCGTTAAGCCGCAGAAGATCCTGCCGACCACCATGGAGTTTGTTGACATTGCAGGCCTGGTTGCGGGCGCATCGAAGGGCGAAGGCCTGGGGAACCAGTTCCTGGCCAATATTCGTGAGACCAACGCGATCGCTCATGTCGTTCGCTGTTTCGAAAACGATGATGTAACACACGTATCGGGCAGTATCAGTCCGCTGGATGATATCGAGACAATCAATACCGAGCTCGCCCTTGCTGATCTTGAGTCCGTCGAGAAGCAGTACGACAAGGCTACCCGCACGGCCAAGACCGGCCAGAAAGATGCCATTGCGCATCGCGATGCGCTCCTCGGCATCAAGGAGCACCTGGACCGCGGACTGCCGGTCCGCTCCTTGCAGACCAGCGATCTGCAAAAAGAGATCCTGAAGAGCGTGCACCTGATTACCGCAAAACCGGTGATGTACGTTGCCAATGTTGATGAGGATGGATTCATCGACAATCCGCACCTGCAAGCTGTTGAAGAATACGCGGCTCAAGAGGGGGCCGAGGTTGTCGCAATCTGTGCGGCCATTGAAGCAGAAATTGCACTGCTCGACGACGAGGACAAAGCTGTATTCCTCGCAGATCTCGGCGCCAAGGAACCGGGCCTGAATCGCGTCATACGGCACGGTTACGCATTACTCGGTTTGCAGACGTTTTTCACGGCGGGTGAGAAGGAGGTTCGCGCCTGGACCACCAAGGTCGGAGCCACAGCACCAGAAGCGGCGGGCGAGATTCACACGGATTTCGAGAAAGGATTCATTCGTGCCGAAGTCACCGCCTATGAAGATTACGTGGCAGGCAACGGGGAACAGGGTGCGAAAGAAGCCGGCCGGCTAAGGCTGGAGGGCAAGGACTACATCGTGCAGGAAGGCGATGTTATGCACTTCCGCTTCAACGTCTAGAAAAACGGGGACATTCTACTTAATCGGCTCGGCCTGGGAATTAAGTAGAATGTCCCCTTTCTTGGAAGCCGCTAGCGCTTCTTGTGCATGCCGAAGGACGGCAGCGACCAGTCATATACGATCGCCAGAGCGCGAATGGCGAATCCCGCGGCGACGGCTATGCCCAGCGATAGTTGCTCGGCCAGTCCCACGCTATCCGCAATTACATAGACCAGCGACGCGGCGAAGGCTGCCGTCGCGTAAATCTCACGTGACAGTATTAGCGGTATCTCATTGCAAATGATGTCACGGATCATACCGCCGGTTACGGCGGTGGTGACGCCGAGCATGATAGCGACGAGCGGCCCCGTATTGAGATTCAGGCAGATCTCCGTGCCGAGTGCGGCAAATAGCGCGAGTCCCAGCGCGTCCATCCATATCAGGATCTGACGGCGGGAGCCGGGTTTATAGGATGTGAAGAACACGATCAGGGCGGCGATGACGGCGACGGCGACGTAGCGGTTGTCGCTGATCCAGAACACCGGGACCCGGTCGATGATGATGTCGCGGACAGTGCCTCCGCCCACTGCCGGCATTAGCGCCAGCACGCAATAGCCAAAAATATCCATGTTTTTGCGTGATGCCGCGAGTGCGCCGCTGACAGCAAAGGCCGCGGTACCAGCCATTTCCAGGATGTAAACAAAGCTCAGGTCCATTGCGGCAGCTCAGTGCCAGGCCAGCCGGCTGGATTCAACACGGTACAGCACGTAGTCGCGCAGTTTTCTTGCTGTACCGTAGTCGACATACGGCAGCTTCAGGCTGCCCGACGCAAGGTAGAAGCGAATGGTCGACAGGCCATGCCGCTCTTGACGTGGAGTCTGCGTGATACTGATGCGCTGCACTTTTCGGTGCAGGAATGCATTGGTACGAACGCCAAGAAAACCGCGGCGCAATACCATGCCATGTTCGCCGATGTAATAGCCTCGCTTCTTGTACATCATCCACGCTCCGGCCGCAGCAACGGGGATCCATAACAAGAGCACAAGCGCAGCCAGGCCTGCTGGTGCGAAGAGCAAGCCAGTGAGAAAAAGCGCGGGCAATACACCGAAGAGCAACAACCGGGATCGAAAATAGCGCCTGGATATCGCTGTAAAAACAGCGGCTGTTGGCCGCATTTCAACGTCCGGGAATTCGCCGTTGAAAACCTCGTCGTCAAGTGCCTGCAGTTGTTCGCTCGTGCAAAGTGGAACAACAAAATGCTTGCCACTGCCGGGTTTACCGCTCGACGCCTGCTTTGCCTTTAAGCGAAATCGCTTGAACCAACGCAGCACGGGGTTTTGCCTCGCCTCAAAGGACTGGATCTTGGTCAAGTTCAGTGAGTGCTCATGGCGCGTCAGCAGGCCACCGGTCGAGCGGAATGCACCGCTCTGTTCAATCAGGCGAAAACGGTGATAACGCAAGAACGCGCCTGCGATTGAGGCGACCACAAGAAACAGAACAAACCCGAGTATGGCTAACACCACTAGCGTTGCGGCGGTTGAAACCGCGATTTCCGAGCCGTTGCTGACGAGTTCCACAGCGTTATTTTCGACGGCAGATTCCACGTCGTTTTCGGTCCATTCGATGACAGGGCCCAGCAGGACCAGGAAGATAAGCGCTCTATTGCTCGACAAGCCAACGCGCACCATATCCTTGTTGTCGAGCGTCAGCAGTGGTCGTTCTGAAGACTTATCTTCATTGCCGCCTGCAAGGTCGTCAGCTGATGTTATGGCGACTCGGTCACGATCGATCTTTTCCTTGAGAGACTGTGCCAGCGCCGTCTTGATGGCGGGCAAATTGCCTTCCTCTTTGGCCGAGCCGGCCGTATCAAACTTGACCGTAACCAGATCGAAATAGCGATAGACGAGGTTTTGTTGCGTGTTGATCGCCTGGATGCGATCAAACTTGATGTCGAGCTGCTTCTTCTTGAAAACGCCTTCCCGTATCAACACGGAGTCATCCGTGATTCGATACCGAAAGAACAGGTAGCGGGTGACCGACGCGACCACGACTGCGGCAACAAGAAATGCGGCCCCCAGCAGAATTCGAAACATGACGTTACCTTCGGCGGCAACGATGAATACCATGACTGGAGCAAGCGACTGTAAGGCGTTCTTGGAAATCGCCTTGACGATACGGCCGAGATAAAAGATCGAGGCAAGCGGCGACGTGCGGTGCCACAGCTTTCGATCAGTCTTGCTCATCAGCGGCCCCGACCTTCCGTAGAATGAACACGCGCATTTTCTCGGCTGTCCTGGCGGGCAGACCGTGAATCTTGAGGTCGCCGCCACTGCCCCCGGCAGTGAACAATTGCAGCGTTGCCAACTGGAATCGACGATCCAATGGCGTGCTGCTTTTCTCGACATGCTGAATGCGGTTGAAGGGTATCGCGGTAACAGTTCTCCAGAAAACGCCGTTCTTGTAGATAATGTCCTTGTCGCGAATTGCGTATCCCTTTCTGGGGACACTGAGAGGCGGCCAACCGAGCAAGGGAATGGCGACAAGCACGGGCACGACCCATAGCCAGCCAAGTTTGATTTCGGCATTGTCGTCAGCGAATGCAATGCCGAAAACTGTCTGCAATAAAGCGATACCCACAACGACGAAGAACAGCGCAATAGCCGATGCCGTCAGGTTACGGCGCAGCAGCTTGGGATCCATGCTTTGCCAGTCGATAGTGTCGACGGATGGCAGGTCTCCAGGCAGAATCTCGTCGTTCTCGAACATGCAGGCGGTCCAGCTCAGCGGGAGCGTCATTATACGGTGTTATCCGGGCATCTGATGGCGATCCCACCTTGACAGTGGCCTGCGACCAACGGAAAATCTGCGGCCCTCGCAGGACTGTGCTGCTATCTCGACAATCAGCTGATGTAGCTCAGATGGTCAGAGCGGCGGACTCATAAGCCTTAAGGCGCGGTGGTTGACAAAATGCGAGAGCATTTTGGACGCCGGAGGCGCCCCGAAGGGGCGAGAATCGGTGAAAGCCGATTCGAGTCAATTCCACCTGCCAGGTAAACGGGTAGAATTGCTAAGCACGTATTTGGTGATGTAGCTCAGATGGTTAGAGCGGCGGACTCATAACCCGCAGGTCGGTGGTTCAATTCCAC
>Ga0316201_10003365_pt1 | contig 11776 bp, 4 predicted proteins | sample CS6wburrow_MG_FD_204516 | JGI IMG/M metagenome (GOLD analysis project Ga0316201, IMG submission 204516) | Coastal sediment microbial communities from Delaware Bay, Delaware, United States - CS-6 worm burrow | ecosystem: Environmental > Aquatic > Marine > Coastal > Sediment | place: USA: Delaware... | reverse complement strand
TTTGCGAACCGGTACAAAGCCCGCATTTAATCTCACAGCCAGTATTGGGGCAAAAAAAAAGCCCCTACTCTCCATGCCCACGACCTTGTCTACTTGGATATTTCCTAAAAGCTGTAATAAGGCATTCTCAGTATAATTAAGGGCATCTGGGTCTTTCAAAAGTGGCGTGATATCACGAAACACCACACCTTTTGATGGGAAATCCGGAATATCCCTGATATAGGTTTTTAAATTCATTTAAATAGGTTCTGGTTATTTTGCAGTAAAGTTAAAAAGAAATATATTTGCAGCCCTATAAAAGGCCTCGTAGCATAACTGAATAATGCACTTTATTACGGCTCAAAAGGGCAACAATAAAAATATAACAAATTACATTGGTCCTGTGGCGCAACTGGATAGCGCATCTGACTACGAATCAGAAGGTTACAAGTTCGAATCTTGTCAGGATCACTTAGAGCAATAAGTCCTTTCCAAAATTGGAATGGACTTTTTTGTTTTAGGGAACACCGAAAAACCCAAAGCCTTTTGCAAGTGAATTTAATAAAAATAACTGCCCCGCAGTTGGACTTTCAATTTTCAAAAAGGAGATCAAAGGAAGGGCGTTAGGCAATCCTGCTTACCTATAGGCAGGCCAGTCGAGGTCACAATTTTAAATAAAAGCAGGCTGTATCGCCAACTTTTATTTTATTACCGGATTTTTTCCCTTTCTTAACTTAAAAAATTGGACCGTATCGTTGTTATTTGCTACCACAATTATACCATGCCCGTTACTCTTCAACATTCCTATCTTTTTTGCGTCTTTCCGTGCAAAAAAACCACTTTTATGACTTGGAACAGGGTTAAACGCACCTTTACCATCACCTAACAAAAGTATACCGTTACTTGCATCATTTCGGGGTGTTTCAATTTCAGAAACAAATAAATTGCCAACGGCAAGCACATCCAAATTTCCATCGTTATTAAAATCGAATGTAGCGCTGTCGTTAACGTTTGATAACTGCGTCTCATTGGGTAGTGGCTGTACCTTAAAACTACCATTACCCATATTCTCAATATAGGAAGAAGCAAAAGTATCTGTTACAAGATGTAATGAATTTTTTAAATTGCTCTCCCCGTAAACTTCATCAATCTCCAAAGAGGCAAAAACATCGTATTTCTTTATCTTATTCTTTAATCCGGGTATTTGTTGCGATGAGCAAGAAAACCCCCGTAATGGGTAATGCTTATTTTTATTATAATAACCTAACACGATGTCATAATTACCATTGCCATCAAAGTCATTATAATAAATATCAAAAGGTGCGTTTTTAGATGTTTTGTATTTATAATTCAATCCTAGATTGCCCGCGATAAAATCCATATCACCGTCGCCATCAAAATCACCTTTATCCAAGCTAAACCACCACCCTTTGGTATTTTCCAAATCAGGAATTGAATTTTTTGCAAAGATTCCATCTATATTCTCAAACGTTGTTATTGCCATCCATTCGCCTACAGCAATCAAATCCTGATCACCATCCGAATCATAATCATCCCAGACAGCATCTGTAATCATTCCAACATTTATCAAATCAGGGGCAATGACATCCGTCTTATTAATTAGTTGACCATTTTCATTGACCAGAATCATACTTGTGGCAGGCAAAGGATAATAATGTGGTGTATGCCTTCCTCCCACAAACAGATCCAAATCCCCATCATTATCAATATCCCCAGTAATTACTTTAGAACCACTCATTCTGCCTACTCCGAGAATTGCTCCTTTTTTAAAATTACCTTGGCCATTATTTAAATATATGCGATCCACGTAATGCAAATCATTCACTGGATATTCATTACCGCCACTTACTACATACAAATCTTCAAATCCATCGCCATTTATATCAACAAAAAGGGCATCTACATCTTCATAGTCATCTTCTTTTTTCCATAATTCTTCAGAACTCTTTTCAAAACCCCCATCCCTATTCTGAATATAAAGAGCAGCTTCATATCCTGTTGCTGCACCTATGAACAAATCGTCCAACGCATCATTATTAACGTCACCAATAGCCATTGCCGGACCAAATTGGGACATCTTATGGGGCAATAAAATTTGTTGCTCAAAATCATCGAAGACATTTTCTTCGTGGGTATGTTTAATACCAAATGATGCCGTGATTTCTTCAAAATCCGATTCTGGTGTGGCATCCATAATAATTCCATCCAAGGCACTGGAAATATCGTTTTGAAGTTTTATGGTTTGATTTGAAGCTATATCATATTTAGCTGTACTTTTTGAATTGGGCCATAAAACCTGAATACTATCAACTTTAGTGGTCTCACCTAAACCAAAATGTATTATGGATTCACTCGTTGAATAAATTCCCCTAACATTTGTGGTTTCACTTACTTGCATTTGCCCGTTGGAGAATAGCTTAACCCTTGAGCCGAAAACTGGTTCATTATTGACATCGGACAACTCAATTCTAAGAAAATTCGTTTTTGAAAAAGATTCTGAGTTATTCCTATAAACGAAAGCCTTCTCATTAATGTTATTAACCACTAAATCCAAATCACCATCATTGTCAAAATCTGCATAGGCTGATCCATTTGAAAATGATTCTTGATCCAACCCCCATTCTTCGGCAATTTGGGTGAACTCTAAATCTCCCTGGTTTTTAAAGGCATAATTCTTTAAGGGTTGGGAAGGAACCAGTGATAAAGCCTCATTTAAGTTTAGGATATCCCATATACTGACATCGCCGCCTTCTGGGTTTTCCATCACCCATTTATTTGCCGTTTCCGTAATATACTTGCCAATTCTTTTATCAGCATCGGTGTTTCTAATATCACGAAGCAACCCGTTGGTTATGTAGGTATCTTTTAAACCATCATTATCAAAATCCGCGATTAAATTAGACCAACTCCAATCTGTTGCAGCCATACCCGCAAATTGGGCAATATCACTAAAAGTCATATTACCGTTGTTTAATTGCAAAGCGTTGTACATATATTGGTAATGACCCCCATCATTAACCACTTTCCAAAAAGAATCAGGATTCATCCCGCTCATATTGGACTTTAATCTGAAGTTGTCCTCAGCGACCATATCCAAAACAAAGACATCCAAATAATTGTCATTATTCAGGTCGGCAACATCGATACCCATACTATAGTAAGACATGTGGTTCAGTGCTTCATTTGCCACATTAGTAAAGGTCCCGTCTTTGTTGTTTAAAAAAATAAAATCGGGAGCATAAAAATCATTGGCAACATATAGGTCTTCCCAACCATCGTTATTTAGGTCACTTACAGAAACTGCATTTGGGAAACCGGTCTTATTGATTCCTGAAGCTTCACTCACATCAATAAATGTATTATTCCCGGTGTTTTTATATAACACTAAATGGTATTCAGGTTTAAGAAGTGTAGTTCCCGATAATTCTGAATAACTTCCAGGATTGGGGGGTTGGGTCAATAAGAATAAATCTAAATACCCATCCTTGTTATAATCCAAGAATGTGGCACCTCTTGTTCTTTGTGAATTATCAACACCATATTCCTTGGCTGATTCTTTAAAAGTACCATCCCCATTATTTATGTATAACAGATTTGTTCTCCATTTGGGTTTTTTATCGTATAATTCCCTACTTACGTAAATATCTAGATACCCATCATTATTGACATCCGCTACAGTGACTCCTGTAGACCATCCACCATCATCCTTGATTCCTGATGCTTTGGTTACATCCTTAAATTTCAAATTACCTTGGTTGAAATAAAGCTTATCGCCAACCATATTGCCGGCAAAATAAACATCTTGAAGCCCATCATTATTGAAATCGCCAACACCCACTCCGGCACCTCCGTAGAAATTGGAATAAAGAAGAATATTACGATTCCTAGTGTCTTTTACTTTATTGACAAAGTCAATTCCTGATTGACTTGCATTTAAAAGTGTAAACCTTTTATTGACCTGAGCCAATGAAAAGTTCGTAAGCAGTAAAAAGCAAAGTGGTACTGCTATCCATAACCGATGAGAATTAATAGACAACATATTAAATTAAATTAACACAATAAAATAAAGGAGAGTTTCCTCTCCTTTATCAAACTAACTCTCTCCAAAATTAAATATAAATTGCTTAGAGAACAACAAAATGATTACGGTACATCCCACCAAACACGAGTAGTCAATAAATCAGGACCTTGCCTGGAAACTGCTTCGTTATAATTGTCAGGGTTATTGGCCTGATCTCCTACAGAATACGTCATTCTTCTTGGAATGGTACCCCCTGTCTCATTTCCAGGATAGTTAACGGGAACCAATACGGGGAAACCTGTTCTTCTCCAATTGGAAAATGTCTCATATTCATTCAGGTATGTAGCCGCCCAATATTGCGTGTTTATTTGCTCTAGTGCATTGGCTGGATCAAATGGTTTTGCAGCCAAATAAGCATCGATATCAGCATCGTCAATTACAGCAGCAGGCGAATCCAATTCATACATTTTCATGGCAGCCCTAACCCCTGCATTATAATGAGGCTCTGGATCCCCTCCAGCAAGACCCCAACGTTCAGCCACTTCGGCCAACATAAACTCTACTTCAGCGTAGGTTTGGAAGAACATGGGAGAATCCCGACGTGTCATTATTTCACGGTTGGGCTCTGCATATGCATCAGTATTTTCCTCTCCTGTATCTGCAAGCAACATTTCTAAATCCAACCCATTAGGAAAGCCTTTTAAATCCGCTGGATCAGTACTTCCGTCAGATCTTCTAGCAGCTAAAATTGGTAATCTTGGATCACCTTGTAAGAAGTCAATAAATGTCTTACTCATCCTTTGATTTCCATCGGCTTGGAAAACTTCCCCAATTCCGTTTTGATTAATTCCCCCTGGTCCAACCGTATGTGGAACATAAGCAATATCAGCGTTGGATTCCATTACGCCACCTGCAATCGCTTTTGTAGCCCAAGCTTGTGCCCCTGCTGCATCAACCTTAATCAAACGCAATCCTAGACGCAACATCATTGAATTGGCAAATCGTTTCCATTTTGCCTGATCCCCTCCATAAAACAAATCAGCAGATCCAAATCCTGAAGTCCCAGAACCTAAAACAGCAGCAGATTCCTCCAGTTCTTTCAGCATATCAGCATATATCTCGCTTTGTGCATCATATTTAGGTAATAATATACCTTCGGTAACTGCTTTTCCTGCTTCGCTATAAGGAACATCACCATACAGGTCTGTAAGTCTTGAAAAGACAAAAACCTTGAGTATTCGAGTAATCGCTTTCATTTCCTCTGGAGCTTCTTCTTGATCCAATTGAGCTTGCATGTCAACAAGCGTTTTTACGGCATTGCCATAATAACGATCGATCAGGGAAGAGGCATAACCTCTGTTCCAAGTGTATTTATCCCCATCCCAGTAGCCTGCTGTAGTTGCATAGTGCTGCATCATGGTAGATTGATAGATCAAACCAGTTCTCCAATTTTCGTATCGCTCTCCAGATGTAAATAATTGGGCAGCGGTTAGCTTACTTGTTACTGGAACCTGACTTGGTTTTGTAGGGTTTACGTTAAGCTCCTCAAAACCATTATCACACGCACCCAGTACCAAAGCAAATGATAGTATGAATAGTAATTTTTTCATTATTTTTTTTATTTAAAATTTAACATTTACACTAAGACCATAACTCCTTGTTGAAGGAACGCCAAAATACTCAAGACCTTGGGAGTTACCAGCATTATAGGCACTTTCTGGATCAATATTGTCAGCACTTCTCTTTATATAGAACAAGTTTCTTCCTATAACGGAAATATTTGCGCTTGTTAAGAAAGTTCTATCCAAGATCTCATTAGGAAAGTTGTATCCAAAACTGAATTCACGGAATTTAATAAAATCGGCATCCTCAACAAACGGTTCAGCTAAACTAGACAATCTACCGTAATAATTGGCTAAAAACTCTGGGTCTATAGTTGCAGTAAACGAAGTTCCCGTTCCAGCATCAGCATCGAAGGTAGCGCCATCTACTCCTGTCACAGTGAGTCCATTAGTCCTGCCTTCAAGCGTATTCTTATGTAGACCAGCACCATAGGCTATAGCATTGGTTCCAGAGAATACCTGGCCACCAAATTTACCATCGATTAAGAAGTTAAAATTAAAATCACCAAATCTAAAATTATTGCTCCAGCCCATTGACCAAGGAGCCACTCCATCACCTAAAATAATACGATCGCCTAGACGGGCCAAAGGCACGCCTTCAGAATTTAAATCATATACAATGTTTCCGCCATTATCACGAACATAACCTACACCCACGATTTTTCCAAATCGCTGGCCAACTTCATGTTGTATTCTTACGTTACGTGTACGGGGCTCATCCAAACTTACGGGTTGCCCTTCAGCATTGGTTTCAACAATCAAACTTTCATTGAAAGATCCATTAAAACTAGAGGTCCAGTTAAAATTCTCAGTTCGGACGGGCGTAATGGAAATTAAAAATTCAACCCCCTTATTCTCCAATTTACCTAAGTTGGCAGTTGCTGAACCATAGCCCGAGAATACAGATGTTGTTGCATTCACGATATCATTAGTGGTTTCATTTTTATAGAACGCCAAATCCAAAGCTAATCGATTGTCAAAAAATTTGGCATCAAGACCAATCTCAATTTCGCTTTTTTTCCAAGGTACCAAATTGGCATTTGGAACCGTACCACCACTAACACGGCCTAATGGCTGACCTAAATGTCCTTGACCGAACAATTCATATGTTGGAGCCAATTGATAAGCTATGTCTCCACCACCACCAACTTCAGAATAACCACCTCTTAATTTTAGAAACGTAATGGTTTCTGGCATTACGAGAGCATCGGACAATACTAAACTAGCATTTGCAGATGGGTAGAAAACATTATTGGAGGTTTCCTTTCCTGGAAAAGAAAGTGTAGAGAACCAGTCATTCCTACCCGTAAAGGTGAGATATGCCCAACGGTCATACGACAATTCCAAAGAACCATATACAGATCCTATTTTCCTTTCATTATACCCACGAGATCTATTTTGGTTCGCTAAATTGGAAATATCCTCAAAACCTGGAACAATAAAATCACCTCCACCTAAATTCAATTCCTCAAATTTAATATGGTTGCTATTGACACCTACTAATGCAGATGTTGCAAACTTGTCAGTAATGTCTTTATCTACGCCTAATATAAGATCAGCATCCACTTGGGTATATCTCCTTTCCTGTTCAGTCATTGAACCAAGCGGCTGATAAGCGGTTCCATATGGCGTTACGCCCGTAGATTTCCTTGTATAATGATCGGTACCGACTCGTCCTGAAAGATATAACCAGTCTAACATATCATATCTAATCGAAGTAGATGCAATAATACGATGCTTAACATCCTCGTTTCTAAAGTTATAGGCTGCAAAATATGGGTTTTGTGAGAAGATATTGTTAGAATAACCATTCTCTGTTAAATCCTCATTCATTCCCGGTTGCATACTCCGAACATCAACATTCGGAGAGAGTAGTGCCACAGTGTAATTGGCATTACCAGGTGCATCTGATAATCTTGGCCTATTTTTTACATTTTCAACAATGTACTTGGCATTTACCTGTGTCGTGATCTTATCTGAAAGCGTAGCCCCTGAATTTAAGGAAATTGACTTTCTATTTAAACCTGCATTTGGCATAAGGTCCTCATTATCCAAATTGGAAATTGAAAACCTATAATTCATATTCTCTGCGTTACTCGACAAGGCTACCGTATTGATAAAGGTAGTACCCGTTCTATAGAAATTGTTTTGATTATCCCCTACATAAGAATAGGGTCTTTCTGCACCATCCCATTGTACAACAGGAGAACCGTCTAATCTTGCTCCCCATGAGCTATTGCCCAAATCAAAAGCCTCAGCCTCATTGGCAGGAACCCTCGCGCGTGTTCCTTGGCCATATTCTTGTTGAAAATCCAAAATATTGGTATTCAAGGCATCAAAGGTCACAGAACTACTCAATTCAACTCCAAATCCTTTTTGTTGTGTGGTACCACTTTTTGTTGCAATAAGGATAACCCCATTACCCCCTCTGGAGCCATAAAGCGCAGTTGCCGCACCCCCTTTAAGCACCCTTACCGATTCAATATCATCCGGGTTGATACTGGATATACCATCACCACCATCATTACCTCCCCAAAGTCCTGCAGCACCATTATTATCATTACCAATGGGAATACCATCTATAATGTATAAAGGCTGGTTGTTTCCGGTCAAGGTATTATTACCACGAATAACTACCCTACTGGAACCTGCCGCACCTGTAGAGTTTTGAACAACACTTACCCCTGCTACTTTACCTTGAAGGGAATTGATTGCATTGGGTAATTTTACGGTTGAAAGCTCCTCACCTCCAACTTCCGTGGTGGCATAACCAATGGCTTTCGCCTCTTTTTTAATACCTAAAGCGGTTACTACAACTTCTCCTAGCATTTCAGCATCCTCATCCAAGGATACATTAATTGTGGATTGCCCTGCTATTCCCACTTCTTTAGTCGCAAAGCCCAAAGATGAAAACACCAAAGTTGCCATAGAACTGGAAACGTTTAGTTCGAAATTTCCGTCAAAATCACTGGAAGTACCATTTGTAGTACCTTTTTCTATGACATTGACACTTGGTAAGGGCACTCCTGAATTATCCGTTACCGTACCGGAAATAGTTTGTGCAACAGCTCCCTGAATAAAGAGCAACGCCACAAACAACAATAAATACTTGAATTTTTGATTCATGTTAGTTAGTTTTTGTTAATTGTTTTGAATCTGTAAAATGTTAAAATTATGTGAATGTACTAATGTTGAAAATTGATAATGGATTTTGAAAAGTTTTCGACCAACAACTTGGGTCAAAAGCTAAAGAACAGTTTTCCATAAACGTATATTAGAAGAAAAAAGAAACTTAGTGATAATTGCTGATTAACAGATAATAATCAGCGATAAATGAATAGCACAATCAAAATCGAAAAAACTATTTCACTTTGATAACAAACGCCATGGTTTTCAATAATTCGACCTTTAGGCTTTCTGGAATAACAAAGCTGATTCCATCATCTTTCTTTGACCATTTTAGTTTAGATCCCATACCTAGGATCGTTGCTTCCATATTTTTAGAAACATCTCGGGGAAATTCTATCTGCGAAGGTATACTTGTTTGTCCTTCTCTTACCAAATAAATAAGATATATTGTACTATTTGCGTTTGTAGTAATACAGATATTGTCATATTTAAATGGGGCAATAGACCGTGTATTATAAATTGCCTCATTGTTGACCTTCATCCAATCTCCAATATCCTCCAGTAAATCATAGGCGCCAGAATCCCATTCTCCCTCTGGACTTGGGGCAATATTCAACAATAGGTTACCCCCCTTTGCCACAATATCAATCAAAATATGAATTGCCTCCCTGCCAGACATATAGTTGGCATCAAAGGTATATGACCAACCTCCGCCTGCTATAATACAAGACTCCCATGGGTAAGGCAAAGGTTTTTCAGGAACCCGGTTTTCAGGGGTAAGATAGTTTTGATTTTTGCCATGCACCGCCCTATCAACAACTATCAAACCCGGTTGTTTCTCACGGGCCTTCTCTACTAATTCGTCCATTCGGATATCCTGGCTTATGACCCTATGTTTTAAAAACCCATTGCCTGATTTATTTTCTTCGAACTTCTCTTTATAGTTTTTATCTATATTTTGGTCAGATCTTTTTTTCACCCATCCACCATCTAACCAAAGAATGTCGATCTTACCATAGTCAGACATTAGTTCCAGAATTTGATTGTGTGTAAACTGAACATACTTTTCCCATTTTTCTGGGTAAAGCGTAGGATCATAATTTACATTCCTATCAAAAGGCGGATAATAGGGATCCCAATAATTTTTGTGGTTCCAATCAGGTTTTGAAAAATAGGCACCTGCCCAAAGCCCTTCATTTCTGAAAGAATCAAAGATTTCTTTGGTAATATTTGCCTTTGGATGTACTGAAAACGGAGTTTCAGAATCGGTAATCTTGTAATCTGTAAACTTGGAATCAAACATTGAAAACCCATCATGGTGTTTTGTGGTAAAGACCACATATTTCATACCGGCGTTTTTGGCCGCTATCGCCCACTTATCAGGATTGAACTTTGTAGGATTGAAGGTCTTTTTTAAATCTTCGTATTCTTTTTTGTAGGTACCGTAATCAGACGGATTTGATCCTTTTTTTCGCTCACACCACCCATAATCCTCAGGACACAAAGACCATGATTCAACGATACCCCACTGGCTATACGTACCCCAATGCATAAGCAGACCAAATTTCAAGTCTTGCCATTCTTCGAGTTTTTTAATCACCAAAGGGTTGGTCTCAGGAACATACCTTTCATCTTCATAAATGGCTTGCGAACTTACTTTTAGGCCAAATAACAGTAAACATATTACAAAAAGGACATGAAATTTTATAAGTGCTCCATTTTTCATATACTAGTCTTTTAATTTATGAGAATTTCATCAGCGAAAATCCAAGATGGTGTACCTGCAGCGTGATGCCAATAAGGGGGTTGGCCCATATTCTCAGCTTTGATTTTTATATATCTTAATTGCTGGTTCACCTTATTTATATCAAAATATTGAATATCATTTACCTTACTTTTTTTGGTCAGTGGATTCGCATTAGGCACCTGACCTAATTTTGAATAGTTCCAATTATCCTTTGATCCATAATAGGTCACCGTTGTTGGATAAAATACGACATGGTTGGTTACCTGTAAAAAAGCCATTGAAATAGAATTAATTTGTTGAACTTGACCAAGATCTACAATCGCTTCAAGATGATTACCCTCAAAACCCAACCAATTGGCATAAAACCCATTACCGCCCAATGCGCCATCAGTCAGTACCTGTGGATCTTCATTTGCGTACTTTTTAGGTTTTGTTATTAGGGTTACTTTTTTATCCAAAGCTTTATTCGGTTGTTTAGCAACATCCAAAGCCTTTGCATAGGAATTTAAGTATTCATCGACCGTAAATCCCATTTCATTCATCAAAGTAATTTTACCTTGATTTGTTGTTTCTTCGAACTTTTTCAATATTACACTGACAATTGGATTCACTTTGGACTTCCCGTCATCTGCATTAACGACTAAAGTATATTCATTTGTTATGCCCTTTCTACAGGCTTCTAAAACGGCATAGTCAACTCCTAATCTGGCAGCTCTGACTCTTTTCAACACTTCTGGTTTATCCAACACTTCTTTTTCCGCATTATCAAATAGCCTAGAATATTCTTTCAACATATCTGCTGACAAATAAGAATCAAAGGCTTGTGAAGGATCCCCATATAAAAACAAGAAAAAGTCAGGGTCATCCTTTAACTTGGCGTGAATGGCATCAATATATTGTTTCACAAAAATACCGGCTTCCTCATAGTACCCGTTTGTGAATTCCGTTAGTAGATCATCAAGCTCCAAAGCGGGATTCCATAGTAGTTTGGCAGTAACATATGACCTCAACTCGAACAACTCACTTGGATTATTACTATGTTGTTCAAAAATCCACTTTGCGCCATTATTCTTGAACAACTCAATATTTGGTTTTAGCGTATGAATGTTTGGAAATGGCGCTAAAAAGTTAGTGAATTGGGTTGTATAGTCCCAAATTCTAATATTATTGGTCAATTTCCCCCATCCTTTTAAATCATCGGCAAAATCGGTACATTTCTCTTCTATTGGGCCACTTCTATCACATTCAATGGAACAT
>Ga0316201_10003364_pt1 | contig 11776 bp, 8 predicted proteins | sample CS6wburrow_MG_FD_204516 | JGI IMG/M metagenome (GOLD analysis project Ga0316201, IMG submission 204516) | Coastal sediment microbial communities from Delaware Bay, Delaware, United States - CS-6 worm burrow | ecosystem: Environmental > Aquatic > Marine > Coastal > Sediment | place: USA: Delaware... | reverse complement strand
TGTTTGATTATGCCTTTCACCGAGACAGTATTTTGGAACTCTCAAGAGTCACATCAGGTGAACTCAGAATTTATCCACTGCATTATTATAAAGGAACCCGATCACGTTATCTGGACAAACTGCTGAATGATGACAGCTGTCATCACCTTGACTTTGAGATCAGAAAGGTTGATTTTGAATTTTTAAACAACGCAAATGAAATGTTGATTGTTAGAAAAAAAACTTGATAGAACGCTGATTGCACTGATTATCATGATTGACACTGATCAAAAATAGAGATTTTGTTTAAGTTCTTGAAAATTGATGTGATAACTGATAATTGATAACTGATAACGTCACTCTGTGGGCAATCCTTATAGTTATTCTTGTACTCTCTTTTTGAGATAAATAATATGAATAATTTCCGTGACATTCTATTTTGAGGTCTCAAAACTATGAAACAATTAATGAAATCTATGGTTGATGAAAGTGGACAACTGATGGCGGTTGAATGCTTTTATTATATTGATTTACCCACCGAGATTGGATTCATCAAATTGGCCTTTGAACAAAATAATTATTTTGTGGTGGCAACCGAAGAGGATTCATTAGAAGTCACCGACAATGTCGCCAGTCTTTTTGAAGCCGATGAGTTTAAACGGGTTGATCTGTCTCATAGATCACCTTGGCAATCGGCGATTGGAAAACCGGTGAGATGGATTTGGACAATGGTTAATCAACAAGGATATCTTGATGGGTTACAATTTGAGTTCGCTAACGACATTACTCAAAAACCGGTTGTTCTCCAACTGATTGCAATGGCTTCTGGGATTAACATTTATAAGAGAATCAGTTTAAGCCAACCGAAAATAAAAAAGCCCCTAATCAATGAAAAAAGCCATGATAATGAAGAAAGAGTGATGGACGTGGTAGCTTGACGCACCTGAGAGAACACGGATGTTCACCCTGCCACCTCTAAATACGTGGGGTTTTGTTAGGCCCTACCGACGTGTTGGCAAGTCAATGGCATTTAACTCTACGTTATTTTGAACGTAGACAGAATATCACGTTTAATTGCTGGTAATGAATTATGTAGCCCCTTCGCTCAAAAGCTTCTGGGCTTTTTTTATGGTTTTTCAATACTTCTGTTTATGGTAAATACAAAAGCGAATCAATGAGTACAACGGATCAGGGGAGTGAACGGATTGGTGCAAAGGCCTATTGTAACTACAATCAATAACCTACTTCTGTTTTTGCACGCAAAAGCATAAAAATGTATTATAGCGTCTTTTTATTTTTTTCATCTACACCCATACGGATAGAATTTAAATATAAAGTAGACTTATGTCAAATCGGTATGCAAAGGCTGCATTCCCAAAAAACATTATCAATCTGACGCAAAATAAATTTGGAACGAAAAAACCCGCAAAATAAATTTGGAACGAAAAAACCCGCAAAATAAATTTGGAACGAAAAAACCCGCAAAATAAATTTGCAACGACAATCAAATTTGTACTTCATTCAATCGGGAAACGCTATATATATATTGACAACTCCTTAACTCAATACCACTTTGCCTGAAACAAAAAACAGCAATTGATAATTTGTTATTTGTAATAAATAACGATAACTGTTTTTTTATTTCAACACACATTAATTAATTGTAAATTGTTGATTTTAAATGAGTATAAATATGAGTTATTGTTATCATAAATTTTATTGTTATTGAATCTCAGAGACTTATAAAAATGTACTGAATATCGGTTTTATCGCCTATCGGTCTCGGCCTCTTGTCCTTTTTATTTGAAGCTGTCATAATACGCGCTCACTATTTTTAGCTAAATGGTTCTGTGGTGTTTCCCACCATCTTCACAGATTGACTAACAAACTAACACCCATAAAACTAATCAAAATCAAATACTTAAAAAATAATTTCGCTGGTACACTTCAGAAGCTGTTATCAGTTATAATGATAGCCTGTGAACTGCGGGTGTGTAGCACTTTAATTAAACAACCTAAAACGTTGTTGATATAACAACTCATCATTGATATCGTTGAAACTGTCATGGCGCTTTTTATGTGTCAAGTTATTTTTCGACAACGCCTTAGCGGGGCAATAACTCAAATTAATTAACTGTCGTCACGTTACTGCACCTGAATAGATGTCAAAGTGTAGGCCCGTCTTAATTTGCACAACCACTTGAAACTCCCCAAATTTCAAGCGGTGTCGGGTGGCAACTTTTAAGGCTTGCTTCTGAAAGCTTGACAAGTTTGACCGACAATTTGTTTTGCAGGGGTACCGATATGATCCTTTTTGGTCATTTGGGTAGGGTAAAAATGAGTAATTCCTTTATTTTTTAGGAATTAAGCATTTCATTATTTTTTTAGGACTGACTTAAAAGGAATATATGATGCTCTCATATTTACGACGAAAACGTGTAGCACCGTGGAACACTCATTTTGGGCCACCCAATTGGTGGTGGCAAAACTTGGGCTAATTTTAATTGGAGACGTAAACATGAAAAAAGACTTTTATGTTGTTTTCATTGTAGTCTTATGTGGACTAAGTTCTGTGAATGCCTTTGCTGTACAGAATACATTGGTTTTAACCATGAATACTGGGGCTACTATTGACATCAGTCAATTGCCTTCAATATTGCCGAATCAAACTGTGACTGTAAGTGGTGATACGGCAACTTGGAAAGTATCACTTTCTGAAACGTTTGCTCAATATTCCAATTATTGTAGTGTTGGTCGTCATTTTGACCTTCAAAACAATCCATTGCAGTTGGAATACTTGGTTACCAGCGAGGGTCTCATTCAAATCTCCACACAAGGCGACAATCACGAAGATCATCTTCGGGTATTAATACCCCCCGGTTATGCGCTGAATAACTATACCACTTTTAACGGACAATATCTGCCCCAGTCTCAGTATAATACTCCAATGGGGTGGTGGAATACTGATGTTCATCGGAACAATTTACTGGCTTGGTTAAGCAGCATAATTTATGATTCCTTGTATGACAAAGGTGCTATAACAAACGGGCCAGATAATTCGCTTGAACTCTATCAATCTGATATTCAGTTGCGTAATCATTTTGATGAGAAAATTGTGTTTGTCAAATCCCATATTTATCATCAACAGGCTGATTATAGTTGGTATAATAAAGCCGCTTTACCGATCAGTGATCTGGCAAATTCTTTATGGTCGCCAATTGCGAATAATCGCAATCAAAACGCTAATTTAAGTCGCAGTTTTGATCTTGATTATACCAATACGAGTGGTATTGCTGTTTTTATTCGAGCTAACACCGATAACAGTATGCATTCAAAAGTCATTGCTTCAGGGCTTGAATCGATATCTGCATTTTCTAAATCTGGAGGTAGTGGACGTTCCTATGCTCTGGCTTGTAATCCAGAAGAAAAGAGTTGTTGGGTAAGCAATCAAAATTGTGCCGGTTCTTCAATAACCTTGATTGGCAATTATCCAAGAAGAATTGAGATGGACATTCGCACGACTTGGTCAAGCTCGACAACTTTTGCTGGGATAGCGGTTTTTGGTGATATTCAAACTTCTAACCATGATGAAAGCCCTAGTCCTGGTGATGATAATAACCCTGAACCATTATATTTTGAGTTGTTACCGGTATCAGCAGAAACCGTTGCGCCAGCATTGTGTAATATTTATGGTGTCAATGATGGCCAACTTAATAACGCGCAGTTTTTTACCATTTCCTCTGATGAGGCTCACACTGTCAAAAAATTAGGCCCGTTGTACAAAGGTTACGACATAGAAGCGATTGCCATCCATCCAAAAACCAATGTGATTTATGCCGCTTCTGGCGATAACGTTGAGAATGAGCAACTCAAAGGACACCTTTACATGCTTGATAGTCAAACTGGCAAATTATCTCCCGTCGGGAGTACTGGTTTTGACGAAATCGAAGACCTCGCGTTTAGCTCAGATGGAACCTTATGGGCGTGGGCAAAGGGCGAGAATGGCGGTTTGATTACGATTGTTCCAACAACAGGTGTTGGTACTCTGCATACCCCCTCTGATATACCAATAGAAGGCTTAACATTAAGTCAGGAACCAGGCCATACGATATTCTATGGCTCTGTCAACACTGAACTTTGGGTGTATGATACGGAACCAAAAACGTTAGAAGTAGCGTGTACTAACTTGCTTGGCGAGACAGAAGGATTAGAAATGATGCCAGATGGTATTTTGTTAATGGGTATTCACAAGGATGAAAGCTTTAATCTCCATGCTTTTAATCCAAAAACTTGTGAAACCGTCGCTGAAGAAAATGTCTTTTCAGAGACATTTGACGATGTAGAAGGTATTGCCTTACCAAAAGACGCTTGTACACGTTAATCTTGTTAGTTTGTAGGTGGGTAAGTGGACGGCAGGATATTTAAAAGAATACCGTAATTGAACCGTCCGTTTACCCACCCAAATCCACTACCCAATTCGATGCACTCAATAAGAGATAGAAAATTAAGTTTCAGCTTGAAAAGCTATGATGTCAAGGATTGGTGTCTAAGTGTATCAGTTAAATACCAACTAGATGAAAATTCATCATAAATGAGTCATTAGACTTGTCCGTAAATAAATTTTTAGCGAATAAAAACGAAATAGTTAAATTCATAAACCCCTTATTTTCGGACAACTTTATTAGAATTATCCTTAGATTGCTGGTAATCCAAATTACTAGCTATGTTTGCGTAGCATGACTTAAATGTAGGATGTATTTCGCTATCGCGAACCCCTAACCACATATTACAACAAACATATTAAGCTCCTCAGCTTCGGTTGAGGGGCTTTTTTTATGCTTACTCAATACTTCTGTTTATGCCTCTCTTACAGTCAGTCACGATCCAAAATTTTCTAAGCGAGATACCCATTGATCAAAATGCGGACATTCTTGTCTGATTTTGTTTAAGCCAATGGCTTCGCTAATCAAACTGCCATGTAATACCTTATCATAATAGGGATATAACGCGCCTAAACGTTTGGAAGGCGCGGTGTTTTCACCCTCATTGATGTGTTCTGGTGTTGGATATTAGATGCTGGATACCCAGCAGTGGAACCAGCATACACGGTTTATAATCGTAGCAACACTCACTCATTTACCCAATTCTCGACTTGCAATTGCGGAATTCTTTTAAAATGTCGTGTATTATTAGTCACTACGATTATATCTTTGCTGAGCGCGTGAGCGGCAATCATTATATCCATATTCCCAATTGGTGTTCCTTTTTGCTCCAAAATAGTGCGAAGCTTTCCATAACATTCCGCCGCAGAACTATCCCAAGGCAACACCGAAAGGCAACTGACAAAGTCTTTAACAATAGGCAGATTAATTTTTGTTGAACTTGAACGTTCAACACCATAAATTAACTCAGCCAAGGTAACCACTGAGATACATATTTTATCCACCGAAACCGCTTCAAATCGCTCAAGCACTGATATTGGGCGTTGTTTAATAATGTAACTGGAAATATCTGTGTCAAGCATATATATCGGTGTCAGCATTAGAATAACTCCCGTGTTTGTGGTGGTAAATCCACACGCTCCTGCATAAAATCTTCAGTCGGCAATGCGGTATTCTCAAAGAATGCTCGCCAACGATTTGCCGCTTGATTCTTTGCTTCTCGGCGGGTATACAAAAGGTTGGTTTGTGCCTTTTTTATGGGGAATAAAGCAGATACTAGACGATGCAGGTTTTGCCAAACCGGATGGTGTATTGTTATTTGAGTTTGGCAAACGTTTTCAATCAAAATTGTCGCAAGCCGTAACTGTTCGTCTGGCGTTAATGATTCACTATGCTTTATAATATCATTGAAGGTATTTGCACTCATATTATTTAAGGTAACGATGTTGGTGTGTGTTTTTCTCGAAAGGTTTGTTCCAAAGAGCAAGCGTAGCCACCCTTGGCTATAGCACAATTTCGTTTTGGAACGCTCAGTCTACAAATAACGACATATTTACAAACAATAGCAAACTGCCAAAGGGGTTTCCTCAATGTGCTGTATCGAAACAACCTTCCCCCTATCACGCCGAAAAATCAATTGGATATTGGTTTATTCTACGTTATTTTGAACGTAGACAGAATATCACGTTTAATTAAGGTTGTGTGAACTGGTGAGTAACGTCACTGCTGGTAATGAATTATGTAGCCCCTTCGCTCAAAAGCTTCGGGGCTTTTTTTATGGTTTTTCAATACTTTTGTTTATGGTAAATACAAAAGCGAATCAATGAGTACAACGGATCAGGGGAGTGAACGGATTGGTGCAAAGGCCTATTGTAACTACAATCAATAACCTACTTCTGTTTTTGCACGCAAAAGCATAAAAATGTATTATAGCGTCTTTTTATTTTTTTCATCTACACCCATACGGATAAATAGTTATTGATTTCAATAACTTAAAAAATTTATTAAGTGTAAGGATGATGGGGCAACCTATGGTGGCATAACGCACAACTTACAATAAACCTTTACACCAATCCGATCATTCCCCTGATCCGTTGTACTCATTCTTGATGTTTTAAAAGCGTTGTCTATTTGTTATAGGGTGAACAAGGATGGTGGAATCACTGTCGGTGAAATTTGAGGTTTATCTTGAATTCAATGCTGACAGCGATCCTACCCTACATTCTTCTAGCCAACTTTTCAATTTCTCTTCCTCAAGACGGCGAAAAACCGATTGCCCATTTTCCCTATCGACAACAATGATCTCTTCAAGATTAAATTCATCTACTAAATTCAAGGATTGTGTTGAGACTATGAGTTGGCAACGATGGGAGGCTACCCGAAATAATCCCGCTAATACGGAAATGGCATAAGGGTGTAATCCCAATTCTGGCTCATCAATTAAGATCACTTTGGGCATTTCAGGTTGTAATAGCAAAGTCGCTAAACACATAAATCGTAATGTGCCATCCGATAAATCGTTCGCAATAAAAGGGTAATCACTCCCTTTTTCCGTCCATTCTAATTGGATTTTATGCGGATTGTCTGGAAAAGGCCTTAAATGAAAATAGCCAAAAAAAGGCGCGACTTGTCGAATCGTTTTGAGGATGAGTTCATAATGTTTAGGGGCCGTTTTTTTGAGCTTATACAAAAACGGGGCTAAATTACTGGCATCTTGGCGCAATTTGACATTATCGTTTATGGCTTGTAAGCGTTTAACATGGGCCGTGTCACTGGTGTCGTGGAAATGATAAACCATACAATCTGCTAAAATGGACACCAAGTTGTCATCAGGCAAAGCGGGGCCGACAATAAACTTTCTGTATGACTTGAGCCGAAATGGATTAGCGCATCTCCTTGAAATTGCACAGATTCTTTCACAAAAACTAACTTATTATCAACAGTGGGTTCTAAGTCAAAATCATAACGATTTGAATCAAAATACAATACGCCAGATAACATGCCCGTTTCTTTTCGCCCATAATGCAAGAAAGCATCAACACCGCCCAGTTTTGCAATATGCAATTGTAATGTGCTTTGTCTCAGTGCCTGAAGCATCCTAAAAAAAGCCATCAAATTACTTTTACCGGCACCATTGGCACCAATGAGTACATTAAATGGTAAAAGCGGCAAATCAAGATCGCGAATGGATTTAAAGCCTTTTAAAATTAAACGTGAAAGCATTTTAGTTATCCGTTAAAATTAATGTCTTATGAAGCAAAATAAATTTTGCACTCCAAAAAGCCTTCGCAAAATAAATTTTGCACTCCAAAAAGCCTTCGCAAAATAAATTTTGCACTCCAAGAAGCCTTCGCAAAATAAATTTTGCACTCCAAGAAGCCTTCGCAAAATAAATTTGATTTGAAAATCGGGCTTTCAAGATTTATCAATATGACCCTTTTTTTAGAAATGCGCCTTTTTATTTTAGTGCAAAATTTATTTTGCGGTTTAATTGGAGTGCAAAATTTATTTTGCGGTTTGATTGGAGTGCAAAATTTATTTTGCACTGAGAATTGATATGATAACTGATAACTGATAACTGATAACTGATAACTGAACAATGGATTATCCAGAACATTTTGATGTCATTGTAATAGGTGGCGGACATGCGGGTACTGAAGCGGCCTTGGCCGCGGCCCGAATGGGCGTGCGTACCCTGTTGTTGACGCATAACATTGAAACCTTGGGCCAAATGTCTTGCAATCCCGCTATTGGCGGCATTGGTAAAGGGCATTTGGTTAAAGAAATTGATGCTTTGGGCGGTTTAATGGCGCGTGCGGCCGATCAAGCGGGTATCCAATTTCGTATTCTTAACGCCAGCAAAGGGCCGGCGGTTCGTGCTACCCGCGCTCAAATGGATCGCGTTTTATATAAGGCCGTGGTGCGAAAAGAGATTGAGACACAACCGCATTTACAACTGTTTCAACAAGCGGTTGATGATTTAATCGTGGAAAATGATCGGGTTATTGGCGCGGTAACACAAGCCGGTATTCGTTTTTTTGCGCCCACCGTCGTACTCACGACAGGTACTTTTTTAGGCGGTTTGATTCATATTGGTTTATCCCATTATCAGGGTGGACGTGCTGGCGATCCCCCTGCGAATGCCTTGGCGCAGCGTTTACGTGAATTACCGCTTCGCGTGCAACGCCTTAAAACCGGTACACCGCCCCGTTTAGACAGTCGTAGCCTAGATTATGCTGTGATGGAAGAGCAACCTGGGGATGAACCCGTACCGGTTTTCTCCTTTTTGGGTGAAGCCAGCCAACATCCGCGCCAAATACCGTGTTATCTGACTCGTACCAATGAACGTACCCATAAGATTATCGAGTCTGGATTGGATCGCTCACCCCTGTACACTGGCGTGATTGAAAGCGTTGGCCCGCGTTATTGTCCATCCATTGAAGATAAAATCGTCCGCTTTGCCGATAAAGATTCGCATCACGTTTTTGTCGAACCTGAAGGTTTGGAAACCTTTGAAGTGTATCCAAATGGCATTTCAACCAGCTTACCCTTTGATATTCAATTAGCCCTAGTGCGTTCCATCACAGGCTTTGAAAAAGCCCATATTACCCGCGCCGGTTATGCGATTGAATATGACTTTTTTGATCCGCGTGATTTGCTGCCCAGTTTAGAAACCAAAGCGATTCCAGGCCTCTTTTTCGCTGGCCAAATCAACGGTACCACTGGCTATGAAGAAGCCGCTGCACAAGGTTTAATTGCTGGCTTGAATGCGGCCCGGCAAGTACAAGGCGAATCGCCTTGGAGCCCACGTCGTGATGAAGCTTATATCGGTGTCATGATTGATGATCTCATCACACAGGGCACCAATGAACCTTATCGCATGTTTACCAGTCGCGCCGAATATCGTTTATTACTACGCGAAGATAATGCCGATTTACGTTTAACCGAAATAGGGCGAAGCTTAGGCTTAGTGCGTGACGCGCAATGGCAAGCCTTTGAAGCCAAAAAAGCGGGCATTGATGCGGAGAAACAACGCTTGAGTCAATTGTGGATTAGGCCCAAAGACGAGGCCATCGCAACATTGGAACTAACCACAATACGCAAAGAAATCACCTGTTTAGAATTATTGCGTCGTCCAGAAGTGACTTATGAACATCTACTGCGTTTATCATCCGTAGCGGCCGAGAGTGTTCCCAAAAACATTCAACAACAGGTTGAAATACAAGAAAAATATAGCGGTTACATTGAAAGACAACAGGTCGAAATTGCCCGTTTACGCCGTTATGAAGAAACCATTTTACCGATTAATATAGATTACCTGCAAGTGTCAGGCCTTTCCAATGAAGTGTGCCAGAAATTGATCTCATACCGCCCGACGACAGTCGGACAAGCTTCACGGATTCCAGGCATCACGCCAGCCGCCATTTCGCTATTGTTGGTGTATTTGAAAAAAACGGGGCAACGGAATCATAAATAAAGTACAACTCATGACGGGCCGATAAACGAATTAAACCCCTATTATCTAGGACGACAAGGGCGAACACGTAGGTTCGCCCTTTTGCCTATCCTTTCTTATAAACAATCCTTGTAGTTATAGTTATAGTTATGATCATCAAACAATCTACCATTAATATTATAGCCGCTATCGCCTTTTTCACAGTCTCATTGCTCTTAGGGGGTAGTGTTTATTTTCTCAATACTGCTATCCAAGACGAAGAAAATGCTGTCGCAAGACAAGCCAAATTCAAACAATTGGGCATTGATTTAGCGAATGCATCAGATTATCTAACCAATGAAGCCCGTAATTTTGCCGTCACTGGTGAGATGAAACATCTCAAAAACTACTGGGATGAAATTGAAATCACCAAAACGCGGGACAATGTACTCATCAGTCTCAAAGCCTTGAATGCCCCTCAAAAAGAGCTTGATCAGCTCGCCCTTGCCAAACAAAATTCTGATGCGTTGGTTGCCACAGAAACCCGATCCATGCGCCTCGTTTTGGAAGCGTTAAACATGCCTCAATCTTCAATGCACCCACCGATTGCCGCGTGGAAACTCAGTTCAGAAGATAAGGCCTTGAAAGTTGAAGAAAAAATGAAGGTGGCAAGAGAGATTATGTTTGATACCCAATACCATGCCGATAAAAGCATTATTATGGACCCCATTGCCGAATTTCAGAAAATGATGAATGCCCGTGCTGCACACGAAGCGCAAACTGCGCAACGCAAAACTCAAAACATGATTATGATATTGATTTGCTTAGTTATCCTGATTCCTATGGCTATAGGCACTGTTTTATTGTTTTTTCAAACCCAATTAAGCAGGCCAGTCGCCGGCTATATTAAAGGCCTACAGAAAAATGATGCCGAAAACTTAGAGTTAACCTTGACACCCAAGGGAAGCCAAGAAGTGCAATTATTGGCGAAAGCCTTCAACCAACAATTCAACCTGAATCAAAAGCAGTTAAAAGAAAACCAGCAACTAATAGAAGATATTGTCCATATTTCCCAGAAATTAGCGGAAGGTGATCTGCGTGTCATACCAGGAGCGGAATACAAAGGCGAGTTTCTTAAAATCAAAAATGCCCTAGAAACGGCTTTAACAGGCCTGAATAGGACAATTTGGCAAACGCAAACGGCTGTCGAACAAGTAGCCCAATCAGTGAAACAGATACGTTCAATCGGTCAAAACTTGGCGGCCAGCACTGATCAACAATCTGCCGCTGTAGAAGAAGTCACCTCCAGCCTAGAACAAAGCGATGCTCAAGTTAAAGGCAATGCTGAAAACGCCAGTATTGCTAATCAATTGGTGAGTCAAACCACTCACGTTGCCAATCAAGGGCAAGAAAAAATGAAGAAGATGACGAATGCCATGGTTGGCATTGCCGACTCTTCCCAAAAGATTAGTAAAATCATTAAAGTGATTGATGAAATTGCCTTTCAAACCAATTTATTAGCCCTAAATGCCGCCGTAGAAGCCGCGCGTGCTGGCGAACAGGGTAGAGGCTTCGCAGTGGTTGCTCAAGAAGTCCGCAATCTAGCCGGGCGTAGTGCTCATGCCGCCAAGGAAACCTCGACACTCATCGAAAACGCAAGACATCAAGTCGAAGAAGGTGTTGTTATCGCTAATGAAACTGCAACCGCCCTCGGTGAAATTGTACAGAATGTTAAAAAAGTCAATGACTTAATGGATGAAATTACCGCCGCCAGTCGAGAGCAGGCAGCAGGTATTTCGCAAATCAATATCGCCATGAGACAAGCGAGTGAAGTGGTGTATGCTGGTAGCCAAGAAATTGATAAAATGGCAGGCATGGCAGATGAACTGAGTACACTCGCCAATAACTTGCGTGAAGAAGC
>Ga0316201_10003362_pt1 | contig 11777 bp, 13 predicted proteins | sample CS6wburrow_MG_FD_204516 | JGI IMG/M metagenome (GOLD analysis project Ga0316201, IMG submission 204516) | Coastal sediment microbial communities from Delaware Bay, Delaware, United States - CS-6 worm burrow | ecosystem: Environmental > Aquatic > Marine > Coastal > Sediment | place: USA... | reverse complement strand
CCTTCAATCGCATCGGCCTGGCCCCCGACTGGGGGGGGAGCTGGCTGGTACCCCGCATGGTCGGGCGGGCACGAGCCGCCGAGCTGTTCTTTCTGGCCGACATGGTCGGCGCAGAGGAAGCCGAGCGCATCGGCCTCGTAAACCGGGTCGTGCCGCACGCCGAGCTGGAGGATACGGTCCGCGAGATGGCGACTCGGCTGGCTGCGAAGCCGGCCCTGGCGCTCGCTCTGGCCAAGGAGGCGCTGCGTCGCTCCCTGTCGGCTGACCTGGACGAGATGCTGGACTTCGAGGTACGTGCGCAGGACGAGGCCTTTCGATCCCGGGACGCGCTCGAAGGTACCCGGGCCTTCATGGAGAAGCGCGCGCCGCGCTTCGGCGCCGATGGGGGTGACGTCGGATGACCAAAGTGAATCCCGTCCGGCGGGCGACGCTGGACGACCTGGATGAAATCCTGTCTCTCTGGGTCCACTATATCCGGGTTCACCGGGTCAATCCGGCGTACCGCAACATGCCGCCGGACGCGGTGCGGATCCGACGGGCCCTGTTCGAAAGCCACATTCGCGGTGAGGACTCGGACGTGTTCGTCGTCATGGGGTCAGACGGTTCGCTCGAGGGGATGCTGACCTGTTTCGAGGAAGAGAACGCCGCCTACTTCCACCCCCCGAAGTACGCTCGAATCCAGACCCCGTTCGTTCGACCCGAGGCCCGCGGGCGAGGCCTCCTGAAGCGGATGCTGGACGAGGCCTATCGCTGGGCGCGCGAACGGGAGCTCACCGAGACACGGCTGTTCGTGAGCGCAATGGCGGAAGCCGCCAACCGGCTGGCGGAGGAACACGGATTCGAGGCCATCGCAGTGATCAGGCGGAGGCCCATCGAGTGGGACTATCCCTCGGATCCCGGTAGAGCCCTGTGAGCTGCGACACCTTCCCTCCCCCGCGGGGGCCGGTCGTGGTGATCGGCGCCGGGACCATGGGTCATGGCATCGCTCACGTGAGCGCGGCCGCAGGCTTCGAGACGCGCCTGTTCGACGTTGACGCCGGGGCTCGGGCGCACGGCCTGGCACTCATCGAGGCCAACCTCGACCGGGGTGTCGAACTCGGGAAGGTGGAGCCCGCCGCGCGCAACGCGGCCCTCGACCTGCTGAGCGAAACGGGGGACCTGGCCGAAGCGGCGGCGGGGGCCGAACTCGTGATCGAGGCCGTGCCCGAAGACCTCGACCTGAAGCGCCGGGTGCTCGCGGAGTTCGCGGCTCACGTAGGCCCGGAAGCGATTCTCGGCTCGAATACATCGTCGTTGTCGATCACCCGGATCGGCGAGGGCCTGCCGGGACCCGAGAGGCTGGTGGGGCTCCATTTCTTCAATCCGGTCCATATCATGTCGCTGGTCGAGGTGGTCCGGGGCGATCGCACCGCCGAGCGGGTGGTCGAGCGAGCCAGGGATTTCGTCGAGTCGCTGGACAAGGAGCCCATCATCGTCAATGACTCGCCGGGCTTCGCCTCGTCCCGCCTGGGAGTGGCGATCGGCCTCGAGGCGATTCGGATGCTCGAGTCGGGCGTGGCTTCGGCGCACGACATCGACCGGGCGATGGAGCTCGGATATCGACACCCCATGGGACCTCTTCGACTCACGGACCTCGTTGGACTCGACGTCCGCCTGAGGATCGCGCGCTATCTGCACTCCGAGCTCGGCGAGCGGTTCCGGCCTCCGGCTCTGCTGGAGCGGATGGTCGAAGAAGGGAAGCTGGGACGAAAGACGGGAGAGGGATTCTACTCGTGGTGATATTGAGGAGGGGGACATGAGCGACGTGTTGCTGCTCGAGAAGCTGGAGGGGCGGGTCGGCCTGCTCACCGTGAACCGGCCGGACAAGATGAACGCCCTGAACAACGAGGTGCGGGACGCACTCTTCGCGGCGCTCGAGGCGCTGCGACACGACGACGACGTCCGGGTCGTCGTGATCACCGGAGCCGGCGACCGTGCCTTCATCGCGGGTGCCGACATCGGGGAGTTCAAGGACGCGGGCGCGGTTGAGCAGTACCGATCGATGCAGGAGAGCAACATCTACTCGCTGATGGAGGACTTCCCGAAGCCCATCATCGCGATGATCAACGGGTTCTGCCTCGGCGGGGGCTGCGAGCTCTCCATGGCGTGCGATATCCGCATCGCCTCGGACCGGGCCAAGCTGGGTCAGCCCGAGGTGAACCTCGGTATCATCCCCGGGGGCGGCGGAACTCAGCGCCTTCCCCGCCTCGTGGGCGAGGGCCGGGCAGCCTTGATGATCATGTCCGGCGTGTTGATCCGAGCGGACGAGGCGCTGGACATCGGGCTGGTCGACTCGGTCTTCCCCGCTGACGAGTTGCGGGAGAAGACGCTGGAGATCGCCCGCACCATCGGCTCCAAGTCGCCAATCGCCCTGCAGGCGGCCAAAGAGAGCATCCTCGCCGCCCGTCGCATGCCCCTGGACGAGGGCCTCAAGTTCGAGCGGGCGTGGTTCGGGCTGCTGTTCTCCACCGAGGACAAGGAGGAAGGCGTCGGCGCCTTCCTGGAGAAGCGCGACCCGGAGTTCACGGGCCGGTAGGAACGTACCGGGCCTCCTGGAGCGAAAAACGGCCCTGACCGAGTATGGTCAGGGCCGTTTCTTGTGGCGGTCTGGTTCCCCTGCGGGCTGCCCCGCGACCATCAAACCTGGACGATGCTCACGATCTTCCGCCCGCCCCGCTGATCGGCGAACTGAACCAGCCCGTCCGAAAGCGCGAAGAGCGTGTCGTCGTTGCCGCGACCGACGTTGCGACCCGGGTGAATCCGGGTGCCACGCTGCCTGACGATGATGTGTCCGGCGCGAACCCGCTCGCCGCCGTACTTCTTCACACCCAGGTACTTCGGGTTGCTGTCGCGCCCGTTTCGGCTGGAACCGACACCCTTTTTATGCGCCATGACTAGGCCTCGTCACGATTCTTGATGGCTTTCTGAACGTCACTCTTCAGGATCCGACCCTCTTTGCCCGTGCCTTCGACCGTCGCCAGGTCGAGTCCGGCCTCTTCCGCCAGCTCGCGGGCCGAATCCGTGATGTCGAACTCGGCGACGGGCGCCGTCTCGACGGCAGCCGGCGTCTCGTCGACCACGACCTCGACCGGCGCCTCGGCTTCGGGCTTGGGAGCGGCCTTCTTTGGCGCCGCTTTCTTCGCAGCGGCCTTCTTCGGGGCTGGCTTGGCGTCCTCCACCTTCGGCGGCACTGACTTGCCCGATCCGAATTCTATGTCCACGACCCGCACATCCGTGAAGCCCTGGCGATGTCCCTGCTTGCGGCGATAACCTTTCCGCTTCTTCATCTTGAAGACGACGATCTTGTCGCCCCGCCCGTGGCCGATGACCTCCGCTGCCACCGCGGCCCCCTCCAGGGACGGCTGTCCGACGATGACCTTGTCGTCGCGCTCCGCGAGGAGCACGTGATCGAACGTCACACGGTCGCCAGGCTCGGCGTCCAGCGTGGGCATCCGAAGCGTCGCGTTCGGCTCCGCCCGGAACTGCTTTCCTTTTGCCTCGAATATCGCGTACATCGTCATCTTCTGATTTCCAGGGTCCAATTCTGATCCGTAGCCCAGTAAACTAGAAGCTTTCCGGGGTGGTGTCAATTTCGCCAGAGCGCTCCTGCGAAACGGTCAGGCGACCGCGTATTTGCTCGTCACGTCCGTGTCGGCGGGGCCGGCGAGAAGCTTGTATTCGTCGTGCCCCATCAGCGGATCGTCTCGAATGTCGAGTTCGATGCTCAGCTCGCTGGCGATACGCTTGAGGAACCGCGGCTCCTCCTCCAGCAGGAACAGCGCCACCTCGGGGTGGACCCGAACCGTGATGTCCCTCTTCTCCCCCACAGAACGTGCCCTGCGAATCGCCCGCTCCAGGCGCCGGACCACGGTGTCCGGTGCGAGGACCCGACCCGTGCCTCCACAGCTCGGACAGGGCTGGGTCGCGGTCTGGACCAGGCTCGGACGAACCCGCTGTCGGCTCATCTCGAGCAGCCCCAGATCAGATATCGGAAACATCTTCGTCCGCGCTCGATCCCGCCCGAGGTGGCTTCGCATCTCGTGCTGCACCCGGTCGCGGTTCTCCTGCTCGTCCATGTCGATGAAATCGAGCACGATGATGCCGCCGACGTCTCTCAGTCTGAGCTGCCGAGCGATCTCGGCCGCCGCTTCGATGTTCGTCTTCACGATGGTCTTCGCCGGGTCCTTCTTCCCGGTGTAACGACCCGTGTTCACGTCCACCGCTACCAGGGCTTCGGTGTGCTCGATCACGATGTATCCGCCGGACTTGAGGTCGACGCGACGCCGAAAGGCGGCCCGGATGTCCTCCTCGATTCCGAACTCGTCGAAGATCGGTACCTCTCCGCGGTACAGCTTGACCCGATCCAGCAGTTCCGGGCTGACCTGTCCGAGGTAGGACTTGATCTCCTGGGCCAGTTCCTCCGAATCCACGGTGACGGAATCGACCTTCTCGCTGAACAGGTCGCGGATGATCCCCGAGGTGAGGGTCGCTTCCCGGTGCACCGCGGTAGGCGCCTGGGAAGAGGACACGCGCCGCTGGACCTTCTCCCACGTCTTGCGCAGCGACTTGAACTCAGCGACCAGCGTCTTGCTCGTCAGCTCCTCGCCCACGGTCCGGATGATGACACCGCCCTGGCCCTTTCCGATCGCCTCACGCGCCATCTTCCGAAGACGCGTCCGTTCCTCCCGGTCGTCGATCTTCCGGCTGACTCCCACGTGCTTCGAATCGGGCATGTAGACGATGAAGCGGCCCGGCAGCGACACCTGGGTGGTGACCCGCGGCCCCTTGGTGCCGATCGGCTCCTTCGTCACCTGAACCAGGAGTTCCTGGCCCCGTTCGATGACGTCCTGAATCGGGGGATACTTGCGATTCCGGCGGTTTCCATTGCGCCCGCCGTTTCCGCCCCCGTTCTCGTCGTCGTCCTCCTCGACCTCGGAAACGTCCGAAACGTGGAGAAACGCCGATTTCTCGGTTCCGATGTCGACGAAAGCGGCTTGAATGCCTGGGAGAACGGCTTCGACCTTGCCGAGGTAGAGGTCCCCGACGATGCGCGCCTCGTCGGACTGCTCATTCATGAGCTCGACGAGGCGACCGTCCTCGATAATGGCCACCCTGGACTCGGTGCCCAGGGCGTTAATCACGATCTCGCGTTGCATTTCTGCCCGTATCCCGTCTGCTCCGGTGCTCGGAGCGAAGCCGCCGGCGCCATGGCGCGGACGGCTGAAGTCCGGCGCGACGCCGTCCGGTCACCCTCGGGGCCGGCGACGAAGCGCTCGTATTCTCATGTGCACAAAGAAACGGGGCCGCGATCTGGTGCGCACGGCCCCGGGTCCGACGATCAATGTAGGGCCGAATTGGCCCCGCGGCCACCGATGTAGCCGGTCAGGACAGGTCGCTCAGCAGTTCCCGGGCGATCACCATCCGCTGGATCTCGCTGGTCCCCTCACCGATCTCCAGGATCTTGGCGTCCCGCATCATCCGTTCGACCGGGTATTCCCGCGAGTAGCCGTACCCGCCGTGCAGCTGGACGGCCTCGATCGTCGCGTCCATCGCCGCCTCGGACGAGAAGAGCTTGGCCATCGAAGCTTCGCGCTTGTGCGGTCGGCCCTCCTGTCGCAGGCGGGCCGCGTGGTACGTCATGAGACGGGCCGCGTGAATGCGCGTGGCCATGTCGGCCAGCTTGAACTGAACACCCTGGAAACGATTGATCTTCTTCCCGAACTGCTCCCGCTCGTTCGTGTAGCGCAGAGCCTGCTCCAGGGCTCCCTGGGCCAGGCCCACGGCGTGCGCCGCTATGCTGATCCGCCCCCCGTCCAGCGTATCGAGGAACACCCGGAACCCGTCGTCCTCTTCGCCCAGGAGGTTCTCGACCGGGACATGGACGTCCTCCATGATCAGTTCCCGTGTGTCCGATGCATTCCACCCCAGCTTCCGCAGCTTGTCGCCCGCGGAGAAGCCCGGCATCGGCTCGAGTTCGTCACTGTGGCCGAACCCGACTTCGCGGGCACGGTCGAGGTCGCAGGTCTCCTTGGTCATGATGAGGGCGCTGACGCCCTTGTTGCCCTTTCCCGGAGAGGTGACGACGGCCACCACGAACACCTCCCCTACCCCGCCGTGCGTGATCCACGTCTTCTGCCCGTTGACCACGTAGTGATCTCCCTGCCTGACCGCGGTCGTGAGCATGCCACTCGCGTCGGACCCCGAACCCGGCTCGGTGAGGCCAAACCCCCCGATCACCTGGCCAGACGCCAGCGGGGTAAGATACTTCTCCTTCTGAGCGTCGGTGCCCCACCGGTGGATGGGGGTGCCGCAGAGCGACGTGTGTGCCCCGACGGTGATCGAATGGCTGGCATCGACGCGGGCCAACTCCTCCGCAACGATCACGGAAGCCATCAGATCCATGCCGGCCGCCCCGTATTCCTCCGGCCATGGGATGCCGAACAGGCCCAACTCCGCCATCTTCGCGGCGTTGTCCCATGGGAACTCTTCCCGATCGTCCATGCCGGCGGCCACGGGGGCGATCTCCGCCTCCGCAAACTCCCGGACCATGTCCCGCAGCATCAGGTGGTGATCTTCCAGGTAGAGGTCGAACGCGGTCATCCGGGTTCCTTCCGTTCGGAGTTGGCCGACGGCCAGCGGGCCGCAGCCGGAGCTGCAGAGAAACGCGGGCGACGTCCGTTGAACGCCGCCCGCCTCAAGATAATCCGCCGTCCTGCCACGGGAAACCGCGCCAGCCGCTCCGGTTCAGATCGACGGCCGCTCGTACCTCTCGAGCCACTGGAATCCGAGATCGTCCCAGCGTGTCAGGTACAGAGTCCCCTCGCCAAAGCCACGCAGCGAGCTGCGGTGCGGAATCGTTACGGATGCCACGAGGTCCCCTCCCCCATCGAAGACATCGAGGACCGGGGCGTCCCCCGCCGGGACATACCGCTCGACCCACAGGTAGCCCAGCGGATCGACGCGCACGGATCCCGGGTTGAACGGCGGTTTGACCTCGGGCCACTCGAAGCGGTCCACGCCCGGGGCTCGGCCGCCCCCACGTCTCATGCTGGCGTTCATCACACCGTTTTCGTTCGACACCATCATCATCATGCCGTTGGCCGCCAGCTCCTCGGCCCACGCCTCCTTGTCGGCTTGCTTCACGGACACCGGCTCGTACGGCACCGGGGGGCCCGAGACGACCGACCCGTCCGGTCGCACCCAGTCCACGTGATAGTCACCGGATCGGACCACGGCCACGGAACCGTCGAGTCCCACCGACCAGCCGTCCTCGGGACTCAACGGGACCGGCCGGACCTCCTGTCTCATGTCGTTCGCTCCCCCGGATGTGCTCTCGGTCACGTCGGCCAGCTTCACGCGAATCACGGGTTCAGGATCTCCTGCCGCATCAGGCTGCCAGCGGACGATGTCGGCCGAGTCGCGGATCATGCCGTCTCCCCGGGGCTGGTAGTAGAGGAAGCCGCCGCCATCCACGGCCTCGGGGATGATGATCTGCAGGCCCATATCCTCCTGCTGCACGATCGGCACGGTGCGGCCGAATCCGTAGTCCGACCCGATGACCGTCATCCGTCCGTTCCCGAGGTCCACCATCAGCGTCGAGTCACCCGGCCAACCGAAGAGACCGTCCGGCTGCCGGTACTCGTCCGGCCCCTGTCCCTTCTTCGAGATGGTCTCCACCGCCGTGAGCCCGGGATCCAGCGCGTACAGCCTCTCTTCCAGCGCATCCGACACGAGCACCCGACCGTCATCCAGCTCCCGGATACCACCAATCAGGCTGAACGGCTCGGCGTAGGCACTGCTGGGCTCCTGAAGCGAGATCACCTCCTGCCCCGCTGCGGCCCCGGGACCACAGAGCACCAGAACGCCCGCCGCCAGGGTCGCGGTCACGCACGCTACCGACCGTTCATGCCCACACTGCTTCATCGATTCCCTCCGTATTCTGTCGCCTCGACGGGCGTGCCTGTGTCTCTCCCGAACATCTCGTAGACGTCCGGCCAGCCATCACGGTTGCCCGGCCGTCCCGCACCGGTCGCAACCGGCGCAGCGGGGAGCCGGCTCGCCGAAGTACCGAGCGATATAAGCTCTCCGGCAACGACGGGTCGAAACATAACCCATCATCGCCCGCAGGCGGGCCCTGGCGCGCCGCCGGACTTCGGGCGTTCGAGGGCCCCCATCGCGGATCAATCCGGACTGAATCGCGCGGTCCCGTGGAGTGGCCAGCAGCATGGCGTGAGCCGGCTCCCCGTCACGGCCGGCGCGGCCCGCCTCCTGCACGTACGATTCCAGGGCGCCCGGCACGCCGCAGTGACACACGAGGCGGATGTGCGGGTGGTCGATCCCCATCCCGAAAGCACTCGTCGCGCACACCACGCGCAGACGGCCGCCCAGGAATCGCTCCTGGACGCCGCGCCGGGCGTCGCTCTCCATGCCGGCGTGGTAGTACGCCGCACGCACCCCGAGCCGGCAGAGCGCTTCGGCCGCGTGGGCCGCACCGGATCGGGTGGGCACGTAGACGATCGCGGCGCCCGTTCGATGCGATCGGAGGACGCGGCGAACCGAGACGCCGACCCGGCCGATCGCCTCGGCCGCGGAGCGTGTCCGGACGGCAGTCCACCGGATGTTGGGTCGATCGACCGACGCGACCACCCGAAACGGGTCGCGCAGCCGCATGCAACGCTCCACATCCACCCGTGTGGCGGGCGTGGCTGTGGCCGTGAATGCCGCGATCGGCGGGTGACCGAACCGCTCCGAAAAGTCTGCAATCCGACGGTACGCAGGCCGGAAATCATGTCCCCACTCGCTGATGCAGTGGGCCTCGTCCACCACCAGCCAGGTGGGACGCCGGCCGGCCCATACGGTCTGGAACTGGCGTCCGTCGAGCATCTCGGGGGACACGTACAGGAGACGCAGCTCACCGGCTGCCAGAATCCGGAGCGTTCTGCCTCGCACAACGGGCGGCGTAGCGGATGTCAGCTCGGCCGCGGGCAGCCCCCTGGCCCTGAGTGCGTCCACCTGGTCCTGCATGAGCGAGATCAGCGGACTAACGACCAGCGTGGTTCCCGGGGCCATCAAGGCGGGAAGTTGAAAACAGATCGATTTTCCAGCCCCGGTCGGAAGGACGGCCAGCACGTCACGCAGCCGCAGCATGGCGTCGACGATCGGCCGCTGATACCGCCTGAAGCGTGTGTGTCCGTAGACCCGGAGCAGAGCGGACTCGGGAGACTCCGAACAAGTCTCGGATGGTGGTGTCGCTGGATCATGCATGACGTTGGGTGGCGCACCGCACTCAAACAGCCCTCATCTCGGACGGGTCGGCAGACGCCCCAGGCCGACTTTCGGACCCGGACCGCTCTGTTGATGCTCCGATGAACGGGTCCCGGCAACGTCCCGCCGCGTCCGGGACCGGAAGGGGTGGAGGCGGGAGATGGCGAGTCCGAAGCGGCGGGAGTTGGCCCTGGATGTCCTGGTCGGCCTGATGGCCGTCGTCGCCCTGTCGTTCGTGGTCCGGGAGCGTCTGGTCCCCTGGATCGCCGAGCGGTCGGTGGTGGACCCCGGCGAAGCCGTTCGCGAAGCGCCCGCCCTCATCGATGCTCAGACGGGTGACTCCCTTCTGTTCCGGCGGGACTCGCACAATCTGCTGCTCGTGTTCCGTTCCACGTGTCCGACGTGCCAGCAGACGGCGCCCGCCTGGAGGCGCCTCTCCACGAGCGCAGAATGGCTGACCACCGCCATCGGGCTCGAGGACCCCGAGGGAGCTGTCACCTACGCCCGTGTCCACCTTCCGGCGGCCCGGGTGGCTGTGCCGGCGGACATCGATCGATTTACGAGACGTTTTCGCATCGGCGTCGTCCCGACGACGCTCGTCATAGATCGCGGCGGCCGACTGGTCGCTCGACATGCCGGTCCCCTGGAGGAATCCGACGTGGAGGCCCTGTCCGGCCTCGCCGTGTCCTCCGCCCCCTGACTTCCCTCGAAAGGAGATTTCGGATGAAGAGACTCTGGCTCGTACTGGCTCTGGCTGTGCTGTCGGTGCCTGCGCCCGCGAGGGCCGCGGCGGAAGCCGGCCCTGCGAGGTGCCAGGACTACTGTGCCGAGATGGCTGCGCGGAGCTGTGACCGAATCGACTCGTGGAAGTGCACCTGGTACATCCTCGGCTGCCTCGCGGGCTGCAACATCGCGTCCCTTTGACCCCGCACGCCGGGGAAGGAGCCACACATGACGAACAGGATCAGACTCTTGAGCGCCACGTTGGCCATCGTCGCGCTCGGAACCATCCCCCCGCCGCCGGCTGAAGCGGCGACCGACAAGAGCTGGTGCATGACCTATTGCGACACGATCCACCTCGGTTGCCGCAAGACCGTGGGATGGTTCGACCAGGACGCCTGCGAGGAATGGAAGAGGGGATGCCTCGATGGGTGCCGGGTCAACGACTGACCCTGCGGATGTTCGCGCTGGGAGGACGCGGATTCAGCCGCGTCCTCTCAGTCCTCCGCGACCTCGTCGTCGGCATTCCTGCGCAGGACGCGAAGGGCCAGGGCCGAAGCCAGCACTCCCACTCCGAGTCCCGAGGTGAATTCGCTGTCCAACAGAACACCGACGTACCACAGCACACCACCCGTTACCGCCATGACCATCTGGAACCGCAGCCAGTAGCGGGCTTCCGGCTTCATTCGACCAGCGGGTCGCTCACCGGGGCGAGGTCGGTCTCGGCTCCCCACGAGATCACCCATGCCGCAACCAGCCCGGCGACCGCGTTGCCGAGCAGGACGAAGGGGAACGTCAGGAAACCCTGCCGGACGCCGAGCAAGCCGAGACCCAGGAATACCGGGTACACCACGAACAGGGTGTAGAAGCTCGGCAGGAGGCTGAAGGTCGTCCCCTTGCCGGCGAACTCGTCGCCCGGAATCACGGGATAGAGGGCGCCCAGGGCCAGGCCCCAGACGGACCCGTAGAGAGCCCGGAACAGGTACTGCCCGGCCGACAGTTCGACGTCGATCCCCACCCCCAGCAACAGGGTCAGACCGATGCTTCCCGCCGCCTCCGTCAGCACACCGTGTACCAGGCCGGCGAGCACACCGCCGAGCAGACCGAGACCCAGCCGGGACGACAGGTCCAGCGAGCCCTCCACCGCCGGTCCGAACGGCCGACCGCCGATCGCGACCGCCAGCAAGGCGAGCGCTCCCACCAGCAGCAGGATTCCTCCTTCGACGCCCAGTCTCGTGCCGATGTCCAGCAGCCCTATCCCACCAAGCGCAGCGGCGACACCGACGACCCCGAGGGCCACGGCCGTGGTCGAAACTCGATTCCGGCCCGCGATGGGCTCGGCCGCTTGTTCACTCATATGATTCCCGCCCCTGTTTCGTGTTCAGCGATCCGCTCGCTCGAGGAACCGGCGGACCCCCTCTCGACAGTCGTCGGTCTCGCGTGCGATCACGTTCACGCGAGCTCCCTCATGGATGGCCGCCTCGAAGCTGGCCCCTTCAATCTGGTACAGCAAGCGCTTGGATAGAGCCACCGCACTCGCGCTGCGGGAGGCCAGAGACTCGAGGAACGCCGCGGCCTCCTGATCGAACGACCCCGCTTCGAACACACGGTTGACCAGCCCGAACCGGTACGCGGTGTCCGCGTCGATCGAGTTGCCCAGCGCGATCATCTCGAAGGCCCGTTTCTCCCCCAGTGAGCGCCTGAGAATCGCCATGTCCATCGCCGGGTCGAAGCCCAGCCGAACCTCCGGGTAG
>Ga0316201_10003361_pt1 | contig 11777 bp, 16 predicted proteins | sample CS6wburrow_MG_FD_204516 | JGI IMG/M metagenome (GOLD analysis project Ga0316201, IMG submission 204516) | Coastal sediment microbial communities from Delaware Bay, Delaware, United States - CS-6 worm burrow | ecosystem: Environmental > Aquatic > Marine > Coastal > Sediment | place: USA... | reverse complement strand
ATTACTTAGTGAGATGTCAGCATCAAGAGCTAGCGGATTTCCTCAATTGGAACTATTGAATGATACCGTCTATTTAGCATGGAATCATATCTTTGAAGATAAAATCATCATAAAAACCAAAAGTATCCCAATAAGTACTTTTAACTGATTAAAAAAGCGTTAATATTTGTAACTTTGTGTTAATTCGATGTATATGGAAGAAGAACAGGTAATATTGGTCAACGAAAGGGATGAGCAAATAGGTACAATGCCCAAATTAGAAGCACACGTAAAAGGTGTGTTGCATAGGGCTTTTTCAGTATTTGTTTTAAATGAAAAAGGTGAGTTATTGCTGCAGCAAAGAGCTGCGACTAAATATCATTCACCTTTATTATGGACAAATACTTGTTGTAGTCATCAACGTGTAGGTGAAAGTAATATCAATGCCGGTAAACGAAGATTGTTTGAGGAAATGGGTTTTGTAACCGAGCTAAAGGATGTTATTTCTTTCATTTATAAGGCGCCTTTCTCTAATGGACTTACAGAACATGAATTCGATCATGTGCTGGTGGGAAGTTATAACGATAATCCTGATTTTAACAAAGATGAAGTTCAGTCTTTTAAATGGATGACCCTCGAAGAAGTAAAAAAAGACATGGACATTCAGCCTCAAATTTATACCGAATGGTTTAAGATAATTTTTGATAAATTTTATTCACATTTAAAAGAAGCTGCTTTATGAGGGTAACCGTAAATAGAAAGGCCCATTTTAACGCTGCGCACCGCTTATATCGTCCGCAATGGTCTGATGAAAAGAACAACGAAGTTTTTGGCAAATGCAACAACCCGCATTTTCATGGGCATAACTACGATCTGATAGTTAGTGTAACGGGAGAAATTGATCCAATTACAGGATTTGTTATGGACATGAAAGAATTAAAAGACTTGATACGCATAGAAATAGAAGATAAATTTGATCATAAAAACTTGAATAAAGAAGTTGATGAGTTCAAAGATCTAAATCCTACATCAGAAAATATTGTAGTAGTGATTTGGAATAAATTGCGTACTAAGATTGATAGTAAAAATGATCTTAAGGTTACCCTATATGAAACACCACGAAATTTCGTGAGTTATAATGGAAAGTAATTGGTATCCGTTGACTTTTTGAATTGCCAATCTAAAAAATATCTTAAAGTTTTTATTGTATGCTTCAGCATATTTTCATTGTTTCTGACGGGACGGGAGGTACGGCCAAACAGGCCTTAAAAGCAGCCTTGGTTCAATTTGAATCGACAGAAGTCGAAACACATCTTCGCCCTGATGTTCGTAGTGAAGATCAAGTGCTCGATATCATTTATGAGGCGTATAAAATTAAAGGACTTATTATTCATACCATCGTTTCCAAAAAATTAAGAAATTTAATATTAGAACAAGGTAGGTTACATGATCTACTAACAATAGATTTGATGGGCCCTTTATTGGCACAGTTGTCTCACTATTTTGAAAATTCACCATCAGAAAGACCAGGAATTTATCACACATTAAATAAAGCTTATTTTCAGAGGATTGAAGCCGTTGAATTTACGCTTCGTCATGATGATGGTCAGCGTGTAGAAGAACTAAATAATGCTGACATTGTCTTATTGGGTGTTTCGAGAACATTTAAAACGCCTTTAAGTGTTTATATGTCACATAAGGGCTGGAGGGTAGCCAATATTCCTATTATTTTGAATGTTCCCATTCCAGATATTGTTTATGATTTAGCTCCGGAAAAAATATTTTGTTTAACCACGATTTCGAGTCGTTTGGCTGAATTAAGAAAAGTAAGAGATAAACATTTAGGAGGGCTCACGGGTAATTATTCCGAAAGGTCTTACGTTCATCAAGAATTAAATTATGCCCAAAAAATATTTAGATTGCATCCGAAATGGACCATTGTGAATGTTACCAATAAACCAATAGAAGAAATTTCTTCTGAAATCCTCGCTAATATTAGAAAAAAGTAAATCAACACTAATTTGACACATTACAAATTAGACGTGTATATCACTTAATTCTCAGAAGTCTTTTAATTTTAAGGCAAAAGCCTTGACTTGATCCCAATTAGTATATTCAATTTCGGTATTGGTATCTGTGGGCCCCTTGGTCATCCACATAATAAATTGAATCATGATCCTATCGAATCGCCCATATTTTTTATAATCTAATTTACCGGCAAAAACTTCTACTATTGTAGGTTTCCAATCTATTTTTTTAAAGAATTTGATTACATAGGGGTTTGTGTCTGGTTTATTCTTTGCTGGTTTTCTAGCAACAAGATTAACAGAAAAAAAAGCAGTTTTTTTTGTATCTAAAAGTGTTTTATGTGTATTGATAAATTCTATGATCTTTTCATTATGCACGCCATATCTGATACTAGACCCAATAATAATCTTATCATATTGATTCAGATCTTTATTAAAATCATCTATTGAATAAAGATCAATTTTTTGTTTCAAATTCAGCAGCTCTTTTTTTAGAAAATTACATATTTTCAATGTCTGTCCGTCCACAGAAGAATAAATCATTAAAGTCTTCATAATTATTTAAAAGGTTGTTATCAGTTTCGTTGGCGAATATACCTAAGATTTCGTTTAATGTATTTTTATTGATTATTTTTTTGAAGTTTTAATTACTAATTTTCCAGCAATAAATCCCATCGGAATATAGGCACCTCCTAAATCTAAAATTGTAAACCATATTGGTGAGGGCAACATCATAACATTCACAATACCACCAATCAGAAAAAATACACCTATGGCTACCGCAAATTTAATTTTATGAGTTGCAGCAATGATGGCTGCTATAATCGCGCCTACAAAAGTTCCTAGGGCATGCGCTAGAAACGGAAAGATAAAATGCTTAGGTTCAAACAAATGCATGGTCGATTTCAAACCTTCCATGGTTGTAATATCGGCATCTTGGGGTGGAGGAATGATTGAGCCACTTATGATAATAATACCCATATTTACAAGACTACCTATGATTATACCCAAAATAACGGCCAATATATTCTTTACTAAGGGATTCATGATTTTATTAATTTAACTACTTGTTTAATTTAATTTTCAATAATTTGATCTTTATAAACATTTAATTCTTTTAAGTACAATTGCTTAGAGGCATCGTCGAGCAATGAATACTTAAACGAATTTTTTGCCAACGTATAGATATCCATTTTTGTAAGATTCAAGGCTTTTTGAACTGCCTTATAGTTTTGATTTACTTGTCCGCCAAAATAAGCCGGGTCATCTGAATTTATCGTTACTTTAAGTCCAAGATCCATCATTTTTTTTAACGGATGATCTTTCATGCTTTTAACTACTTGTAAGGCTGTATTTGATAATGGGCAGACCGTTAGGGCAATATTCCTTTTGACTATTTCGGTCACTAATACATCATCTTTAAGACAGTTATTACCATGGTCGATGCGATGTATTTTTAAAATATCCAAAGCTTCCCAAACATATTCTGGAGGGCCTTCTTCACCCGCATGTGCCAAAGGAATATATCCTTCTTTTACCGAGGCTTCGAAAACCTTTTGAAATTTTGAAGGCGGATTGTCTTTTTCTGATGAATCTAGCCCAACAGCTGTAATTAAATGTTTAAAAGGTAAGGATTCTTTTAATGTTATAAAAGCATCGGCTTCCGATAGATGCCGCAGATAACTCATGATCAATAAGGACGACACACCCAGGGTTTTTTTCGCATCTCGACATGCATTGCTAATGCCTGTAATTACCGTTTTAAATGGGATGCCACGTTGGGTATGGGTTTGAGGATCAAACATGATCTCTGTATGCCTTACATTTTGTGATGCACATTTTTCAAGATAGCCATAGGTCAGATCATAAAAATCTTGTTCTGTAATCAACACACTTGCACCTTGATAATAGATATCTAAAAAATCTTGGAGGCAATCGAAATTATAGGCCTCTTTTATTTCTTTAACAGATTTATATTTAATTTCAATTTTATTCCTTTTGGCAATTTTGAACATTAACTCAGGTTCGAAAGTACCCTCTATATGCAAGTGAAGTTCAGCCTTGGGCATTTTATCGATAAAGTCTTTCATTATGAATAATTATTGAATATCAAAGTTAATCAAATTTTATAATCACTAATAAATTGATGATATTTGTTATTTACTATAAATTAAATTGAAAACAGCTTGAAAAAAGTTATCTTGATCAGTATAACATTTATATTAATCGCTTTAGTAGTTCAAAGCTTATATCCACAGAAAATGAATTTAAAAGTAGGTGATAAAGTCCCATTATTTAATTTGCAAGATCAAAACGGGAAAGATTTTGCCATCAAAGACCTTATAGGTAAAAAAGCTATGGTCATTTATTTTTATCCAAAAGATGATACACCGGGATGCACAAAAGAAGCATGTTCATTTCGTGATGAATTTGAAGCCTTTACAGATATGAACGTAGAAGTGATTGGCATTAGTTCAGACGATGTAGCTTCACATAAAAAATTTGCAGAAAAATACAGATTACCTTACACCTTATTAGCCGATATTCATAAAGAAGTAAGAAAATTATTTGGCGTTAAGAAATCCGTTTTCGGCCTTTTGCCGGGTAGAGTGACATATGTAATTGATAAAAAGGGAATTATTAGGTTAATTTTTGAAAATCAATTTGGGGCTGAAAAACATATTTCAGAATCATTAGCAATTTTAAAAGAGATACAATAATGAGTGCAAATTATCCTATAAAATTTCGCCCTATATTAAAAAAACGAATCTGGGGTGGAGATAAATTGGTGAATGTCTTAAATAAGAAATCTCAAAAAAGAAATATTGGAGAAAGTTGGGAATTGTCAGATGTTGAGGGAGATACGTCTATTGTTGTTAATGGTAAACTAAAGGGCAAATCAATTCAGTATTTAATAAGTACCTATAAAAGTGCACTGGTAGGCAAAAAAGTTTATAAAAAATTTGGAAAAAAGTTCCCTTTGCTCATTAAATTTATTGATGCCAGAGAGGCTCTGAGCATCCAGTTGCACCCGCACGATAAGCTTGCCAAAGAACGACATAATTCATTCGGTAAGACTGAAATGTGGTATGTTCTGGATGCCGACAAGGATGGTAATTTAATAGTAGGTTTTAAAAAGGATGTTACTAAAGAGCAATATTTAGAACATCTTGAAAACAAATCACTTTTAGAAATAATGAATGTTGACCCTGTAAAAAAGGGAGATGTTTATTTTATCCCAACCGGAAGGATTCATGCTATCGGAGCTGGTGTTTTGCTGGCAGAAATACAACAAACAAGTGATATTACCTATCGTGTGTATGACTGGGATAGGGTTGATGACAAAGGAAGATTCAGGGAATTACATACGGAATTAGCGCTAGATGCTATCGATTTTAAAGCCCGGGATCAATATAAAACAAGGTATACTAAAACTTTAAATAAATCATCTAATATTATTGATTGTGAATATTTTACAATAAATATAATTCCTGTTAATGGTGAAATAAATATCGATCATTCCGATAAAGATTCTTTCGTAATTTATATGTGTGTTGACGGTAAAGTTTCTATAAAATTCCACCACGATAAAAAGGAGAATTTAAAGATGGGAGAAACGGTCTTAATTCCGGCCGAATTAGATAAAATATCTATGATGTCTAAAGGCTATTCTGAACTATTAGAAATTTTTATAAAGTAATGACCAATTATAAAAATATTAAAGTTATTGCGCTTGATGCCGACGATACTTTGTGGGTTAATGAAACTTATTTTAGGGAAACAGAAGAGAAGTTTATAAAGTTGTTATCGGGATATGAAACGGCGGATAGGTTAGAGCAGGAGCTATTTATGAAAGAAATGAATAATCTTCCTATGTATGGTTATGGCATCAAAGGGTTTGTGCTATCAATGGTTGAATCGGCATTGGAGCTTTCAAATTACAAGATCAGTTCTGAAGATATTCATCAAATAATAAAGTTAGGTAAGGAGATGCTGGAAAAACCAATTGAATTGTTGGAAGGGGTTGAACAAACCTTAAAAGCCTTAAAACCTAAGTATAGATTAATTTTAGCTACCAAAGGCGATCTGTTAGACCAGGAAAGGAAACTTGAAAAGTCAGATCTTATTAAGTATTTTCATCATATAGAAGTGCTGAGCGACAAAAAGCCCGAAAACTATAAAAAGATGTTAGCCCATTTGGATATTCAGCCAAATGAGTTTTTAATGGTAGGAAACTCCTTAAAGTCTGATATTTTACCGATCCTCGAAATAGGAGCAAAAGCCATTCATGTGCCGTTTCATACGACATGGTCCCATGAGACTGTTGAGCATAACGGAAATGGTTACAGAACGGTAGAAAAACTAGATGAAATATTAAAATTCTTACTATAAATGAGAGAACTTGATATAGAAACCTGGAATAGAAAGCAGCAATTTCACTTTTTTAATCAATTTGATGACCCTTATTTTGCAGTCACCGTTGAGTTTGACGTTACCGAAACGTATAAGTATTCTAAAAAAAACAACATTTCGTTTTTTGCATTGTATTTACATGCCTGTATGAAAGCCATCAATAGTGTAGAAAACTTAAAATACAGGATACAAAATGGAAAAGTAATGATACATGATGTTATCCATGCTTCACCAACAATTTTAAGAGATGATTATACCTTTGGTTTCTCGTTTATCCATTTTGATGAAGATTTTAAGAGATTCAATAAGAATTTAGAAGCAGAGAAAAATAGAATATTAAATTCTACCGAAATGTTTCCGGAGCAAAATACAGAAGATTGTATTTATTGTTCGGCCATGCCATGGTTCAATTTTTCAGGCCATAAAGAACCATTATTTGGCGTAAAAAAAGAATCGGTACCGAAATTAGCATTTGGCAAATATGTAAAAAAAGATGATAAATTAATGATGCCTGTGGCCATCGCTGCCAATCATGCCTTAGTTGATGGTTACCACGTCGGATTATTTGTTAAAAAATTTCAAAAATTATTAGATAATATTTAAGCATATTATATGCGTAAATTAACTTAAATTTGCAAAAATTTTAAACCAGAATTTATGGCAAGTGTTAAAAACTTAAAAAAAGATATTAATATAGTATTATCAGATATTATTGAAGAATGTTATCTATGGCAGATGCTACAAGAAGATTCAAAAAAAGCAGATAAAGCCGAAAAAATTATTGATGAGGCTATTGAAACTTTTGATGAGTTAATTGTGAAAGTAAATGATAAAAAGGTTGAAAATAAAAAGGCACATTTTAAATCTATAAGTGCCGATTTAGAAAAGAAAGCAAATGCTCTTTTGTCGAAGATTGAGAAACTTTAATTGACTATTAAATAAAGGTTTATTAATGTTTTGTAATTTTAACATTTTGATTGCAATTTTTTTGTTAAATTTACGTTGTACTATTTTAGCCAATTAAACCCAATTCGCATGGCGAGAGCAATATTCGAATACACTAAAACAGTCTTGAAAAAAGTAAGTTTTAATGTAGAATTATTTTGCAAAGAGTTAGAAAAAGCCGTAATTAGATTGCTACCTTATGAAATTCAAGAATTGAAAATATGGTTGCGAGAGTTTACAGCTAGCAGACCAGAACTCTATGTAAGTTTAGCTATAGTAAAATAAAATCAAAGGAGCCTTTATGGCTCCTTTTTTATTTTTTGTAGTGGACTAATTATTTTTACGTCATTAAACGAAATGATGCCTCTTATAGTAGCGTCAATGGTACTTTTTAACGCTTCAATTAACTGGATCTTGAGTTGTGATTTGTGATAAATCAAACTTACTTCCCTAGACGGAACAGGGCTTTCGAAATTCCTTAAATATTTTTGATCTTCTTGATTAAGATCAAGTGTCTGTAAATAGGGTAGCAGGGTCATTCCCAATCCTTCTTTCGATAATTTTATCAAGGTATTAAAGCTGCCACTTTCTAATTTAAAATGATTCGGAATCTCTTTTTTAAAAGACCCGCATAGATTTAAAATGATATCCCTAAAACAATGGCCATCTTCTAAAAGTAATATATCATCAATAATGAGATCTTCAACAGATAATTTATTTTCGGCATATAATCTGTGATTTTCATTAACGAAGCCGACGAAAGGCTCATAATAAAGGACACGTTCCTTAATAGCACTGTTTTCGAGTGGTGTAGCAGCAATCCCTGCATCTAAATGACCTTCAATTAATTTTTTGATCATTTCGTCAGTAGTAAGTTCTTCAATGATGAGGTTTACTTTGCTATATTTATTGATAAAGCTCTTTAAAAATAAGGGAAGTAATGATGGCATTACTGTTGGGATAATACCCAGTTTGAATTCACCTCCTATGAATCCTTTTTGTTGATCGACAATGTCACTGATTCTATTGCTTTCATCTACAATAACTTTCGCTTGATGTATTATTTTTTCGCCAATTGGAGTTAGTTGGATGGGTTTCTTTTTCCGGTTGAAAATGACCACATTTAATTCCTCCTCAAGCTTTTGGATTTGCATGCTAAGTGTGGGTTGTGTAACAAAGCATTTTTCTGAAGCTATTGTGAAATTTTGATATTCAGCAACTGCAAGAACATATTTTAATTGGGTAATGGTCATTATAGTATAAGTTTTGATGATAAAAATATAAAAACTATCAATAGTATTTATAGTATAAATGTATTTTGTTTAATTAAATTTGTAATAAATTTAAAATCAAATATTTATGAATACAATGATTTTTGGATTAAATGAAAAGAAAATCAATGAATTAGCAGTTGATTTGAACGAATTATTAGCAAATTTTCAAATTTATTATCAAAATTTAAGAGGTTTACACTGGAATATCAAAGGAAAATCTTTCTTTGAATTGCATGTAAAATTTGAAGAGTTATATACTGATGCCCAACTAAAAGTGGATTTAATTGCAGAACGAATTTTAACTTTAGAAGGGGTGCCATTGCATACTTTTAAAGATTATGAGAATTTAGCTTCTGTACCTGTTGGTAAGAACATTTCAAAAGACATAGAAGCAGTCAAATTAATTGTTCATTCTTTAAATGCATTGATAAAAATTGAAAGAATAATTTTAGATAAATCAGCTGACGCAAATGATGAGGGTACTAATACCCTAATGAGTGATTTTATTGCAGAACAGGAAAAAACTATTTGGATGATGAAAGCTTGGTTAGGTTAGATATATGAATTCTCAATGGTGGTCGAATGGCCACCATTTTTATTAGTACATATCCCAAAACTTTCGCTGCTTGTTCAGGGCTTCTTCTTCCTTGGTATATTCGTCAACAGCCTCAACTTTTAAAAAAGACGGATGTTGTTCAATGGCAAATTGTAATTTTTCAACAATATTTTGAACCGAATCATTTTCATAATCAATTTCGAGAGGTTCCTTGATAACCATTGATTGTAATACTCCCCGTTTTTTTACTTGTAATCCTTTTTTATCATAAGCTCTTCTAAATCCATCAATTACGATTGGGATTACGATGGGTTTATATTCTTTGATAATATGTGCTGTCCCTCGCCTAATAGGCTTGAATGGGGTAGTAGTACCCTGTGGGAAGGTTATCACCCATCCATCATCTAAGGCTTTCCCAATATTACTGATGTCAGACATCTTAACCCTTCGGTTTACATCTTTTCCTTGACTTCGCCAGGTTCTTTCAATAGAAATCGACCCGGTGTAAGCAAATAACTTCGGTAGTAGACCCGATTTCATGGTTTCTAGGGCAGCTACATAATAAATATTTAGTTTTGGCTGCCATATATAACCTATATTTTTGATGTTATCAACCCTTCCGTGCAGCGTTGCATTAAAAACGTGTAACATAGCCGCAACATCAGCAAAGTATGTTTGATGGTTTGAAACAAATAATACGCCGGTTTCGGGCAGTTCTTTAAGATATTCCGATCCTTCAATATTTAATTTATTAAAACCTTGATAACGCTGGTGCGATATAATACCTAAAGTTCGTATCAAAAATTTTTTAAGAAATAATGCATTGCCAAAAGGATCTTGCCTGAACAATTTCATGAAGGTTTAAGTTGGGTGCTTAGAATCCAAATTTACAAAAGAAATGTAAATTATATAGATTTTAATAGGTCTTTAATTTCACTTAGCATCATTGCCGTCGCACCCCAAACTGTATAATCGTTTAATTTAAAGCAAGGTACATCAACATTCTTCATATAAGATGTCGTCAAATTTTTACTTGAAATAGATCTTTCATCTAAGAGCGCTTTTACATTAACTTCGATCAACCGTTCCACCTCTTCATTAGTTTTAAAACTGGGGGTCGTATTTATAATGCCTAAAAACGGAGTAACCAAAAAATTACTTGGTGGGATATAAGTTTTGGTCATTTCTCTAAAGATCATAATATCATTTTTTCCAACACCAATTTCTTCCTCCGTTTCTCGAAGAGCCGTATCTTGAAGAGAAGGATCTTTCTTATCTCTTTTACCTCCCGGAAAGCTGATCTGAGATGAATGAACACCATTATAACTCGCTCTAAGCATTAATAACAGGTTGGTCATATTATCGATTCCCGGGTAAAATAAGGCTAGCACAGCAGAATCTTTTGGCTTTTGTAAGGCAATGTCTTCAAAAGAGAAGCGCTTGCGTAACATTGGCGCCATTTTAAATTGAGATTCTAAACCACCCAATGGTTTTTCTTTTAATTTATAAATATCTGCTAAAAAAGAATCGAAGTCCATTAAAAATTATAATTTTACTCAGCAAATTTAAGACTAATTATATTTTTGTGATGCGAAAAATCCTAAAGATTCTTTTAAAAATCATAATATTGATCGCTGCCTTGTATGTAGTTTTTACGTTGATCGCTCCTGGGATCATAGATAAAAAATATAATCCGGTTCGGGCTGATGCCCCATATGAGGTGTCAGAAAGTGCTGATAAATTATATAGATCCTTGGATTTTATTGCCGATATGCACTGTGATGCATTGTTGTGGAAAAGGAATTTATTGGAGCATAATGATTTCGGTCAAGTCGATATTCCAAGAATGATAGAAGCGAATATCGCCTTACAGGCCTTTACCATTGTTACCAAATCTCCAAAAGGTCAAAATTTTGATAAAAATACAGGAGAAACCGATAATATTACGACTTTGTCCATAGCGCAAGGCAGAAATATTTCAACATGGTTCGATCTTAATGAAAGGGCAATAGATCAATGCAGTAAATTACATGATTTCGTAAATAGATCGAAGGGTAAGTTTCGAATCATAAGATCAAAAACGGACTTGCTAGGATATTTAGATGAAAGGATGAGCAATGAAAATATAACAGCTGGATTTTTAGGTGTTGAAGGAGCACATGCCCTGGATGGAAAAATAGAGAATGTAGACAAATTATTTAAAGCAGGAGTTCGTATGATGGCACCAACGCATTTTTTTGACAATAAATTGGGAGGTTCGGCGCACGGCATTTCTAAGGAAGGATTAACCAATTTTGGTAAAGAAGTGATATTGGAGATGCAGCATAAAAATATGATTGTAGACATTGCACATAGTTCTTCAAAAATGATCGATGATATTCTTTCCATAACAACCAAACCGGTTATAAGTTCTCATACAGGCGTTAAAGGAACGTGTAATAGTGTTCGAAACTTAACTGATGATCATATTCGGGGAGTTGCTAAAACAGGCGGATTGATCTCTATTGCTATGTTCGAAACGGCCGTTTGCGGTATAGATGCCGAAGCGACAGCCAAGGCAATTAAATATGTAATTGATTTGGT
>Ga0316201_10003360_pt1 | contig 11778 bp, 10 predicted proteins | sample CS6wburrow_MG_FD_204516 | JGI IMG/M metagenome (GOLD analysis project Ga0316201, IMG submission 204516) | Coastal sediment microbial communities from Delaware Bay, Delaware, United States - CS-6 worm burrow | ecosystem: Environmental > Aquatic > Marine > Coastal > Sediment | place: USA... | reverse complement strand
TATAGACCCCCTTGTTGTCGTCGAGCGCTGCCGCAAGCGCTTCGGTCTCCGCAGCCGACCGGATAATGCCAATGCCGTCGCGCAGCCATTGAACCGCAGCCCCAGCTACGAAGATCGACCCTTCCAGTGCGTAGCAGACCTCGCCGCCGATACGATAGGCAACTGTGGTCAACAGCTTGTGGTTGGACTGCACCGCCTTGCGGCCGGTATTGAGCACCGCGAAACAGCCGGTGCCGTAAGTGGATTTGATCATGCCGGGTTCGAAACAGGCCTGGCCGATCGTGGCAGCCTGTTGATCACCGGCGACACCGGCAATGGGAAGCGAAATGCCGGTAACTCTGGAGTCGGTGGTGCCGAAGTCGGCGGCGCTGTCTTTCACCTCCGGCAGCAGCGATGCCGGCACCTGAAACAGCGCCAGCAGTTGCGGATCCCAGCGCTGCCGATGAATATCGAACAGCAGGGTTCGGGATGCGTTGGTCGCATCAGTGGCATGGACCTTTCCACCGGTCAGACGCCAGATCAGGAAGCTGTCGGTGGTCCCGAAGGCGAGGCGTCCCTGGTCGGCCAGTTCCCTGGCGCCCTCAACGTGCTCCAGTATCCAGCGGATTTTACTGGCGGAGAAGTAGGGATCGAGCAGCAGGCCGGTAGTGGCCCGCACCTCGGCCTCCTTTCCCGTCTGCCGCAGCTCAGCACAGAAATCCGCGGTGCGGCGGTCCTGCCAGACGATGGCGTTATAGACAGGTTTGCCGCTCTCCCGGTCCCAAATCACGGCGGTTTCACGCTGATTGGTGATGCCGATAGCAGCGATGGTTCTGGATCTGTCCCTGCTCCAGTCAATGGCTTCACGAAAGACCGCAAGCGTGGTGGACCAGATCTCCTCGGGATCGTGTTCCACCCAGCCTGAATCGGGATAAATCTGGCGGAACTCCCTCTGCGCGGTAAAGGCGGGTTGACCGTCGGTTGTAAAAAGAATTGCGCGCGAGCTGGTGGTTCCCTGGTCAATACTGAGAATCAGCGGTTTCTGTTCCATATCCGATCTCTCCATCTTCTGGCCGGCAACAGGATGCTCGCTGTTTTATACAGCATAGGATCCATGCAGTCAGGCGTTGTCAGGGGTGATTGTGCCGGGTGGCAAATCAATAGCCTTAAAATTTAGCGATCTCAACAAGCGCCGAATCGGCTGGGAGCAGCTCTCATGTTCGTTTTACCTGGCATTGTGATCGCAGATTATTCTAACTATGCATTGAAACGAAATTATCCTGTGCTAGTATCGAAACTTCAAGGTGCTGTCCGGCACTGAATCATTGGAGGATGATTTTAATGAAAACGAGAATTGCAGTTGCGATTGCAGCCGCTCTGATCTGCGTCTCTCCCGGCATACTGGCGGGAAAAGCCGAGGCGGAAAAATGGATTAACAGCGAGTTCCAGCCATCGACCCTGACAAAAGAACAACAGATGGAGGAGCTGGCCTGGTTCATCAAGGCGGCAGAGCCTTTTAAAGGAATGGAGATCAACGTTCTGTCCGAGACCATTCCCACTCACGAGTACGAATCCAAAGTGCTGACCAAGGCATTCGAAGAGATAACCGGTATCAAGGTCAATCATCAGCTGCTCGGAGAGGGCGAAGTGGTACAGGCGGTGCAGACTCAGATGCAGACCGGACGTAACCTGTACGACGCCTACATCAACGACTCGGATCTGATCGGCACCCACTCGCGTCTTCAGCTCGCGGTCAACCTGAGCGACTGGATGGGGGGCGAGGGCAAGGATGTCACCAATCCGATGCTCGACCTCGACGACTTTATGGGTATCTCTTTCACCACCGGTCCCGACGGTAAGGTGTACCAGATTCCGGATCAGCAGTTTGCCAATCTCTACTGGTTCCGCTACGACTGGTTCCAGCGCGAGGATCTGAAGAAGAAATTCAAGTCGATCTACGGTTACGATCTCGGTGTGCCGGTCAATTGGTCGGCATATGAAGATATCGCCGAGTTCTTCTCGGTGCACGTCAAGGAGATTGACGGGGTTCGTATTTACGGCCACATGGACTACGGCAAACGCGCACCGGACCTGGGTTGGCGCATGACCGACGCCTGGCTCTCCATGGCCGGTGCCGGTAGTAAAGGGCTGCCCAACGGCCGTCCGGTGGACGAGTGGGGCATTCGAATGGAAGAGGGCTCCTGCAACCCGGTAGGCGCGTCGGTCTCCCGTGGCGGGGCGGCCAACGGCCCTGCTGCCGTTTATGCCATCCGCAAGTGGGACGAGTGGCTGCGCAAGTATGCGCCGCCGGGCGCGGCCAGCTACGACTTCTACCAGTCGCTGCCGGCCCTCTCCCAGGGCAACGTGGCCCAGCAGATCTTCTGGTACACCGCGTTCACCTCCTCCATGGTTACGCCCAAGAGCGAGGGTAACAATACCGTTGACGACAGCGGCAAGCCGTTGTGGCGCATGGCGCCTTCGCCCCACGGGCCTTATTGGGAAGAGGGTCAAAAGCTTGGCTATCAGGACGCAGGTTCCTGGACGCTGTTCAAATCCACGCCGGTAGACCGGCGCAAGGCAGCCTGGCTTTTTGCCCAGTTTGCGGTCTCGAAAACCGTCTCCCTGAAAAAGACCCACGTTGGACTGACCCCGATACGCGACAGCGATATTCGTCACGCATCATTCACCGAGCGTGCGCCCAATCTGGGCGGCCTGGTTGAGTTCTACCGCTCCCCTGACCGTGTCCGCTGGACACCCACCGGTGTAAATGTGCCCGACTATCCCAAGCTGGCACAGATCTGGTGGCAGCAGATCGGTGACGTGAACTCGGGTGCCTTCACCCCGCAGGAGGCGATGGACCGGCTTGCTTCGGAGATGGATGTCACCATGGCACGCATGCAGGCGGCAGACGAGAAAGCCAAGGTCTACGGCGGCTGCGGCCCGCGCCTGAACGAGGAGAAAGACCCCGCCCACTGGCTCGGCAAGCCGGGTTCACCCAAGGCGAAACTGGCCAATGAAAAGCCCAAAGGCGAGACCGTCGATTATGACGAACTGGTCAAACGCTGGCAGAAAGCGGGCTGATAACCGGCCTGTCAGATAGTGCGGTCGCGGAGGGTGCCGTCGGTGCCCTCCGCAATCGACAACGGGTTACATGATCCCCGACCAGACAACTGAGCGCTGTCACCGGGCGGCGGCTCAATATCGACGGACCCGGATGGATTTCATGAGTACACCGATAAAATCACCCAACCTCAACCCGCGTCAACGGGAGATACTCAATCATGTCCGCATCCGGGGGGAGGTGCTGGTGGAGCAGCTTGCGGAAACATTCAACGTGACGCCGCAGACGATCCGGCGCGACCTCAATCAGTTGCGTGAACTGGGACAGCTGCACCGGGTTCACGGTGGCGCCATCGTTCACGACGGGGTCGCCAATCTGGGATACGAAGCGCGACGTCGGATCTCCTCGGAGGAGAAAGAGTCGATCGCCCAGTGCGCCGCGCAGCTGATTTGCGACGATACCTCGCTGTTCATCAACATCGGCACAACCACGGAGCAGGTTGCCCGCCATCTGGTGAATCGGGTGGGTCTGCTGGTGATTACCAACAACATCAATGTGGTCAACACACTGCGCGAATGCGAGACCATTCAGGTGATGGCCGCCGGGGGCATGGTACGGAGGGAAGATGGCGGTATCGTGGGTGATACGGCGGTCGATTTCATCGCCCAGTTCAAAGTCGATATGGCGGTGGTGGGGGCCTCGGCGATCGAGGAGGACGGAACTGTGCTGGACTACGATGCACGCGAAGTGCGCGTGGCCCAGGCCATTATCGCCAACGCCAGGTCGGTCATGCTTGTGGCGGACTCTACAAAATTCGAGCGTAACGCACCGATTCGGATTGCCGATATTGCGAGCATCGACTATTTCGTCACCGACCGGATGCCGCCGCCCAGTTTTACCGCCAACTGCAGAGAGCGGGGGGTGACGCTGGTAATTGCCGATCGGGGCAGGTGCAGAGCGATAGTCGGTCAACGCGGCAGTGCAATGACTGCGCAGGCGAATCCGAATGGCGATTGAACTGAAGGGCGTCACCAAGGTGGTCGGTATCGACACCCATATTCATACCACCGGCATCAAGCTGGAAGAGGGGCGGTTCAACATACTGCTCGGCACGACCCTCTCGGGAAAAACCACCTTGCTGCGGCTGATGGCCGGCCTGGAGCGTCCTACCAGCGGAGAGATATGGTTCAAGGGTGCGGATGTTACCGGTATTCCGGTGCAGAAGCGCAACGTCGCCATGGTCTACCAGCAGTTTATCAATTACCCCAATTTTAATGTCTACGACAACATCGCCTCGCCGTTGAAAGTGGTGCGCATGGCGGCTAAAAAGATTGAACCGAGAGTGCGCAAGGTGGCCGAACTGCTGAAAATCGAGCCGCTGCTCAAGCGCATGCCGAGCGAACTCTCCGGCGGCCAGCAACAGCGCACTGCACTGGCACGCGCGCTGGTCAAGGAGTCGGATCTGGTGCTGCTGGACGAACCGCTGGCCAATCTCGACTACAAGCTGAGGGAGGAGCTTCGGGAAGAGCTGCCCAGACTGTTCCACGACAGCGGCGCCACCGTTGTTTACGCCACTACGGAACCGTCGGAGGCGCTGCTGCTCGGGGGTTATACCGCGACCCTGCATGAGGGGCGTATCACTCAATACGGACCGACCTCGTCGGTTTACCGAATTCCAACGGATCTGCTTAGCGCGCGGGTTTTCTCGGATCCGCCCATCAACACCGCTGCCATAGACAAGCGCGGTGAAAAATTTTACTACAACGAAACCGTCAGCTGGCAGGCAAAAGGCAGGTACGCTTCACTGGCAGACGGCCCGTATACCATCGGCTTCCGCCCCCACCACATTACGCTCGCGCCGGGCAATGCCAAAACTGTCAGCGTCACAGGAAAAGTCGTGATCACCGAGATCAGCGGCTCTGAAAGCGTTATACACATGCGCGTCGGCAGCGATACCTGGGTATCGCTTTCTCACGGCATACATCCATTTAAAATCGGCCAGGGGGTGGAGCTATTTATGCATACTGACCACTGTTTCTATTTCGATGAAAATGAAAAGCTGATTTAGAGTTAACAGTTTGCAGTTAACAGTTAACAGTTGGCAGTTAACAGTTAACAGTTGGCAGTTAGCAGTTATCGGTGGTCGGTATTCTGCAAACTGCAAACTGCAAACTGCAAACTGCAAACTGCAAACTGCAAACTGCAAACTGCAAACTGCAAACTGCAAACTGCAAACTGCAAACTGCAAACTGCAAACTGATAACTAACAAAACCATGGCAAAAATAACCCTGGATAAGATCCGGCACAGTTACGTCAAGACTCCTGAGTCAGCCGATGACTGGGCGCTGAAACAGCTGGACGTGGTCTGGTCCGATGGCGGTGCCTATGCGCTGCTCGGCCCGTCGGGTTGCGGCAAGACTACGTTGCTGAACGTTATCTCGGGGCTGTTGCGGCCTTCGGAGGGGCGCGTGTTGTTCGATGACCGGGATGTTACCGATGTGCCCTCCGACCGGCGCGACATCGCTCAGGTTTTTCAGTTTCCGGTGGTTTATGACACCATGCGCGTGTACGACAATCTCGCCTTTCCACTGCGCAATCGGGGGGTGCCGGAAGATCAGGTGAAACAGCGCGTTCATGAGATCGCCGACATGCTCGATCTGACGGGGATGCTGGGGAGTCGGGCTTCCGGGCTCACCGCAGATGGCAAGCAGAAGATATCGCTGGGTCGGGGGCTGGTCCGTTCCGATGTCAACGTGATCATGTTCGACGAGCCGCTGACGGTCATAGATCCCCATCTCAAATGGCAGCTGAGATCCAAACTGAAGGAGCTGCACCAGCAGGTTCGCGCAACCATGATCTACGTGACCCACGATCAGACCGAAGCACTCACCTTTGCCGACCACGTGGTGGTGATGCATGATGGACAGGTGGTTCAGATAGGTACGCCGGTGGAGCTGTTCGATAAGCCGAAACACACATTCGTCGGGCATTTTATCGGTTCTCCGGGCATGAACCTGCTGCCGTGCGAGATCATCGACGGATTCCCCAGCTTTCTCGGCCACAGGCTGGAGACGAGCAAAGCGGTGCAATCTCCGTCCGGCGCGGGCCGCCTGGAGGTTGGGGTGCGTCCGGAGTTTGTCAGCTTCGCCGAACAGGGCCTGCCGGTGGATGTCGTCAAGGTGGACGACGTCGGTCGCCACCGCATTGTGGAGGTGGAGCATAAATCCCACGCTATCAAACTGCTGACGCCTGAGAATGTGCCGGTACCCGAAAAGAGAGGCTATCTCGCTTTTGAGCGCGACAAGACCAATGTCTATGCCGACGGCTGGATACTCTCATGATCGATAAAACAACCAATCAGCGGGCCTGGTTCCTGGTGCTCCCGGTGGTGGTGCTGGTAGCGTTCAATGCCCTCATCCCGCTGATGACGGTGGTCAACTATTCGGTTCAGGAGACCTTCGGCAACAACCTCTTCTTTTTCGAGGGTGTGAAGTGGTTCGAGCAGATACTGCACTCGGAACGTTTTCATGCCGCGTTGCTGCGCCAGCTCTCCTTCACCGGCATCATTCTGCTCATCGAGATACCACTGGGTGTGGCGATCGCATTGGCGATGCCCAAGAGGGGACCATGGGTTTCAGTCTGCCTGGTGCTGATGGCGTTGCCGCTGCTGATCCCGTGGAATGTGGTTGGCGCCATGTGGAATATTTTCGCACTGCCGGATATCGGTCTGCTCGGCAGAATGATCAACGGCATGGGCTTCGACTATAACTTCACCCAGCAGCCGCTGGCCGCCTGGTTCACCACCATTCTGATGGACGTCTGGCACTGGACCTCGCTGGTGGTGCTGCTGGCGTATGCCGGTTTGAGCTCGATACCGGATGCCTACTATCAGGCAGCGCGTATCGACGGCGCCAGCGCCTGGTCGGTATTTCGCTATATCCAGCTGCCGAAAATGAAACGGGTGCTGACCATCGCCGTGCTGCTGCGTTTCATGGACAGCTTCATGATCTACACCGAACCCTTTGTGCTTACCGGTGGCGGGCCGGGCAATGCCACCACATTTCTCTCCATCGACCTGGTGAAGATAGCGCTGGGTCAGTTCGATCTGGGTCCGGCTGCAGCCATGTCGCTGATCTACTTCCTGATCATTCTGCTGCTGAGCTGGATCTTCTACACCCTGATGATGCGTAACGAGGATAAGTGATGAAGCGTGTCAAATGGCTGGTGCCGACCCTGTATATCCTGTTCCTGATGCTGCCGATCTACTGGCTGGTCAGCATGTCGTTTAAAACCACCAACGAAATCCTCGGCGCTTTCTCGCTCTGGCCGCAGGAGTTCACGCTCGACAACTACATAACCATCTTCACCGATCCGACCTGGTACAACGGCTACTTCAACTCATTGACCTATGTGCTGATGAACACCCTGCTGTCGGTCAGCGTGGCGCTGCCTGCCGCGTACGCTTTTTCACGCTACCGTTTTCTCGGCGACAAACACCTCTTCTTCTGGCTGCTGACCAACCGTATGGCACCGCCGGCTGTTTTTGCGCTGCCGTTTTTTCAGCTCTACTCGGCGGTGGGGCTGTTCGATACACCGCTGGCGGTGGCGCTCGCCCACTGCCTGTTCAACATACCGCTGGCGGTCTGGATTCTGGAGGGGTTCATGTCGGGTGTGCCCAAGGAGTTGGATGAGACCGCCTACGTGGACGGTTACTCGTTCTGGCGCTTTTTCGTGAGGATTTTCATACCGACGATTGCGGCCGGTATCGGCGTGGTGATGTTCTTCACCTTTATGTTCTCCTGGGTCGAACTGCTGCTGGCAAAGACGCTCACCTCGGTGGATGCCAAGCCGATCGCCGCCACCATGACGCGCACTGCGAGTACCTCTGGCTACGAGCTCGGACTGCTGGCGGCGGCCGGTACACTGACCATCATTCCGGGTGCCTTCGTAATCTACTTCGTTCGTCACCATATTGCCAAAGGGTTCGCCCTTGGCCGGGTTTAAGGGAGGTTATTAGAGTATGTTTCTTTCCTGGATGGCATGGACCTGGCCGACCGCGGCGTTTTTTATCTTCATCGCGCTGGCGATAGCTACCATGGGGGTATGGGAGCATTTCAGCCCCGGCGGTGGACCCCGCAGAGGCGTGCTCGGGCTGGATACCACCCGCGGCGACCGCCTCTTCATCTCGATCATCGGCAGCGCCTTTATCCACCTGGGCTGGCTTGCGGTCATGGGCACGCCGCTGTGGGGGGCGCTCGCCATCTCCATCGTTTTTCTGATATCCGTGTTCCGTTGGGTGTGAGCCGTGCCTTTGGTCAAACAAAAAATTACTTCACACGGAGGCGCGGAGACACAAAGTGAAAAATTGGGGTCTTTGGTAGGTACGACCTCACCTGTTCATGGCAGGCTGGCGCACAGGGCTCATGGGAACTACCCCAACTTTGGGTCAGTATTTTTGATGGCGATGCAACAGTTGTTTCTTGTTTTATCCGTGCCTCCGCGTCTACGTGTGAGTTTTTAACGTATATGGGTAAAGGAGTGCACTTAACATCTGCGGCACGCATGCGTACTGCTTATCAGGGGAGTTTTCCATCCGCCGGGAAACAGGCCTTGTGATTACCACGGATCTGCTGATTATCGGCGGCGGCATCAACGGCGCGGGTATCGCCCGGGACGCAGCCGGACGCGGCCTCAGCGTGTTGCTGTGCGAGAAGGATGACCTGGCGCAGCACACCTCTTCCGCCAGTACCAAACTTATCCACGGCGGTCTGCGTTATCTGGAGTACTACGACTTCAGACTGGTGCGTCATGCGCTGCGCGAACGCGAACTGCTGCTGCGTGCGGCTCCCCACATAATCTGGCCGATGCGCTTCGTGCTGCCTCACCACAAGACGCTCCGGCCACAGTGGCTGATCCGGATCGGGCTCTTTCTCTACGACCATATCGGCGGTAGAAAACAGCTGCCCTCGTCACACCGCGTGAACCTGCGCAAACACCCCGCGGGCGAGCTGCTCAAGCCCATTTTTAAGTCCGGCTTCGAGTACTCCGACTGCTGGGTACAGGATGCGCGGCTGGTGGTGCTCAATGCCATGGATGCCGAGGTGCGCGGTGCCCGGATCAGGACGCGCACCCGTTGCACCGGCTTCCGACGTCACGCTACCCACTGGCTTGCCGATCTGCGCGAGGAAACAACGGGAGATCAATATCAGGTTAAAGCGCGCGCGCTGGTGAACGCGGCCGGGCCGTGGGTGGAGCAGGTGCTGCATCTGGATTCAGAGCGTCGCTCGGAGAAGCGGCTACGGCTGGTAAAAGGGAGCCATATCGTAGTGCCGCGGCTGTTCGATCACCCCTATCCGTATATCTTCCAGAATGCCGATGGCCGAGTACTGTTCGCCATTCCTTTCGAACGCGATTTCACGCTGCTTGGCACCACGGATCGGGAGGTGATGGAGCTACCTGTGCAGGCACAGATCGCTGAAGATGAGATTTCCTATATCTGCCGCGCGGTTGACGAATACCTGAACAAACCGGTTGTGCCAGCGGATGTGGTGTGGAGTTACAGCGGCGTGCGACCGCTCTACGACGATGCCGCAATCAGCGCCTCCAAGGTGACCCGGGACTATAAGCTGGATCTGGATACCGACGGGGCGCCGATTCTATCGGTATTCGGCGGAAAGATAACCACCTACCGGGTACTTGCCGAGCAGGTGCTCGATCTGCTGGCGAAACCGCTTGAGTTCCATCATCCCGATTGGACCGCTGACACCCCACTGCCCGGAGGGGAGATAGAAAACGCCGATTTCAACGCGTTTCTCGGTGTTTGCAAAGACACCTACATTTGGCTTCCGGACGATCTCCTCTACGATTATGCGCGCAACTACGGGAGCAGAATCTCCATGCTGTTGAACGGCTGCCGGGAGATGCGGGCATTGGGCAGGCATTTCGGCGGCCCGCTCTACGAACGCGAAGTTGCCTACCTGATGGAGCATGAGTTCGCCCGCACTGCTGAAGACGTCCTATGGCGACGCTCGAAGAAGGGGCTTTTCGTATCTGAAGAGGCCGCGGAGAGGCTTGCTGAGTGGATGGCAGTGAGAAACGATCGCGCTCAATAGACCATTTCGCCCCGCTAAACTTATATGTTGCACGCGGTATTCTGGCAGCCATCCGGAAAAGCGAAATAGATCAACATGCAACCCGGTCTCAACCGGAAATTGAATCGATGCGAAGGTGAACACATTGGCGAAAATAGAGATCTACTCAAAACATTGGTGCCCCTACTGTAACGAGGCCAAAGCGCTGCTGCGCACGCGTCGCCTCGAATACATAGAGATCGATATCACAGACGACGAGGCCGGTGAGCGTGAAATGACAGAACGGTCAAAGCGCCAGACGGTTCCCCAGATATTCATCGACGGCCAGTCAATCGGCGGGTATGACGATCTCTCCCAAGCTAAACGCGCGCGGAGAGCTTGACCGTATGCTCGGCATTGAACAGACGACAGAACCGGGCAAGCTCTACGATGTTGCCATCGTAGGCGCCGGACCGGCGGGGATGTCCGCCGCACTCTATGCGGCGCGTAAAAACCTCTCCACGCTGGTTATAAGTCTGGATGTCGGCGGTCAAATGGGAACGACCTACGAAATCGCGAACTATCCGGGTACCAACATCATTACCGGACCGGATCTTGTCGCTCAGTTCGAGCAGCAGGAAGAGCAGTACAATATTGAGAAACTGATCGGCGAGCGGGTGACCGGCATCGGCGTCAAGGAGCGCTGCAAGATTCTCACCACCGCATCGGGCAGAGAGATTCACGCGCGCTCAGTAGTCCTCGCCAGTGGTGCATTTAAACGTAAACTGAACATACCTGGCGAGGATACGCTGACAGGAAAAGGCGTGGTCTACTGCACAACCTGCGACGGCCCGCTGTTTCGCGGCAAGACAATCGCCATCGTCGGCGGCGGAAACTCTGCGCTGGAGGCCGCCATCGAAATGGATGGCATGGCGAAAAAAGTCTACCTGATATCCCGCGGCGACTGGTCTGGCGAAGTGATTCTTCAGGATAAAGTGGCCTCGTCAAACGTTGAAATACTCAAAGGATACGATCCGCTGGAAATCCATGGAGAGGAGCGGGTGGAGGGCCTCAGCGTGCGGCAGCGCGAGCCAGGGAAAGCCAAGCGGCTGCAACTGGACGGTGTATTCATCGAGGTTGGGCTCTCCCCCAATTCCGACTATGCGCTGGACCTGCTGGAGACCAACCAGCGCGGCGAAATCCACGTCGACCGCGGGATGGACACAGGTGTGCGCGGTGTATTCGCCGCCGGCGATATCACCGACGGCCGGGAAAAACAGGTGGTTATAGCCGCTGGAGACGGCGCCCGGACAGCACTCGCGGCTTTCGAGTATCTGGTGCACCAAGCTTGATAGAGACCAGATCGAAGCGGGTGTCCGGTAAGAATCGAGTGCGCCCAGCCACCAACAATTAAGTTGACAAAACGGTGGGAAATCAGCAGAATCCCCGCTTCTTTGAGCGCCCGTAGCTCAGTTGGATAGAGTACCTGGCTACGAACCAGGGGGTCGGAGGTTCGAATCCTTCCGGGCGCGCCATACAAAACTATAAAAACAACGGGTTAGAGATAAGTCTCTAGCCCGTTTTCTTTTGTGCAAAATCATTGTGGGCATTTTGTGGGGACCGCCGCAATTTGAGCACTGTGAGGTTCGGAGTTTGGACTGTTCCAC
>Ga0316201_10003359_pt1 | contig 11778 bp, 7 predicted proteins | sample CS6wburrow_MG_FD_204516 | JGI IMG/M metagenome (GOLD analysis project Ga0316201, IMG submission 204516) | Coastal sediment microbial communities from Delaware Bay, Delaware, United States - CS-6 worm burrow | ecosystem: Environmental > Aquatic > Marine > Coastal > Sediment | place: USA: Delaware... | reverse complement strand
CTGGTCTATTTGGAGGGCTTGTGGCTTTCATGCTATCTGCCGGTTTGATGGCCAAGGATGACAACTACGTTTACATAGCACAGGACCTTGAAACAGGAATGACGCTGCAGGAAGTGGCAGATCGTGCCTACGACAACGCGGATGACTACTGGGAAAACTACCCGGGCCCGATTGACGGTGATGATGAGGAACTCTCTGCCGGGGAAGCGGTAACCGCTATTTACACCGGCGCGATGGATCAGGACAATGTTGATTCCCTGGCGAAGGATATCGTCAATGTCACTACAGCCGTGGTCGATGCCTGGCCCGATTGCCAGGACACTTTCGATGCAATCCGGGCCGCAGTTGAACTGGAGCCGAGACGCGCGGACGATATCGTTGCCAATATCGCAGTGAAACGCGACTGTAACTGCTCCAATGGCGGCTTATGGCTGGACCAGCGTGTGGATAATCGTCTCCGTGTTGAATCCCGTCACTCCATCCTCGACATACCCGTTCAGTGCTCCTGCTCGCAGGTTGCCATGTATGCCGGTATTGCCGGCCTGCCGGAAAATCGTGATTTCAAACCAGACATGAGCGATGAGGAAAAGGCGGCCATCATCTACCGTATGATTAAATCCCAAAACAGTTTGTGCTCCCTGATCTGTTCATTTGCCAGCAATACCAATAACGGCCTTCATTACCGGGTCCTCACCTTTAAAATACTGCTCGGAGGAAAGGCTGACAGGCACATATGGTGCGATCCAGATACGGTGATCCTCCGGTGCGCCGTATTGGTGAAACTGGGAGGATATCAACCCGGTTTGTTTGCTGTATGGCAAGTTAAACCATCCCGCTTCGCTTAGGGCATTTGGCCTTGACCCGGAAGGCTCACCTACCAGAATGGCATCGGTCAACTCGGTAATACTCATGGCCAGGTTGTGCGCCGCTGAAAACGTATTTCTACCGATCAACACGAAAAAATCACCCTCGGGCCTCAGCGCTTCGAACAGCACCATGGTTGCCACCATTGGCGCGTTGAGAGAACCATCGCCGCCGCTGTTGTGGCGCAGGTCCAATACCAGGTTGGTAACTTCACCTTCAATGATGAGCTGCTGAATTTGCTCGCTGAACTGCTTGAGTGACTGTGATTCCTTGTTCGCCACATCATTGAACTGAACATATAACATCCGCCCTGGCAGCTGCTCAAACCAGTAATTGTCGTTATTTTTTCGTAGGTAAAGGGGCGAATCTGCTGCGACCAATCCGGGCAGTTTGGGAAACCCGGCAAAAGACATGGGCTTGAGCTCCGGTTTGACCACATGACGAGAACCCTGCCCGTCGCTCAGGGTCAAACTCACTTCATCAGCCTTATTGATGACACCCAGCCCCTCCAACACAGTGGGCAAAGCAATGTAATATGGCGCAAGCCAGCGTTGCTGCATTTCGTTGTCTCTCGGGTTGACCGATTCAATCAACTTCAGCGCCTTCAATGCCGGTGTATCGCCGAAAAGTTCAACCTTGTGGCCAATCCACTGGCGATAGGGTTCGCTGGCGCCAACCACAAACAAACCGTCCGAAAACCAGTAGAATTGCATGGGCAGTTGATCAAACGAGCCTTTTTCACCAAAGGCCGGAACAATGAAGTTGTGGCCATTGCCCAACATGCCCAACAACTGCATGAAAGCAAAAACGATTTGTTTATCAGACAACTCCGGTATGCGCCGGCTGATGTCACTCACTTTTTTCTCTATCGCCGTTGCAGTTGTCGCATGGTACGGGTGAACGTGCAATCGTTTGATCTCGGCAGACAAGTAGCGCAAGTCGAAACGCCAACCTTCATCGCGACTCAGTTCGGCAGGTAAGTATGAACCAGCGGCGCGTTGGAATGCTTCACTGCCTTCAAAGGCATGGAAATTGGGGTTCTTACCCTGTTGAAAAAAGCTGGTGCCCGCCAGTTTTGGCCTGTCGTCCCAACGCGCCTCAAGTGCCTGGTTAATCCAGTGTATTGCCCGCTCTTCATCGCCCATCTGCCCGTAAGCTTCGGCCAGCCTTATCATCATGTCGTTGGGGTTGGCGCCACCGCCGGGCATACCGAACAAACGTGTTCCCAGTGCAAGCGCGTTCTGGAGCGCCGCTATTGCGTCTTGCCATTGTTCCAGCCCCAGGTACGTCAGGCCCAGCGCAAACCAGGTATCACCATCATCTTTGAATTCAGCGGTCAATGTCTGAAGCAAAGGCTTCGCTTCCTGCCAATTCCCGTTCCTGGCCAGCTCAATCGCTTTTTTGCGCTTGGCATAATACAAAACCGGATCGGAGACCTTGATTTCAGTGGGAGCACGGCCAGTTGCCGAATTGGTCATTTCGGTGGACCTGTTGGCGGCAAACCCATTGGTGACAAGAAATAGAGTCAAGCAGAACAGTGGAAGATATTTAAATCGCATAATTTTCTCGATCGATAGGAGGTGTTAATCAAGCCCGCAACGCCTGGACAACCGGAAATGGCCACACCCGTTAGTTTATGAGTGATGCGGCTGGGTGGGGACTACGCACTGGTAATTAGCAAACGTTTGATGCAGTGCCGGTCAGGGACTACCGTCCAGGACCTGGTAATCAAACCGCTGAACGTCCTCATTGCCGCCTTTCATGGATGTGGTTATTCTCAAAGCCTCAAGCGCAGCAGAATCATGCTTCAAAAAGGCTGAGAAGAACAGCAGTTCCCAGTGATTGCGATCCTCCCATGAGCCTTCCTCAAGGTCGTGCGTCTGATCAACAAGCTCAACAAGGTAAAAGGGTCCAGAGAGCTCTTTAATAGCCGCGAGCAAAAAAGACGGTTTCACCACATCATCATTTGTGCCGAAAAGGCCAATGACCGGAATGTCAATTCGATTCAGGCCAGCATGGTTCGCGCCAAATGCGTAATAGTCCTCGCCGCCGTAGATTCCACCAACCCATGGCGCTGTGACCACAGCAGCCGTAATCCGGCTATCGGTCACCGATCTGCTGTTTCCTTCAATCGCTCCTCCCGCCAGTGCCAGCGCGGTAAACCCGCCAAAACTGAAGCCCGAGATTCCTATGTTCTTGACATCGATATGAGGCCCGAAAGAATCACTGCCGATCAGAGAGTCAATAACGGCCTTGGTGATGAGCGGCCTGAGGTAACCTGTGTGGTCATTGGAGTCTTCCGGGTTCATGGTTATCTCATCGCCATAAGTTATGACGGCAACGATATAACCATGACTGGCGATATCATGTGCATGCGCAATGTCATAAATACCATGCGCATTGCTTCCATGGGCGATAATTATCAAGGGGAAGCGTTCAGTCGGGTTCGCGAAGCTTGGGTCCTCGTCGGGACCCAGCATGTCTTCGAACGCACCGAATGCGGCATCTCGATAGGGAAACGAATAACCGTTCTGAGTACTCTTTTCGCTCGCGGGATATACAACAAAGCTTACGATCGGTAAGGTCATGCCGCTCGCCGGGCCATACAGACCTTGTGCATCCGGGACCTTTACATCGGTAACCCAAGCAGATTCCGGATACCGCAGGATGTCCGCGAAGAACCGCCGTTGACCTGATTCTGAACCACGGCCAACCAGGTACTCGTGCATCACCTCGTCACCCATGTCCGCATGCTCGGGAGCGATCTCCATATTGGTTGATGCAACTGGGTAGGGGCCTCTGGGGAAGGGATTCCCCTCATCTTTTGAATCCGGGGCTTTACTACACCCGAATGTGCAAAACGCGAAGATAATTATCAATAGGCATCTAATCGAAAACATCTCGTGAACCCTTGATCCAGTTGTTTTATGAACGCCGCTTCCAGGGTCCATGATTGGTATTGAAGTTTGACCGACACTATACCTCAATGTCTGCCGCGCAGCAGTCAAGGAGCCAAAAATCTTTCTACAAACCAAATCCAGCAGAAGCGAAACCCATCATGCAGGGCTCGATTTCGCTGAATGTTAGAGTAACTTAAGCGCCCCGTGCCACGTCTGTTTAAACAACCAGCAATTGAAGTTTTTTTTTACAGAGGGAGAAATACATGAAATCTGTGTCGTTCCGGGAAGTTCATTCGTGGTTTTCATACCGGGTGTTGGTGCCAAAACTGCCTGGATCATGATGGTGATTCTTGGTAGCAGAGCCTTCAGGTCAGCGCCTGAGGTCGCTTCTTTTCTGGGCTTGAATCTGATTGAGAAACGCTCGGGCAAGTCGCAGTACCGCCGGCCCCGGCTGTCAAAATCAGGCAGTGGGCACTACCGGCAGAAGCTCTATTTTCCTGCCATGGTAGCCACGCGCAAGAACCCTGATATTCAGGTGCTTTATGAGCGCCTGCTGGCGGCGGACAAAAGCAAAATGTGCGCTTTGGGAGCGGCCATGAGAAAGCTGGTGCACATCTGCTACGGTGTGGTCAAAAATCAAACACCTTATCAGGCACACACGATATCGTCATAGCAGCAATTGACCGGTTAGCCTGAGTAATCGTCTCAAACTGTGAATGATGTGATTGCTCGGGATGCTGCTTGATCGTTCTGCCACATGTATTACCCGGTGCATTCTGTTAGCGGGAAGGCTTACTATTGCTGTTAAACCAATAACCCTTGAAAACTTGCTTGTAATCGAAGACGGTATCTATACTCCAGTGGTCAGGATAATGACGGTCTGGAGAATCTTGCTCATTGAGTTTCCTTATTATTGTTGATGGCTGCGACACAAAGTGGGTGAAGGCAGTGCTTAATCTATAGTGCCAGAAATGTCCGCGAGCCGACAAGCATGTAGATAACCTTTGTTTTTTGTAGATGCTCACTTTCTGGATCTTCATAGATATCAGAGACCCGGCAATCAACTACAAGTTGCTCATCCACTAGGATTAAATGTAGCTTTCCTGGCTTATTGTTAATATACACAGCAAATCATAATTCTCCCGGAAAATAAATGCGCCACGGTTTCTTCCCATACCTTCTAAGCATGGTCTTTTTATTGTCTGGCGGCTGTGCCAGTTACCCGGTCAACCCGCCGCTCCAAAAAGAAGATGGACGCGACGGCTACCGCATGATTAACCTGAGTCCGGGTGAGAAGAATACGGATGAGTTGTTTGTGATCTTGAGCCTGTCCGGTGGTGGCACCCGTGTAATGGCCCTGAACTATGGTGTCATCGACTACCTCGATCACATACGGTTTGGCACAGATAATCGCAGCTTGCTTGACGAGGTGGATATCATCAGCAGCTCTTCCTCTTCGAGTATTTCCGCCGCCTACTATGGCCTTTATGGCAAGGAGACATTCCTGGCTCAATTTGCTGACGATATTCTGTACCAGAAACTTGAAACTGCGCTCAGAAGAAGACTTGCCAATCCGCTGCAGTGGCCACGTACGGCATCGGTCAATTTCAGTCGTGGAGACATGTTGGCCGAGTATTTTGACAAGCATGTGTTTGGCGGAAGGACCTTCGCTGATATGCAGCGCCAGCGCCCCTTTATCATGCTTAACGCGACCGACATGGGAATCGTTTCACAATTTGCATTCACCCAGGATTATTTTGACTTGATCTGCTCGGATCTGTCGCAGGTTTCAGTCGCCCGGGCGGTCACCGCATCGCTGGCTTTCACCCCCTATTTCACACCTATCACTTTAAAAAACCATAACGATGGGCAGTGTGATTATGTAAGACCGGCATGGGTGCAAAACGCGCTTGAAGGCGGGGCCGGGGCAGATCCCCTGGTACATCGGGCCGCACGCGATGTGATCAGCTATGAGAACATCGAAAAGCGTCCTTATATACACCTGCTTGATAGCGGTATTTCAGACAATATGGGTATTCGTTCGCCGTTGCTTGCGTATAAGGTCACCGGCCACTTCGATAAGGTGATGAAGGGCAGTATAAAAAAGCTGGTCATTATCATGGTTGATGCCAAATCAAATATCGATTTCACCGGTGATCTGAAAGCCAAACCACCCGGCGTGTTCAAGTCTGTGCATACCATCGCAACCCAGCCACTGGACAATTACTCATATGAGACCGTCAATCTCATCAAACGAACGGTACGTGACCAGCGTGATGACCTGAATCAAAATCACAGCACGAGAAAAAGCTGTGATGACCACGCAAGGTCAGTGTGTAGCAGGACAAACGCGGACCCCGGTTGTCTAAAGACAATCTCCAGCAGCTGCCTCGAGACCTTTGGGATAGCGGCAGATAAACAGACCTTTGAACCCGACATGCACCTGTTGCACGTCAGCTTTGAGTTGCTGGAGGACCCGTCGAAGCGGCAACAGTTTCAGTCTATCCCGACCAAGCTGGAACTCCCCCGGGAGACTGTGGATAGCTTGATTGTTGTTGCACCCAGGCTGTTACAGCAAGACCCTGAGTTTCATGTCTTGCTAGAGGAACTGGAAGCTCGGGTTGTAGATTGAGGCAGACGCAAATAAATAGGGTCAAGTTAATGGGTGACCCCAATTATTCCTGATTGGTTGTACGTGAATTTGTTAAAAAACGGACTTGAAACCGATAGGCGTGGTTGATAGCTTGGCTCTGTTTCAGTCTAAGTTTGACACAAGTCATTTTGCCGTTCTTGAACTTGGCGTAAATTCATAGTGTTATCTTGAATGAAAGTTTCTGACCAGTTGCACTTCCTCGAACGCAGAATTGTTTTTCGTGTAGAGAAGGGTTTATCAGTTAGCACTTTCTGGATAGATTCATGAAAGGATCATCAGGTGAAAAAAATTAGACTGTCGATCTTCCTGGTCGTGTCTCTTCTTTGTAATCTCGCGTATGGACAAACTGCTACGCTGCACTATGATAGCGAACCGGGTGACTACATCGGTCAAGGTGAGACCCGCACCTACACCGAGGCAGACGGTACGTTTACCATTTTCCGAAACTACGATAACGGGGTTAACGTCAATTTTCAGAACGAGGAGTGGTGGAATCTAAATTTCGCGGCGCCATACGAGGCAGAATTGAGTGTCAGCTTCTACCCCAACGCGCAACGCTGGCCGTTCCAGGACATTGATAAACCCGGCCTCGATTTTTCCGGTGATGGCCGCGGGTGTAACACGTTAACCGGCGAGTTTACGATCAGCAAAATGATTTACGACTTCTTCGGAGTGCCGAGACGTTTCTCAGCTACTCTGGAGCAACATTGCGAGGACGCGCCCCCGGCACTTTATGGCAGCATAGATTATGACTTCGGTGGCATCGGTCCGGCTTCGCTTACCACCGGTAACATTCTTGTTACCCTCCAGTACCTGCTCCTGGAGTATTCACCGGACGGTACGTTGGTGCAGCGCATTCCAATCCTGAGGGATGGCGATGCATCCCCTGACCTCACAGAGGACGTACGCGATGTCGTTGTCTCCAACGAAGGCCATGTCTACATCTTCAACGGCACCTTCAACCCGGTACTCTCAAGCTTTGACCCTGGAACCGGGGAATGGCGGCACAGCACTTTCGACGGCTGGGGAATTTTTAATAATGTAAGCTTCGGTGGTATTGGATCGTACAAGCACTACGTATTCGTCACCGACCAAACAAACCCCAGTGGAATTGTACGGTTCAACACTGATACCCACGGGGCGCAGCGATATGCAGATGGGATGGACTACATTGACCTCAATGTCGGACTCGACAACCGGCTCTATGCATTGGCGTACGGTGAAGAATTGGTCCACGTCTACGACCCGCTTACCATGCACTTAATGGATGTGATCAACCTTGAAAACTACGTTCGGGGAATTGCGATAAACACCGATGGCGAGATATTCGGTGCTTCCTGGGATGGCTCGATTTACCGCTTCGATTCCTCTGGTGCCTACCAGGCAAGCATCGCCGCCGGCATCGGCAGCCTCAGTGACATCGACCTGGCGCCCTCCGGCAAGATTGCTGTCGGCGCCCGGGATACCAGGGTTGTGCTAACAACCAAATCCCTATCATCTGTCGAGACATTCACGCCAGCGACGGCTGTGGGAAGCACCTTTGTAGGGTTTGTCAGGGAACGGACAGTGATATTCAGAAACAGCTTCGAGTCCCCAACTTCCGCTGATTAGACGTCGACGAATTGAGCCATTGGCGAAGGCAACTTTAGAAGAAGGACGTTCAAAACATATATGGACGCCCCAATAAGCTACGAGACAATAGGGCCGCCCGCGGGCGGCCCCTGGTTCGAAGTTAAAAATTACCGGTCACGCACTGGGCCCGACGTACATGACCCGCATCATTTCGTGGTCTTCGTGCGACAGGATGTGGCAATGCCAGACGTAACGGCCGGGTTTGTCGAAGGTGGCCTTGATCCGTGTAACCTGGCCCGGCAACGCGGTGACCATGTCCTTGGGGGCATTTTCGACATACTCGGCCGGTTGCGGTACGAGGGCGCCATCGGTTGGATTGACGATCCGGAAACCCTGCCCATAGGTTGACGAATCTCCCGCTACCGAGTTGTGCTGAACGGTCGGTTGCGGAACGAGATAGGTGCCATCCCCGGCCGGGTCAGACCCGTCCTCGATAAAACCATCTTCGTCCGTATTGCTGTCCCACTGGATTTCGCTACGGCCGAGGATCTCGAAATGGACCAGGTGAAGGTGAACGGGATGGGCGTCACCCGTCATGTTCCAGATTTCCCATTCCTCGGTCGAGCCGAGCGCGGGATTCTCGGTCGTTGGGCTATGCCACGCGATCGAACCTTCCATTTGGCCGACGAGGCCCACATAGGAATATTCCTCAGCTTCCGGCCAGTTGACCGGGTTGCCGACATAGTCCGTCGCCGGTTCGGCGGTGCCGAGCAGTGGCTGGAGCCTGCCGAACTCATCCTTGCCCTCGAACAACGCAACCTTGCGCACTCGCGTCGGTGCCGGCACGACCGGACCGAAGTTGATGCCGGTCGGACTGACGTCGGGCACTGCGGCATCGAGCGGCAATACGGCATCGAAGGCCATGATCCGGTCGGTTTCACCGAACACCTGCGGACCGGGAATATCACCGCCGAAAGGTTCGTCGCCGCCGATGTTTTTCATGATGACACGATTGCCCCAGGTTACGGTCTTGAAGTCAAAGATAAGATCGTAACGTGAACCGGTTTCCATCAATAGCGTGTCCACTGTGGTCGGGTTCGAGGCCAGACCCTGGTCGCTGCCGATCACGTCGAATGGCAAGGGTCCTGTTGCAACGGTAAAGTCGGTCGCGCCAGGTGGCACCTCGAAAAACTGTACCGCGAGAAAACGGCTGTCGCAGCCATTCAGGAAACGCAGCCGGTAGTTTCTTGGTTCCACGTCCATCTTGGGCCAGATCATGCCATTGACGACCATGTGGTCGCCGAAAAACTCGGCCAGGCCGGTGGGACCGCCACCGGGGAATTGACCGAGCGGCAGTTCAGCTTCTTCACCGATGATGAAGTCTTCGTAAAACGGGTCGCCGGGAAAGGCCGGGTAAAACAGTTCGCCGTTGTCCTTGAACATCCGATCCTGGATCGCAAAAGCAGCCTCGTAAGGGAATGCCGGCAGGTCAAGCGGATTGCCGGGAAGCCCGGTATCGAATTCGTCGCGGATGATGTAAAAACCTGCCATCCCGGCATAGACGTTCAGACGGGTGATGCCAAGCGCATGATCGTGGTACCAGACGGTGCCGGCAGGCTGGCTATTGTCGTAGACAAATTTCTTGTCAACCCACTGCGGTCCGCGAATAGCGTAGCCTGGCGAGAAAAAGAACTCCGGGTTACCGTCGAACTGGAAGTCAGTGTGACCGCCATGCAGGTGCGGAATGATGGGTACACCATCGTTTTCGATAGTAAATGCCTCGTAGCCCGGTAACGAGTAGCACCAGTGCAGGCTCGTATCAACTACCGATCTGCCGGTGTAGTCTCCATACCCGAGGGTGGAGTTATCCTTGCCGGTAATGATCGGCGGTAACGGGAGTCCGTTGGCGTCCATCAGCATATTTCGCCATTTCACTTCCGCGGCAGTGTCGCTCCGGGATAGTAAAGTCCTGCCGGGCCAGGTATAGACGCCACGATCGCCATAGCCCCAGACCGTTGTCGGAACCGGCGTTATACCATCGGGCGCTACGAGACCGGTGAACTGAACGGTTTGTCCCACATCGATCCGGTAGGTGTTTTTATTCGCATTACGTGGACTAAAGATAAATCCGGGATCGAGCGCATTCGGCACGAATACCACAAACTTTGGCTGCATTGACGGGTCGCTGAGCCCGGGTCCCGCGGTCATGGCATTTGCCAGGTTGAACTTTAGCGGCAGCATCATGCCGGCGCCGCCGGCGAGACCGGTCTTCAACAGTTGACGTCGGGTAAATTGCCATCTTTTGATGTTCATGCTGCAACTCCAGCCCGGGACGGGAATTGATCCGGAGAGTCCTGCGTTAATTCGGGCTTCGTACTAAAAATACCGACTGCCGGGGCCGTGTCGATACTTATCCTAATGCATTCGCGTTGTTTCATGACTTATTCTCCTTTGGATATTTTTGGGACGAGTGCTTAGACCAAGGTCAAACTCCCTAGTCTTTTCTCTGACTGTGCTTGTCGTTCAGTAAATCGATGATCCGTACACTGCTGCAACGCGCGTGCAAGGCAAATTGAGTGGCAATTACCTGCCCATCAACAAACCAGTCAGGCGCGTAACTCAGGGAGAAGCCGACAGTCGGTTCCTCCAGATGTTTCCAATCAACGGGAGCGGATTGAGTAATTTCACTCAGGGTCAATGAACTGATGGCTGTGAGAACCAGCAACTTATATTGAAGTGTGCGAGCCATGACGATCTTCCCAGGACCATCCATGGTGGACATTTTCGTATTTCTTGTCGGTTGCGAAACACCCAATACCGCAATGTTAATGATGCCATCACGTTGGCAATATTAAGTTGATCCAGATCAACAGGATGCGACAAATTGTCGCACTTCATTTACGGGCAAGACCGTACAGGCAGCCTGAAACCCAGGCTGGCAAAATTGTCTTGGTTTTTACTACGCGCTTTCAGGACAGAGTCTTTCGCCGAACTCATGTCACTTGATCAACCTCCAGCCCACCGATTTGGTAAACGCCTTTAACATGCTGACAGTACTCAGTACACCAGACAAAATGAATCACCCCAGGGATACTGACAAGTTAACTCTGTTTGTTTCAAAATTGCTGGATGAAAAATCCAACGAATCTGTATAAACGTCACCGATTCCCTTCTGAAATCATCCAATATGCTGTCTGGCTCTACCATCGGTTCAATATGAGCCACCGAGATATCGAGGACCTGCTGGCCGAGAAAGGCATTTCAGTCAGCTACGAAGCCATCAGACTTTGGTGCAACAAGTTCGGGCCAAAGTTCGCCAATCGGTTGAGACAGCGTCATCAAGGATTTGGAGACACATTTTTCATTGATGAAGTCTTCATCAGGATCCAGGGGAAACAACACTACCTCTGGAGAGCGGTGGATCAGGACGGCGAAGTTGTTGATGTTCTTTTGCAATCCAGCAGATGTGCCAAGGCGGCGAAGCGATTCCTCAAACGTTTGATCAAGACACATAGAGGAGCGCCCAGAAAGATCGTCACAGACAAATGGCGCAGTTATCTGGTAGCACATCGGGAACTTATTCCCGGTTCGATTCACGACACGTCTCAATACGCAAATAATCGGGCTGAGCTTTCCCATCAACCGACGCGTGTGAGAGAACGGGGCATGAGACGGTTTAAATCTGTCTCACAAGCACAACGATTCTTAAATGCACATGCTGCGATCTACAATCTCTTCAATCTGGGCCGTCATCATCTGTCGGCAAAGAATTATCGACTATTTAGATTG
>Ga0316201_10003358_pt1 | contig 11778 bp, 10 predicted proteins | sample CS6wburrow_MG_FD_204516 | JGI IMG/M metagenome (GOLD analysis project Ga0316201, IMG submission 204516) | Coastal sediment microbial communities from Delaware Bay, Delaware, United States - CS-6 worm burrow | ecosystem: Environmental > Aquatic > Marine > Coastal > Sediment | place: USA... | reverse complement strand
TCCCGGTCATGCCTATCTTTGCGTCCGTAAAGTGGAACGGGTACTGCCAGCCCTGGAATAGCAGCGTGCCCTTGCCTGCGTTGCCGACGACCAGCCGCAAGACCTCGTTTTCCCTGACCACCCAGCTTCCAGTCTGCTGCAGACCGTCTGGCGCAGGTGTAGATGGTGTGTTGCTGCAACCCGTGAAGAGCATGATCAACAGCGCCGGAAGTATAAATAGAAAGTTTTTCATCATAGTCACCATCATCAATTATTGAGGAAACAGCCAGCCGACCTGGAACTTGATCGTCCATTCCGCCTCAGGCACATCGTTGTCTTCCGAGTTGTAGTAGGCTTCCCCGAAAAACTGCATGGGCTGTTTACCCATCTTGACCACCCGGCCAAGCTGGGCGCCAAGTGCCGTGGTCCAGTTGCTGCTCTTATGGTCGTATTTCTGCGGCGTGTCCGGCAGACCGACATACCAGCCCTTGTCGAAGTGTTTAAACAGGATCGGCTGAAAGAATGACTGGTTGATGTCAGCGGCATCAGAGCGGGTGCTGGCGTAATCCCACTGATGGTACAGCAGCGAGCCCACCTGCCAGCCCGGTGCCGGCGTGTTCAGGAACACAAACGCAGGCCCCGCCTGCCACTGGCCAGAACCTACGAACTCATTATCGCCGGCAGTCGGAATAGTCAACGCCGGGCCAATACCCCATACGGTATTTTTAGGGGCCCGCTTGGGTACCGCAAAAGCCAGGATATTGGTATCACCCAGGCCTTCCTTGCGGCCGACGCCGTCGAGATCCGGGGTGGACACATAGGCGGTAGTGGCGCGGACGACGATACCCTGCAGGCTGTCAAACTTGCTCGCCAGAGAAGAAAGGGGCACCACCGCCTGGGCAAATAACGCATTACTATAGCCATCCGCGTTACGGTTGCTGGGACTGTATCCGTCCTGCAGGCGGAACTGGACCAGGTTCGATACCGGGTTGGTCGCGGCCGCAGCCAGGTCGTCGCCGCCGAAGGCGTGTCCGGAGACAAGCCCCGCAAGCAGGCCTGCTACTGCCGCCAGTCGTTTTGTCGTGTGTTTCATGTCATATGCTCCTTTGTCTTGGTCATCATCACCCCGGTACTCAAGATATGGCATGAGCACCGGGACTGCCGCGTTTACTTGCCTGCTGTCTTCATCGCCACTGGCGTATACCAGATCGGCGACGACCAGGCACGCTCCTGGAGGGTTGCCGGGATACCTTCGGGGACAGGCAGGCCAGATCTTACTGAGTCATAGGTCGACCAGCGCGGCAATGTCAATTTGGGTTAGAAGGGTGACACCTTCCAGTCCTCGCCCGTCACCTCCTTGAGCTTCTCCTTGATCCGTAGCTCCCGGGATGGCGTATACCAGATCGGTGAAGACCAGGCACGCTCCTGGAGTGTGAGCGGGATACCATCTGGTACCGGCAAGTTGTTTTTCACCGAATCATAGGTCGACCAGCGCGGTGTCGGAATCTCCAGCACGCGGACATAGTAGGCAGCCGAGTTGTCAAGATCGAAGTCCGGATCGGTCCACGTGGCACTCAACTGGGTATCGCCGATGTCGTTGGTATAGGTCGCCTTCTTCACGTCGACGGTATTACCCACCGGCGGCAGCTTGCCGGTGCCGGGATCCGCCTTGCGATCATCCGACCAGGCGACGTCGTAGATTTTCTCCATCGGCAAGCCATTGTTGGGATTCGGCCAGACTTTGACGATCTGGATGCGATCAAGATTGCCACTCTCGGGATCCTTCTGCGCCCAGACGGCAAAGGTCGGTGCCTTGGCCTTGCCCGGCTTCTTCGGCAGGTCCTGCCCCATGGGCACGCCGCCCTTGTAAGCCTTTTCGACGAAGTTCTTGTCATTGACCAGGTTCTTCGAATACTTCCAGCCACCGAAAAAGCGCAGGCGGATCATGGTGCCGGAGGTGCCGTAGGTCTCTTTTGACATCATGGCATTCCAGATGCCCTCACGGGTGTTCTCCTCGGCCCACACGGCCGTGGTTCCGGCCGAACTGAGCAACGCGGTGACACCTCCGGTCAGACCAGGGGTCGGGTTCAGGCGTTTTTGCGGCGTGTCATCGATAAATCCATGCCCGCCCATATAGTTGAACTCTTCATTGCCCTGATAGCCCGAGTGAAAATCCGCACCCGCAACGACGCCCATCTTGTAGGGGTTGGATCCCAGCTCCTTCTCGAGTTGCATGCCGGTGGCAAGACCCTGACGGAAGAAAGCGCCGCGACTCTTGTCGGCCTGAATCGGCAGGTTGATCAGGTTTTCGAATCGCTCAAAATCCACGAACTCGTCGTTAGGGGACAGGGCCGGATGCGCATCGGACTGGCCCTTGGTCTGCACGATTTCAAACAGGGGCTCGTTCATTGCCTGCCGTTTCGCATAGCGTGCACTCATTCTATTGCCCATGAATTCGTATTCCGAGAACATCCAGCCGTTCGAGACGTTGGAATTGTGTGGAATCGCAAACACGTCGATGCCCATATCCCGCAAAGCTTCCATGTGACCCCATAGTTCTTCAGGGTAGATCGAGTCGAAAGCCGAGTAGGGAAAGGGCGCCGCCTTGTCCTTGAAGAACACGTTGCGGTGCATGTTCGACCCTTTCGGAATCGACGTCCACTCGTAGCCATAGAGCGCCGTGAATTTTCCCGGCTCATTGGCCTTGTCCGCAGCATCGAGGTATGACTGCCACATGGAAGTACGCAGCTCGGCCGTTGCATATTCACGGATCGGTTCGCTGGCGAACAGACTCTTGAGCAACTGTTTGAATGCCGGCCCACCGGCCTTGGGGTCGGTTTGCCCCGCCACGATCCCCTTGGCGAAGTCGGACTTGGCCAGTGGGCTGTCGGGATTGCCAAATTCTTTCAGTACGCCGAAGTACTCGGCATGGTCGGTAATCGCGACGAAATCATACGGCGTGCGCTTCTTCATGGGCTCGCCGGTGGTCGAGAGCTTGACCTCCTCCCCCTTCGCATACCGGTAGGCGTCATCCCAGGTCTGGTTGACGCCGATGGTGAAGGCGTCGAAGGAATTGCGGGTGTGCATGTGCTCTTCACCGAAATAGACGTTCTTCAGCGGGTTCTTGCCGCCGGCGCTGCGGCCGGGTTCGCCGACGGGGTCGGCGGCAAATGCATTGGCTGCGAACAGCGCCGAACACAAGACCGAGAGCGCGAATGCACCCTTCCTTAGATTCGTGGGAACTGACAGCGCTACCAGAAATAATGCTGATAACCATTTTGCAATGCCTTGATTCATGTTTGCATCTCCTTGATTCATTTTTGCATCTCCTCTAACCCCTGAATTTCAGACAATCTGTTGCTTACTTTGAATAGATCTCCACCCGCCAGGCAGCGTGACATTCAACTCGGGACGACAGCCCGGGGAAAGTAAATATTTTCTTTGACTGTAATACAACTGTTCCATGGGACGCCCAGGAATCACGGCCCTGGTAAAAATCGGCGCACATCCCGGTAGAGGCTAAAATTCGTTCAATCGCACAAATAATATATCCTAGTTAGAATTTAAAGCAGCCATTTTGCGCCATTTACTCGGCGTGGTCCCGGACAGCGCAGGAAGGCACGATTGAAACTGCTGACAGTTTAATTGAATTCAGCAGGGCAGCAGGACAGCAGGACAGCAGGACAGCAGGACAGCAGGAAACCCTATATGTAACAAGCGGTTATCAAGCTGTAATAATTCCGCAATATTAATGTAACAATCCGGGTTTATACTCCTGCACAATCACTCCTCTATTTGGACAGAACTACCCGGCCAGGGACGACGGACGACCGCGAGCCTGCTATTCGTGTGGTTCGTCGCTGGAAGTATGTAAATATCCGGCAATGTTTTAATATCAGCCATAAGCAAACAAGACCATTTAACAGAGTCTGGCCATCCTGTGTAATGAGCAGCACTGATCACAAGCATACGAAGCCAATCCCGCTACACAAGGTTGCCTTGGTTCGTCCGTTTGTAAAGGTTTTGACGGATATCGGCGCCCCCGTTGAACGCGGCTTTCGAGAGGCAGGCCTGCCCTGGTACGCACTTGAGGATATGAACAACTACGTTCCCTCGCACCGCTTCTGGGCGCTTCTCGTCAACATGGCGCGTTCTGAGGACGTCATGGATCTGGGCTTTCGAGTGGGTGAACAGTTTGGGGCCAACGGCGCCGATCCAGATATGAAAGCGTTGTTACTCCGGGCACCAACACTTTACCAGGGGCTCCGTAACGCGACCAAAATAATCAACCGGACTGTGACTAACAGTCGCTTGGGACTCCTGCAGCCACCTGATTCCGGGTATGCCTGTTTTTATCATCACCCGAGTTGCCGTGCCGACAACCCGGCGATTGACCAGATCGGCTGGTTCGGCCTGATGGTATTACTGGGCATGGTACGCGTATATACCGGCCCGCAATGGCAACCCACCGAGATCGGCTTGATGTCGGATCACCTCCCCTGCCGTTATATCCGCGAACAGTTTCCGCACACACGCATGCGGCAATCTCGTAAGTGTTCGTACATCGCCCTGGATAAAGCGCTGCTCAGCATGCCGCCATTAGCCGGAGAATATTCAATACCGGTATCTGCAGCACCTGACTATCAACAGTTTTATAAGGATTTTGTCGGTTCACTCGAGCAGGTCTTGCTGTCTTATGTCCAGGAAAGCGACCTGAGCATTGAACTTGCTGCCGGGCTCTGCAATACAAGTAAACGTACATTGCAACGCAAACTCAGGGAAATGGGCACCTGCTTTAACGAGGTACTGGACCACGCGCGTTTCCGTGCCGCCAGCGGGATGCTACATCATCCCGGCATGACGGTAACTGAAATTTCCTATCGACTGGGTTACAGCCACGTGTCGCACTTCGCGCGTGCCTTCCGGCGAACAGCAGGTGTTACTCCGCGGATGTACCGCCAGCTACACGTACATTGAATCAGACGGCACAAGTGCCTTTGACCAACTGGATGAAGACCTGTTGCAGTCATCGCCCCGCTACCGGAAAATAAAGCCGCCCCGTGATTTTATCGGCACCCTGAAGCTGGCGCTGCGCAGTTATCTCAGGGATGGTGCACCCTCGCTGGAACTCGCGGCAGACATCGCCTGTCTCAGCCCGCGCACACTGCAACGCCACCTGGCCGATGACGGGCTGTCCTACCGGGACCTGCTCGATGAAGTGCGCTATGAAACAGCCATTGAACTCATGCAGGACACGGACAGTACCGTTACCGACATCGCCAGCCTGCTGGGTTATTCCGACCCCACGCATTTCGCCCGCGCCTTCCGGCGACTGGCGGGAGTGAGTCCGCGCGAGCATATACAGAAAATTCAGGAATGAGCCTGCCGATCTGATCGCGCACGCGGTGCGCTGCTACGACAATTTCTACTCCTGCAGGAGCCGACCGTGTTTGCGATTCCGGTGGTTGATTTGTTCGCGCTTGCGAAGCGCTCCTACGCCAATAGACACCCCTGCGGGTAGAGATTTAACCTGTAGGAGCGGACCGTGTCCGCGATGCCCTTTCCGTCTCAATCTGCCGACCATCCCCTGTATGTAAGATATCTTGAGGTCTTTCTGACCAGTAAGTCCTGCATTTCCCGCAAAATCAGTGTTACCTTGACGTTTCTGGTTTCGTCAATCATTGTGTGTTTATGCAAAGTATCTAGATCAGCTCAAAAGTCGACGCGGACACCTGGGAAGAACTCAAGGAACTGGCCCGCGAGTCGCACCAGAATGTGTCTGACCTGCTCACTGAAGCGATCAGCGACTATATACAACGAAAACGCGTGCGACCCGTCGTCCTCAAACATCTCGAAGATTCCATGACTGAAAACGAAGAATTGGGCAAGTTGCTTGCAAAATAAGACTGTCGCCTCCCTCAGCCGCGATGAAACACTCGAAATTCACCGCGCACTGCTGGAACGTTTCGGAGGACCCGAGGGAGTTCGGGATCCTGGACTGCTTGAAAATGCGCTACATCGTCCCGGGACTGGCTACTAGAAGGATCTAGCCGAAATGGCGGCGGCGCTGTTTGAATCGCTCATCATGAACCACCCTTTTGTTGACGGCAACAAACGCGTCGCCTTTTTTGCGACGGATGTTTTCCTGCGCCTGAACGGATACAAGTTAAAAGTCGATGCAAAAAACGCACATGAATTTCTGATTGGATTACTGGAAAATAATTGCTGTAATTTTGATAAGCTGCTTCCATGGATACGAAAGCACGCCATCAAGACTCATGATTAAATATCAGGATTTATTTCACCGAACTGATCGCGCACGAGATGCACTCCTACGACAAATTCTACTGCTGCAGGAGCCGACCGTGTCCGCGATTCCGGTGGTCGATTTGTTCGCGCTTGCGAAGCGCTCCTACAGCTATCGATACTTCCGTGGTATACATATCATGCTGCGCCGGAACCGGAGTGCGCAATCGCCTTGCCAATATCTTTATTGGTAACACCAAGCGCCAGTAACGATTTGATAAGCAAATCCAATGACACGGAGCGATCACCAACTTCCATTTTGGCCACACGGGATTGACTCGAATCAATCCGCATGGCGAGTTCTTTCTGAGTCAGGCGACAACGGATTCTGGCTGCCTTTAACCGCTTGGCTAATTCAAGTTTAAGTTCAATATAGGCAACTTCTTCATCAGACAGACCCAGGAATTCGGCAGCACTGCCAACCTTCCAGCCGTCAGCTTCAAGATTTTTACGTTTGGCTGCTTTCACGGTCATATCTCCTGATCCTGTCTTTACACGTATTGATAATATGCTTTGGGGTTGTATTCGTTTTCTTCTCGAAAACTTCCAGTATCACAATCGCATCAGCATCGGTTCTGTATACGATTCTCCAGGTAGAATTTTCGTCGTTAACCCGTAACTCATGGCAGCGCCGACCTATATTAGGCATGGGACGGGATTGCGGCAGAGCTAACTTCATTCCTTAGATACCCTGCTTCAAGCCGTGCTTCCTGAGAAAATGGTGGCGTTTTTAACTCTCCATGCAGCCAGACCAAATCCTTGTCGTTAAGGCTCACGAAGTTAAACTATATGTCAGATATGACATATATTCAAGCGCGGGTATCCGAACAATGAAACTGAATACGATTGTTACATTGTATGAAGGCATTGCAGGGACTCCAGTAATAAAGAGTAGCTACTTTGTGCTCCCTGTAACGGGTTAAAAATAAGTATATGCAGCTGATTCCAGTCAGCAATAGAAACAAGTAGCTGTAGGGACGGATCGTGACCACGATTCTGGTGGTTGATTTGTTCGCGCTTGCGAAGCGCTCCTACGCCAATAGACACACCTGCGGGTAGAGATTTAACCTGTAGGAGCGGACCGTGTCCGCGATACCTATTGTCGGTTTCTTCGCGCTTGCGAAGCGCTCCCACACCAATAGATACCCCTGTGGGTAGAGATTTAACCTGTAGGAGCGGACTGTGTCCGCGATATCTATTGTCGGTTTCTTCGCGTTGCGAAGCGCTCCTACACCAATAGGTACCCCTGCGGGTAGAGATTTAACCTGTAGGAGCGGACCCTGTCCGCGATTCCGGTGGTTGATTTGATCGCACCTGCAACAGCACCCGACATGTCATGAGACGGGTAAAGAAACAAATTAACGTACCCATCAGCTCGTTACTAACGTATTTCACATGACAGGAGATATACCGGCGTTATAATCCGTAACAAATTGAGAGGCAAATACACATGGCAACGACTCGAAATCTTCTCCCCTTGTTTATGGCTGGTTGCACCGGTCTGTGGCTGGCACTGCAGTCCAGTCTGATTGGCGCCTATCCCCTGGATGGCTATGAGAGTACCGGCATTGGCCGGCTGGAGGCACAACGGCTGGTGCAGGAAGGCAAGAAACCGGGAAAGAAGCGCCCTTCTGGCGAGTTACTGCCCTTGAGCAAGGTCAACCTGAGACTGCTCAATCAACCGGATTTCCGCTTGCCAAAGGCTGACCCGGTACTGACCGAACAGATAAAGAAGATGCTCGGCATCGAAGTGGACCGTTATGGCATCGCCTTGCTGGATCTTTCCGACCCGGATCACCCCCGCTACGCGGAGTGGAACGGCAACCAGCATCAGAATCCGGGGAGCGTGGGAAAGATCCTTGTTGCACTCGGGGTCTTCCAGGCCCTCGCCGACATCTATCCCGATGATATCGAGGCACGCCGCAGGGTATTGCGTGAAGCGATGATCACCGCTGATGATTTCAGTAAGTACGATCACCATACGGTGCGTTTATGGGACGAGGCGACGGGCGAGATCACCCGACGGCCGATTGAACCGGGCGATCGTGCTTCACTTTATGTCTATCTTGACTGGATGATGTCACCCAGCTCCAACTCCGCTGCCGGCATGGTACAAAAGCATTTGATCCTGCTTAAGCATTACGGCAAGGCCTACCCGGTTTCAGCAGAAGAAGAGGCACGTTTTTTCAAAGAGACACCACGTACGGAGCTGGGAGAAATCTTCGAGGCGGCGATACAGTCACCGGTAACCCGTAACGGTCTTGATCTGAACATGATTCGCCAGGGCAGTTTTTTCACTAAAGGTGGCAAGCAGCGAGTTCCCGGAACCAACAGCTACGCCACGCCGCGCGCGTTGATGGAATTCTCGGTGAGGATGGAGCAGGGAAAACTGGTGGACGAGTTTTCCAGTCTCGAGATCAAGCGGCTGCTGTATATCACGGAGCGGCGTATTCGCTACGGATCATCCGGTGTGTTGAGGCCCTCGGCGGTTTATTTCAAGTCGGGTTCGCTGTACAGCTGCGAGCCGGAAGAAGGCTTTGTCTGCAAAAAGTATCATGGCAACAAGCGCAACTTCATGAACTCGCTGGCCATCATCGAGACACCGGCCGGGCAAAACCGGCTCCACTACATGGTCACCGTGCTCTCCAACGTGTTGCGCAAAAATTCAGCGCAGGACCACCGCGACCTTGCGCGGGCCATTCATGGCATGCTGCTGAATGATCACCCTGTGCAGCCGCCGGGACCCGGGGAACTGCCATCTTCGGCAACCTACGGGGAAGGATTCATTGGCTATGAGGCGGAAAGGCAGGCAGTACGCCTCAAGTTTGAAACCCAGGAAGCATTGCTGGGGCTCGGTTACGACATCGGCGATATCGACGGGGTGATCGGTACCAATACGCGCAAGGCCATCAAGGACTTCCAGCAGACACAGGGGCTGAAGGCGGACGGCAAGGCATCAGAAAAACTGGTGCAGCAGATGCGCAAGGTAGCACAGGAAAAGGGCTTGATCCGGGCGGATAGCATTGCCAATCCGGTTCAACAGTAATTGTACTACTGGTCGAATAAATTCGACCCTGCAAATAAAGGACAGACATCATGTATGAAACGCTGGCCCTGATAGCCCTGTTTACTCTTGTTTACAGTTCGGTGGCCGGTGCCGTCGAGCGCACCTGGGTCAGCGGCCCGATTGTATTCACCTGCTTCGGCTTGCTGGTCGGCCCCCTCGGCCTTGACCTGCTGTCATGGGAAACCGACGGCGAGACTATCCGCAGCCTTGCCGAAGTGACACTTGCGATGGTGCTGTTCACGGATGCCGCCGGCGCTGACATGAGCGTATTGAAGAAAACCGCCGGACTGCCGGCACGATTGCTGCTGATCGGCCTGCCGTTGACCATTGTGCTCGGCTTTGGCGTCGGCGTACTACTGGTTGACAGTCTGTCCCTGTTCACCATTGCCCTGCTGGCCACCATGCTGGCACCGACCGACGCCGCACTCGGCAAGGCGGTGGTCACCAATGAGTCGGTACCAGACAACATCCGCCAGGGCCTGAACGTCGAGAGCGGCCTCAACGACGGCATCTGTGTACCCATCCTGTTTGTATTTTTGGCACTGGCGCTGGACAAGGCCGGTGATGCGGGGCCCTGGACACTTGCTATTAAACTGGTGGTCGAGGAAATCGGTATCGGTCTTGCCGTTGGATTGTTGCTAACCCTTGCTGCTGCCAAACTATTGAAAACTGCTTTGCGCCGTAAATGGCTAACCCCCACCTGGATTCAGATTCCGGTCGTGGCACTGGCACTAAGTTGTTTTGCCGTTGCCCAGCTACTGGGTGGCAGCGGTTTTATAGCGGCCTTCTCGGGCGGCCTGTTGTTTGGTGCGCTTGCCAAAACCGAACGCGATGAATTCCTGCTCGCTGCAGAGGGCACCGGTGATACGCTGGCGCTGATCACCTGGGTGATTTTCGGCTCGGCGGTCGTGGGTCAGGCGATCGGCCACTTCAGCTGGACTATTCTGCTCTATGCGCTATTGAGTCTGACACTGATACGCATGCTGCCCGTGTTTGTGGCACTCGCCGGCAGCGGCATCAGCACCGAAGGAAAACTGTTCATTGGCTGGTTCGGCCCACGCGGCCTCGCAAGTATCGTATTTGCCGTCATTGTACTGGACAGCAAGCTGCCAAACGCTGACCTCGTTGCGATGACGGTAACGTGCACTATAATCCTCAGTATCATTGCCCATGGCATTAGCGCCAATCCACTGGTGACGGCCTTTGCGGCAAAAACACGTTCAAGTAAGTAATAAGGACCGGGTAGATGCTGGAGTCAAATGCTGCAGCAGTCCCGAAGCAGCGAGGTAGTCTATTATGAGCCAGCATATATGCGATTCGGAGTTCCCCTATTGCCCGGCAGATGCGAAGGCAGGTGAGTTCTATAAACTGCGGGTGAAAGACCTGTCACCCACACAATTCGCGGTCGGCAAGGCGGAGGTTGCTGTGCGTGCCGGGCGTATGCGCAAGAAACTGACAAAGGATCCGGGCAAGCTGCATGATTACCTGCGCGTGCGGCCGATCCCGATCGTGGTGCGAGGCAAGAAGTTTTACCTGGTCGATCACCATCATCTGGTGCGCGCACTATACGACACCGAGCACGGCACCCGCGGCAAGAATATTTGCGTTTATGTCAGGGTACTGGCGAACGCCAGCACCCTGGAAGATATCTACTTCTGGAAGACCATGCACGAGCAAAACTATCTGTATCTGTTCGACCAGTCGGGCGGTGGCCCGCAGCAGCCGGCCACCCTGCCCGCGCACATCAAGGACCTGCGCTTCGACCCCTACCGCAGCCTGGCGTGGATTGTGCGTGAACATCACGGCTACATAAAAAACGACGCGCCGTTTTCGGAGTTCAAGTGGGCGAATTTTTTCAGGAGCCGTATCCTGCTGGACAACGACATACTCGCGGGCAAACACACCTTCGACGACTTTGCCTTCGAGGTTGACGAACATGGCAAACTCGAGATTACTGATGATGGCAAGGAAGTTCTCGAAGAAGCACTGTTCCTTGCAGCCAGTGCCGAGGCATGCGGGCTGCCGGGCTTCAGAGGTTCCATGTCCTAGGAGATCACCATGAGCACTTCAAATAACTCGTCTGGCGGGTTCCGCCTGCCCTTCCTGCAGGGCGTTCTGCCGATAGATGGATCCCGGATCCCGACCGAACTGATTGCCGGTCTTACCCTGGCTGCGCTCGCTGTGCCGGAGGTAATGGGCTACACCAAGATTGCCGGCATGCCGGTGATTACCGGTCTCTATACCATGCTCATTCCGATGGCCCTGTTCGCGCTGTTCGGTTCCTCGCGGCACCTGGTGGTCGGCGCCGATTCGGCCACGGCGGCCATTCTCGCCGCAGGCCTGATCGGGCTTGCCTCCACCGGCTCCGATGAATACGTGGCGCTGGCAGGCGTGCTGGCCTTCATGGCCGCGGCCTTCCTGATACT
>Ga0316201_10003356_pt1 | contig 11780 bp, 15 predicted proteins | sample CS6wburrow_MG_FD_204516 | JGI IMG/M metagenome (GOLD analysis project Ga0316201, IMG submission 204516) | Coastal sediment microbial communities from Delaware Bay, Delaware, United States - CS-6 worm burrow | ecosystem: Environmental > Aquatic > Marine > Coastal > Sediment | place: USA... | reverse complement strand
TTTTCGCTGGACCACCGGCGAAGAACTGATCAAGGGCTATACCGCGGATAACGGCACCACGCGCAGCTTCTGCTCCAACTGCGGCTCGAGCCTGACTTTCGCCAGCCCCGACACGAACCCTGACCTGGTCGAAATCGCGCTGGGCTGTTTCGACGACGAGGTGCCAGTCAGACCCGACGCGCCTATATACGTGGCTTCCGGCGCAAGCTGGGCGCGGCCGCTGGCCGACCTGCCGCAGTACGAGGCCGGTCGCGACAGCAAACGCATCAAGTAGGAATCGCCGATGAAAATCTGGGTCGACGCCGACGCCTGCCCCAACCCGATCAAGGAGATCCTGTTTCGCGCGGCCGAACGCACCGCAACCGCGTTGACGCTGGTCGCCAACCAGGAGATCCGGATCAAACCGTCACGCCACATCAACTTCCTGCGGGTTGCGGGTGGTTTCGACATGGCTGACAACGAAATCGTCAGACGCATCGAGCCGGGTGACCTGGTGATTACCAGCGACATCCCGCTGGCGGCGGAAATTATCGAAAACCAGGGCCAGGCTTTGAGTCCGCGTGGTGAGCTGTTTACCCGCGATAACATCAAGGCGCGCCTGACGATGCGCGATTTAATGGAATCGCTGCGCGCCAGCGGCGTCGAGTCGGGCGGACAGGCGCCGCTCAACCAGTCTGATCGCAAGGCGTTCGCCGACCAGCTCGACAGGATTCTGGCCAGGAATGCCTGAGACTGACGACAACGGCGACTACGCACCGCTCTACAGCCGCAGGGAACGGATGCGCATCGCGCTGATGCTAGCGGCGATTATCGCACCGATATTGCTGATCTCTCACTTCTGGCTCATTCCCTGGATCTCGACCTACGCGGAATTCGCAAACTGTTATTCCTACGGAAACATCAACGGACTGCAATTGTTACTGAAACTAGCCTTCGTCTACCTGCCGCTATCCTTTGCGATCATCCTGATCTTACTGACTGGCAGGCGCTGTATACGGATCATTCGGGCGCGACAGGACCCGTTGCCGGGTGAAAAGGTCTTACGCCCTACCAGGTACCGTTATGGCATGGCCGCCATGATACTGCCGGCCATGGTTATTCTGATCGTGATCGTGATAATCTGCTTTGCGATCTGGGGCAGCTTCCAGGCTGACAGGCCAGGCAGGGGGGCAGTACCCTGCACCCCGGAACAACAACTCAAAATGGAGCGATCGTCATGACCCAAACCCGACTGCAGGCGATGCTGGAACTCGAGCTGCCGATCGTCCAGGCGCCCATGGCCGGCGTCCAGGGCAGTGAACTCTGTATCGCGGTATCCAACGCCGGCGGGCTGGGTTCGCTGCCCTGCGCGATGCTGGGCCCCGAAGAGATACATGCGGAACTCGAAGCGATCACCGCCGGCACCGACAGGGCTTACAACGTCAATTTCTTTTGCCACCAACCGCCGCGGATCGACGCACAGCGCGAAGCCGCATGGCGCAATGCGCTGGCGCCTTACTACGAAGAATTCGGACTCGATATCAACGACAACTCGCCGGTCGAGGACCGCGCGCCGTTTGGACCCGCGGAGCTGGAAGTGATCCAGGCCTTCAAGCCACCCGTGGTCAGTTTTCATTTCGGATTGCCGGCAAACGACCTGTTACAGGCGGTCAGGGCCATGGGCTCTAAAATCCTGTGCAGCGCAACCACGCTGGCGGAGGCTAAATGGCTCGCGGACAGGGGCGTCGATGCGATCATCGCCCAGGGTCTCGAGGCCGGTGGGCACCGCGGCATGTTTCTGAGCGAAGACGTGACCACCCAGGTCGGCAGTCTTGCGCTGTGGCCGCAAATCGTAACCGCGGTGGATATACCGGTCATCGCCGCCGGGGGAATCGCCGATGCCGATGGGGTTGCCGCCGCGCTCGGGTTCGGCACCGCCGCCACGCAAATCGGCACCGCCTTCCTGTTGTGCCATGAAGCCACGACCAGCCAGCTGCACCGCAGCGCGTTGCAGGACCCGTCAGCGGTGCACACCGCGCTGACGAATCGCTTCAGCGGCCGCCCGGCGCGCGGCATCGTCAACCGGATCATGCGCGAGCTGGGCCCGCTGGGAGACGACGTGGCTCCGTTCCCGTTGGCCTCGATCGCGCTCGGCCCATTGCGTAAAGCGGCCGAAGCGCGCGGGCGCACCGACTTTACCTCGCTGTGGTCAGGCCAGAACGCCAGCGGTTGTCGGGAAATACCGGCAGCAGAACTGGTAAGGCAATTTGCCGCCAGGCTGTAACGGGGAACCTCATGCCATTGTTTAGCACGCAGGAAATCTCGTCTTGAAGATCGCCCTGGCACAAATCGAAGTCGTGCCCGGCAGACCCGATATCAATACCGCGGTCATGCTTGACACAATCGAACAGGCACGCGGGCAAGGTGCGCAGATCGTGGTTTTTCCTGAAATGGCAATACCGGGATATTTACTCGGAGACACCTGGGAACAGGATGCGTTTCTGCGGGATTGCGAACATTACGGCCAGGCGGTCATCGCGGCATCGCGGGGGCTTTGCGTGCTGTTCGGTAATGTCGCGGTCGACTGGGATAAGAAGGGCGCTGACGGGCGTGTGCGCAAGTACAACGCCTTTTTTGTCGCGCAGGACGGCGATCAGCTGGGTGCCGATAATTTCCCTTACCCCTTCCGAATCAAGACGCTGCATCCGAACTACCGCGAATTCGATGACAGCCGCCACTTCTTCAGCCTGCCCAACCTGGCCCTCGAGCTCGATACCAGTGTGGCATCGCTGCTGCAGCCGGTAAATATCACACTTGCAGATCGGAAATTACGACTCGGCTGCATTCTCTGCGAAGATGGCTGGTACGAAGACTACAGCGTCAACCCGGTGGCCGGGTTACAGCAAAACGGTCCGCTGGACCTGGTGATCAACCTTTCCAGTTCGCCGTTCACCCTCGGCAAAAACAATAAGCGAAATCGCGTGTTTTCGCGGCAGGCAGCGGCAATCTCGGCACCGATGATTTACCTGAACAATGTCGGATTGCAAAATAACGGCAAGACGATTTTTACCTTCGACGGCCTCAGCACGATATACGACGTCAAAGGCCGTATCCTGTGTTACTGCCCGGCATTCGAAGCCTGCCTGCGGCTGTTCGATCTCGACCTTGGGCATAATGACAGCGAGCAGCCCGCCATCGCCGTTGCCGAGGATACCGGTATTGCCAGCATCTACCGGGCGCTGGCCTACGGGCTCGAGCGATTCCTGCTGCAAATCGGCATGGACAGGGTGGTGATCGGTATTTCCGGCGGGATCGATTCGGCGGTGGCCGCAGCCCTCTACTGCCAGATCCTCGGTCCGGACCGGGTGCTACTGGTCAACCTGCCAGGCGTCTTTAATTCACCGACGACACGGGCGCTGGCCGAGGAACTGGCGGCCAATCTAGGTTGCTGGTACTGCGTCATACCGATCCAGCCGGCGGTCGATCTGACCGTCGAGCAGCTGACCCGGATTCCACTGGTTAACCAGCAGTCCGGGCGTGAAACCGCGCTCGAAGTAACCCCGGAAGTTGCCGAGAATATTCAGGCGCGCGATCGCTCGGCACGCGTGCTGGCCGCGCTCGCCGCGGCTTTTGGCGGTGGTTTTACCTGCAACGCCAACAAGAGTGAAATGACCGTGGGTTATTCGACCCTCTATGGCGACCTGGCCGGCTTTGTCGCGGTACTGGCGGATCTGTGGAAACATCAGGTTTATCAGCTCGGTGAATACCTGAACACTGAAATCTACCCGGTCGCGGTGATCCCGCAGGCAGTATTCAGTATCGTCCCGAGCGCAGAACTATCGGCGCAGCAATCGGTGGACCAAAACCAGGGCGATCCGCTGGTTTATCCGTATCACGACTTCCTGTTCCGAGCCTTCATGGAGTGGTGGCACAGGGCCACGCCCGAAGATATTTTACAGTGGTACGTAGACGGTGAACTGGAGGGCCGCCTGGGTTGCGATGCCGGTCTTGTCGAGCGCAGCTTCCCCGGTCCGCGAGAATTTATCGATGACCTGGAACGCTGGTGGAAGCTCTACACCGGGCTCGGCGTGGCCAAACGCATCCAGGCGCCACCGGTGCTTGCGATCAGCCGCCGCGCTTTTGGATTCGACCACCGCGAAGCGCAAAACCAGTCCCACTTCACAGCGGCATACCTTGCGCTCAAGGCACGACTGCTGGCCGAGGCCAATCATTGAATGCCTGCCTGGGGATATCCGGTGCGGATAATCAATACCTGCACAAAAGCTGACGGAAAGTTTGTGCACGAACTGGTAAACTTGGCGGCTCTAGAAACCTAAGGAGATTATTATGGCGGTATATAAATGCGAAGCCTGCGGCATGACCATTGGCACTATGACCTGCGGCACCTGCGACAAGGAACTCGAGCACGGCAGCATCACCACCGATGACGGCGGGCAGCTGCAGGTGTCCAAGTGCCCTGACGGCCACGGCATGATCAAGTCCCCGATGTGCTGCGGCCAGGATATGACCCGCACGGATTAGTTCCTCGGCGCACTCGTTATCAGCTAACGGAGTCATCAGCTGGATTCAACCCTTACCCTGGCCAGTATCGCGGCGCTGCTGGGATCGATGATCGTGCTTGCGATCATACCGAGTGTCAGCGTGCTTGCGGTGTCGGCGCGCGCCGCCGCCTTCGGTTTTACCCATGGCCTGTTCACCGCGCTCGGCATCGTCGCCGGCGATATCATTTTTATCCTGGTCGCCGTCTATGGCCTGGTCTTCGTCGCCGCGGCGATGGGGGAACAGTTTACCCTGATCAAGTACATCGGCGGCGCCTACCTGATCTGGCTCGGGATCTCGCTGTGGCGAGCGGACGCAAAAATGCGCGGCTCCGACGAGCCGCGGCAATCTTCCTGGGGTTCCAGCTTTCTGAGCGGATTGCTGATCACGCTCGGCGACCAGAAAGCGATACTGTTTTACCTCGGATTTTTCCCGGCCTTCGTCGACCTCAGCTTGATGACGCCAATCGATACCTTGCTTATTATCCTGATCGCTATTGTTGGCGTTGGCGGCGCCAAGCTGGTTTATGCATGGCTGGCCGATCGTGCCAGCCTGATTTTCAGGAATACGCGCGCGATCCAGGCCCTTAACATGTTTGCCGCCGGTGTCATGATCCTGGTTGGCGTCGTATTACTGTTGAAAACACAGGAGTGGATATGACCGTGCAGTTGCAGGACCTGGAATTGCTCGATGCGGTGCGGCGCTTTGCGCTCGACCACCCTGACCCCGTGGTCGAAAAGTTCAAGGCCGCGGTACGCGACTGGGGTGACGACTGGATAGACGTGGAACGAACGCAACTACCGGCAGCCGATTTTCTCGACGACGCGCTCGCCAGGGCCGCGCCGGAAGCCCGCGGCCTGCTAGAAGCTTTCCTGCGAAATCGAACTCGCCTGCGCTGGGAACAAAGCTATAAAAAGGAGGACGGCGTGGTACCCGACGCGATGCTGGCTGCCTACGGTTTTACCGAAATTCTCGGCAAACAGGGGCCTTTCGTCAGCGAATCCATTCGCGCCGGTATCGGCGTCTATGGCCCCAATATCCAGTACCCACTGCATCGCCACCAGCCGGAAGAAATTTACATCGTGCTGGCCGGTAGCGCCGACTTCATGCTCGGCCAGGACAAGGGCATTCGCAAATCCCCTGGTGACGTGGTGTTCATGAAATCGAATACACCGCATGGATTTCATACCAATGACGAAGCCTTCGTGATTTTCTACCTGTGGCAGGGCGGCGACCTGCGCGAGATTTCGAGTTTCAACTAGATGCCATGCAGCGCCCCGGGATCAGTACGATATCAGACCAGCCCGGCCACGGACCCGGGATCGAACGCCAACGTGTTTACCGGGTTCGGCTGAAGATGTGGCTCAACCAGGGTGAGCCGATCCGCTGGGACCGACCCTCGGGCCCGGTCGACAGCGCCCGGCTGGAAGACGACGGCGAGACGCTGATCACGGATCTGCGTATCGACCGGGAAAACCTGGTCGCGGGCCTGTTCCAGGGCATCGAGGGCATGCGCGTCGGCGGCTGCCGAAAGCTGAAAATCTCGCCGCACCTGGCATACGGGGAAACAGGTATACCCGGCAAGGTCCCACCGCGGGCCGTGATCATTGCCGAGATCGAATTTATCGAGGAACGCAAAATGGAGCAATCGTCATGAACGAAGCTGACGACATCAAGGTGATCGCCTTCGACGTATTTGGCACCGTGGTCGACTGGCACGGATCGGTGTCGCGCGAAGTCGCGGACATGGGTCTGGGCGTCGACCCGGACGCGTTCGCGCTGGCCTGGCGCGCCGGCTACCAGCCGGCGATGGCCGAAGTCATGAAACGCAATGAATGGGTAATACTGGATGATTTGCACCGGCGCATTCTGGACCGGGTACTGGTCGATTTCGAAATCGACGATTTGCCGGAAGCAAAGCGCCAGCATCTGAACCTGGTCTGGCACCGGCTCGAACCCTGGCCGGATTCGGTCGAGGGCCTGACGCGATTGAAAACGCGTTACACCGTCTGCTCCTTGTCGAACGGGAACATCGGTTTGCTAACCGACATGGCGAAAAACGCCGGACTTCCCTGGGACTGCATCCTCAGCGCCGAAAACTTCAACAAGTACAAGCCGCACCCGGACACCTACCTCGGCGTGGCGCGAACCTTTGCCGTCGAACCTGGAGAAGTAATGCTTGCCGCCGCGCATCACAGCGACCTCGAGGCGGCGCGCAAGTGCGGACTTGCAACCGCCTACATCGAACGCCCCTTCGAATACGGCAGGCATAATCCCAAGCCGATTGCCCCCTGGGAGGCCAATTCGATGCACTCGACCAGCATCGTCGACCTCGCTCTACAGCTGGGTTGCTAATTTTTCAGGAGATACCATGAGTCTGATCGCCAAAACGCCAGAACCGCCCTACTACGCGGTTATCTTTTCGTCACAGCAGACCGAAGACGATGAAGGCTATGCCGAAACCGCCGCACGCATGATCGAACTGGCGTCCGAACAGCCCGGTTTTCTCGGCGTCGAATCGGTGCGCGAGGACCTGGGTATCACGGTTTCCTACTGGGCCGATCTCGAGTCGATCAGGCAATGGAAACGAAATGCCGAACATCGCCTGGCGCAAAAATCAGGCATGCAAAAATGGTATTCGTGTTATAAAACCAGGATTGCGCTGGTGGAACGCGATTATGAAAACCGCGTTTAAGGGTTAATAATTCATTGACATTAGCCGATTTACGTATAAAGTTTTATTCAGCTTGAAACTAAGTCTAATTTATTTCCACTCCTCGTTGTGTTTCTGTATTCCCTCGTTCTGTCGTCAATAAGTATTAGTCTTGCTTCTGGCACTATCGCCTCTCGTAGGTTTTTGTTTTTTTTATAAAGGTACACATTATTATGTCTGACAAGACAACCGGTAAAGTAAAATGGTTCAACGAAGCCAAGGGCTTCGGATTTATCGAACAGGAATCAGGTCCTGACGTATTCGCGCATTTCAGCGCAATTCAGGGCACCGGATTCAAGACGCTGACCGAAGGCCAGCAGGTTGAATTCAAAATCACCCAGGGACAGAAAGGCCCCCAGGCGGAAGATATCACCCCCGTCTGATTGGAGTTCACCGGCCTGGCCGGTAATCCATTTTTAAGAAGCCAGGCTTTCGAGCCTGGCTTTTTTTATGCCCGGGACGCGCACAGGTAAAACGGTCACCAGCTGGCTGAAACGTTTTTTCTTGATTCGACGCCCGGGAGACGATATACATCTCATGGAAAATCAATGCAGGATTGACAGATGAAACCGGAGCGCTGGAAAACACTGAAGAACAAGCTGTTTACCTACCAGGTGGGTTTCACCTCGCCGCCGCATGATTTCGACGCGGCGCCGAGCGATTTTCTGCGTATCAGCGCCGACAACGTTGGCGCGCACGGGCGCATGCTGCACGTTCCGGATTACCAGCACGAATTGACGCAACGCGTGGACAACTTCCATTTACTCGAGGAGTTCGTGCACTGCATGTCGAACAACGGCGCCGACGTTTGCGGCCAGGTGGGTACCAACTGGGTGCACTGCCAGGGAACCACGCCGGACGAGATCAACGACATCTGTAATCGCATCGGCGATACCTACGAAACCCCGTTCCACATGGCGGGCTATTGCGTGGTCGAAGCACTGCGCGACATGGGCGCCGAGCGAATCGCGCTGAACTCGGTTTACTACTGGCCAGACTGGCGCGACGGCTATGCGCGCTTCCTGCGCGAGGCCGGTTTTGACCTGGTCTACGCCGGCAATTTCGTCGACCAGGGTTTTTTCGCAACCCAGCAGGAATGCAACGACTGCATCTGGATTTTCGACGGTGACCTGGCCGAGCGATCGATGGCTTATGTCGCCGAGCAAGCTCCGGACGTGGATGCGATCGTGGTCAACGGCATGCCCAACTTTCGCCGTGCCGACGGCCTGCCGCAGCGCATCGTGTCGCTCGACCGCGAGCTCGAGGCCGCCGTCGGCAAGCCGATCGTGTCTTCGGATACCGCGCTTTACTGGCGGATTTACAAATCGCTCGGCACCGCGCCGGTCGGAGGTCACGGGCGGCTACTCTCTTCGCTGCAATAGACTAACCGATGAACAAGATACTGGTACTGTGGGCAACGCCGCGTTCGACCTCCACCGCCTTCGAATGGATGATGCGTATGCGCGGCGACATGACCTGTTTCCACGAACCCTTCGGCGAGGCCTGGTACCAGGGCGAAGACGCACGCTGGCCCCGGATCACGCCCGAGAGTCCGCGCATCCAGGGCCTGACCATCGACGGCGTCTGGCAGACCCTGCGCGAGGCGGCCGCCAGGGGGCCGGTATTCTCCAAGGATTTCCCGCATTATATCGAGCACATGTGGACCGACGAGTTTCTCGATCATTTCAATCACAGCTTCCTGATCCGCGACCCGGCCAAGGTCGCGACCTCGATGTACAAGCACTGGCCGGATTTCGTGCTGAAGGAAATCGCCTTCGTCGAACAGCGGACCCTGTTCGATCGCCTCTACGAGCGACTGGGCCACGCGCCGCCGGTAATCGACAGCGACGACCTGCTGGAGAATCCACAGGGTATCGTCGAGGCTTACTGTAACGCGGTCGATATTCCCTACATCGAGTCCGCGCTCAGCTGGAAGCCCGGCGCGCGTGACGAAGTAAGCTGGTACGACGGCGGCTCGTGGCATGCCAACCTGCGCGATTCCGACGGCCTCAAGGCGCAACCGCGCCGATACATCGACATTTCCGAGGCGCCGGACCGCGTCCGGGAAATCTATGACACGGTGCTACCCCACTACCTGCATTTGCACGAACACCGGCTAAAGGCCACAACGGATTGATTCACGGGTACAGGTAGAGATTACTCGATCGGGCATGCAGTGATTCACAACTTCATAAATCCGATGAACTGGTTTCGTCGAAACAGGCCCGGCAAACAGGATCACGGGGCAGGTGACGCGCAGAAGCCCCGACCCGAATCGGCCGACGGACAGACATATCAATCCCGGGGGCAGATAGACACCGCGGTAAAGGCGTACTCGAGACGCATGATGCCGCCTTTCGCCGGGCAGCTGCAGGTCGCCGAGACCGGCGATGCCAGGGCACTAAGCATCGATGGCGAACACTGGGAGATTCAATTCCGCTTTGCCGGTGATGCTGTCGATAATCGTTCGAATCAGCGAGGCTCCGACAAGCAGGCTAACAAGTACACCGCCGTCGCCACTCTCACGTCCACGGGCCTGCAGCGGCATCAGCTGCATCCGATTTTCGACATCGATGCCGTGGGCGTCGTGATCGATCGCCTGTTCGACTGGATTTCACATTCGAGCCTGCCTTACCCCGCGATCGACCGCTTTGAATACTGGCTGCTGGATCAATCCGGGGGAAAGCCGCTGGCGCTGCTGAATTCCTGTATCAGCGCGGAGGAAATCGGGCCGCCCGCGGCGCGGCCGACCTGGATGGCTATGCCCGCCGCCCAGCTTCAAATAGAGGAAACCACGGACCATGCCACGAGCTACGTCCCGCCGGTCAATGCGCGCCTGGAGAGTCTGGTCGCGGAGCGCGCCGGGCCAAGCCCGCGCGCAGCCTGGTTCGATCGCGCCGAGACCGTGACGACCGGGTTTCCGCCCTGCCTGGTCAGCGAAGACTGGGCGCAGGACGAACACGATCGTTTATGCCAGCTATATATCCGCCGACTGGCGCCGCGCTTACTGATGCTGCAGGAACTGGCCCACGCGGATCGACAGCGGCTCGAGCAGGCTGCGCGCGAAAACGCCCTCGACGTCGACCGATTCTATCGGCTCTACCCGGAAGTCATCGATCAGAAATTGCTGAAGGTTTTGCGCGTCGAGGCGAGACTGCGCCGCGCCGCTGAGCCTGTGTCGTCATAAAGCGATCACACTGACAACCCGCTCGCTCGGTAGAGGGGACGCAGGTATTTGATAACTTCGAGCAGCGATGAGTAAAAAGGACGCAGGGGGCATCGATAAATCCCTCCGCCCGCCTTTTTTGCGGGTAGCTTTACTCCGACCCGGAATCGGTGACAAACTGCTGGAATTCGAGCAGGTAGCCGTTTGGATCCCTGACGAAAAAACTATAGATACCAAACTGTTCGATCCGCTCGGGCGGCCTGTCAATCTCGAGGCCGTTATCGAGCAGCCGACGATACCAGGCATCCACATCGTCGGTAACGATTGAAATCATGCCCCCTTTTGGTTCGACCACCCGGTCGGCGAAGGCCCGGCAGACGCCGATAAACGCGCCATCGGCGGTTGCAAATATCCTGGCGTCGCCCTCGTCCCGCTTGCATTCGAGCCCGAGTCCCCGCGCATAGAAATTAGCCGTCGAATCAATATCTTCGGTATATACCCAGCTGATCTGGGCGCACAGGTTTGTCGCGTATCTTTTCAATGCCAATCCTCGAGCTGAATCAATATTCCTGATTCAGGTATTGGTAATCAATGCTTTCCATTACTTGGATTCTGGGGTTTAATAATACGCTAACGGTGTGATCACAAACATCGATAATGACCAGAAAACCGAGGGCAACGTGTCACAGGCCAGTAAAACCAGCGCAGTCTGTTGGCGCCAAGGCGCCAGGCAATGCGGATACGGGAGTTACCCGGTACCCACGCCAGGCCACGTCTCGATCGAAATTGCGGATAGAAAAATCTCCAGCCTGATCACGACCTGTAATCCGGATTGAAAATGACTGCTGCCATCGATATTCGCGGAATTACCAAGATCTATAACCCGGATTCCAACCAGGCGTTCAAGGCGCTTGATAATGTTTCCCTGACCATCGACGACAACGAGTTTTTCACCCTGCTGGGCCCCTCCGGTTGCGGAAAGACCACCCTGTTGCGCCTGATCGCCGGCTTTGAACAGGTGTCCGGCGGTGAAATCATGCTGTTTGATGAGGAGATCGAGAATCTCGAACCGAATCAACGGCCCGTTAATACCGTGTTTCAGCATTACGCCCTGTTCCCGCACATGACCGTCGCCAAGAACGTCGCCTTCGGTCTCGAGCGCCTCAGAAAATCCGCGGCCGAAATCGAGTCCACGGTCGACCGGGTCTTGACCCTGGTGAAGATGAAGCACCTGGGGGACCGCCGCCCCGGCCAGCTTTCCGGTGGCCAGCAGCAACGCGTCGCCCTGGCTCGAGCCCTGGCGCCAAGTCCGAAGGTGCTACTGCTCGATGAACCGCTGTCGGCGCTCGACCTGAAACTGCG
>Ga0316201_10003355_pt1 | contig 11781 bp, 9 predicted proteins | sample CS6wburrow_MG_FD_204516 | JGI IMG/M metagenome (GOLD analysis project Ga0316201, IMG submission 204516) | Coastal sediment microbial communities from Delaware Bay, Delaware, United States - CS-6 worm burrow | ecosystem: Environmental > Aquatic > Marine > Coastal > Sediment | place: USA: Delaware... | reverse complement strand
AGACATCCACCAAGAGGTTGATCAGGACGAAGATCGTGGCGAAGACCAGCACCCCAGCCTGCACCACGGGGATGTCATTGGAGGTGATGGCCGTGACCACCCAGCGGCCCATGCCCGGCCAGGCGAAGATCGTTTCGGTCAGCACCGCGCCGGAGAGCAGGAAGCCCGTCTGCAGCCCGATGACCGTGACCACGGGCAGCAACGCATTCTTGAGGGCGTGTTTGCGCACCACGACGGCCTCCACCAGCCCCTTGGCCCTTGCGGTGCGGATATAGTCCTGTCCCAGGACCTCGAGCATGGCCGAACGCGTGATCCGGGCGATGAAGGCGGCGGGAATGGTCGAGAGGGCCACGGCCGGCAGCGCCAGGTGGTGCAAGGTGTCCTTGAGCGCATCCCAGTGCCCGCCGAGCAGCGCATCGACCATGTTGAGGCCGGTGATGGTCGGCAGGTCCATCCCCGAGCTCAAGCGTCCCGTGGTGGGGAAGAGACCGGCCTTGAAGGCCAGGAAGTAGATCAGCATCAGCGCCAGCCAAAAGACCGGCATCGACACGCCGACCAACGCGACCACCATCGCCGCCAGATCGGTCAGGGTGTTGTGCCTCGTGGCAGCCAGGATGCCCAAGGGGATGCCGACGAGCACCGCGATCAGCACCGCGCTGAGCGCGAGCTCCATGGTCGCCGGCATCTTCTCGCGCAGCTCGACGGCGACGGGGCGCTTGGACACGACCGACGTGCCCAGGTCTCCCGAAAGCACCGCTCCGAGGTAACGTCCATACTTGATGGGCAGCGGGTCGTCCAGGCTGTAGCGTTCCCGTACGACCTCGCAGCGCTCCGCCGTGTAGCGCTCGCCGAGCAGCGCCGCACAGGGATCGCCCGTCGCGCCCAAGAAGGCGTAGGTCAGGAAGGTGATCCCCAGCAAGGCCGGCACAGCCAGCAGCAAGCGGCGTAGGACGTAAGCGATCATGTTGGCGCGACTTCGATGCCGCGTGGACGTGCCGTGCCGACCAATGACCCGACCCCGCCCGGGTCGTGTGGCTGATTCGGACGGGGCCGGTCACGGATGCGATCACGGCGGCCTGGGCCCTGGTAGGACCGTGGGCGCCCACGAGCCGCGGGCCGCAACTACTCCTTGGTGACGGTGGTGAGCAAGGTCTGGATGGGGCTGGGTACGTAGCCGTTGACGTTGCTGCGGAAGATCAGCGGCGGCGAGCGATGGACCAGCGGCACGGAGGGCACCAGGTCGTGCACGATCTGGTTGGCCTCTTCGTACTTGGCCTGGCGCTCGGCCTGGTCGGAGAGCGTGGCTGCTTCCTTGAGCAGGTCGGAGAGCGCCTCGTCGGGCGGTAGGCCGCCACCCTCGCCGTCACCGTTGAAGGAAGCGTCGCCACCGCAGAAGAACTGGCACAAGAAGTTGTCCGGGTCGCCGTTGTCGCCGCCCCAGCCGAGCAGGAAGATGTCGTGCTTGCCCTCACGCACGTCCGGCAGCCACACCTGGCCCCACTCCGGCGAGCGGATGTCGGCGTTGATGCCGAGCCCGGCCAAGGAAGCCTGGATCAGCTCGCCGAGCTCCTTGGGCTTGGGGAAGTAGAAGCGCTGCACGGGCGGCACGTAGAACACCACCTCATCGGGCATGGTCGAGGTCTCGAGGCAGGCATCCAAGTAGGACTGCGCGAGCTCGAGATCGTAGGGATAGTCCTCGATCGCGGGGTTATAGCCCCACAGCTTCGGCGGCATCATCTGCGTGGCGGCCTCGGCGTCGCCGGCGTAGAGGCCGAGCACGGACTCCTTGTCGATGGCGTGCGCCACCGCCAGGCGGCAGTCGAGGTTGTCCCAAGGCTCGTTGGCCTGGTTGAAGCCGAAGTAGCCGACGTTGTTGGCCGGCTCGAAGATGACCTGCGCATCCTCATTGCCCTCGGCCTGCACGATGTCCTCGGGATTGACCTGGTTCATGCCGTCCAGCTCGCCGTTGGCCAGCGCCAGGTAGCGCGCCGACCCGTCGGGAATGACGCGGAACTCCAGGCGCTCCACGGCCGGCGCGGCGCCCCAATAGCCGTCGTAGCGCTTGAGGGTGGCCTGCTCGTCCTTCTTCCATTCCTCGACCATGTACGGGCCGGTGCCCGAGGCGATGGGATTGCCGTTGGGCGTGCCGTAGTCGCTGCCGGAGGCGGCGACGGCGGTCGGGCTGGAGAAGCCGAAGTTGCCCATGGCCAGGTTCTGCAGCAGCGGCGCGCTTGGGCGGTGCAGCGTGATCTTGACGGTCAGCGGATCGATGGCCTCGATGCCGGCGAAGAAGGACTTGGGCTCGCCCTCGTCGGTTTCCTCACCCGCGTAGCCCTGGAACATGTACTCCCAATAGGAGAAGTCCCAGTCGCCGAAGTGATACTCATTGTCGCGATCGAACCAGCGGTTGAAGTTCCAGACCACCGCGTCGGCGTCGAAGGCCGTGCCGTCGTGGAAGGTCACGCCCTCACGCAAGGTGAAGGTCCACTCCAGGCCGTCATCCGAGGCGGTCCACTCGGTAGCCAGGGCCGGCTCGACGGTCGTGCTGCCGCGTACGTAGCGGGTCAGGCCCTCGTAGATGTGCCACGTGAGCAGCAGCGACTCACCATCGGTGACATCGGCGGGATCGAGCTTGGCTGCGTCAGCGGGGTGGCCGAAGACCAGGCGATCGGGATCGCCAGTGGGTTCCTCGACGGCCTCGCTCTGCTGGGAGCCGGTTTCCATCTGTACCGGCGGCGGAAGCGTCGCGGTCGGCTCGGGCGCGCAGGCGGCGAGCGCGCCGAGGCCGAGCAGCATCAAGGCCAGGCGCGAGGCGCGGAAGGTGCGGGTCATGGGTCCCTCCTGGGCGGTCGGCGGCGGGCGTGGCGCCCTCGGGGCGGCCACGTGCCGTGCGACGATCGAGCGGGCGCGCACACGCACGCGCCCGGCATCAAGCCGGGCGAGGATAGCCGAGCGCGCGCGGACGGCGCAAGCCGGGCCGGCGGCGCATCGAGCGGACGCCACTCGAGCAAGGGGCCCCCGCCGACTGGCGAGGGCCCTGTGGTAGCGTCTTCGAGCTGCCGAATCCTGCGGGTACTGTGCTAGAAGCCCGCGTTGAAGTTCACGCCGGAGCCGACGAAGGTCAGCAGCCACAGGAAATAGACGATGACCACGGTCGCCATGATCATGATGTTGGTATAGGAGCGGCTGTCGTAGCGCAGGTGCATGTAGAAGGCCGCCACGAGCCCTGCCTTCACGAAGGCAAAGGCCATCAGCACCGAGATCAACGCGGGCTGCGGACGAAGCTCTAGCCCGTTGGAGAGCAGGCGCGGGGCGAAGACCTCGAAGACCGTCACCACCGTCAGGAAGACGCCGATGGCCAGGTAGAGGCCGCGGCTCGCGCCGTGGTGCTCCTCGTGGGCCTCATCATGGGCTTGGGGCGGGGCCTGAGTCTGTTCTTGATCGCTCATGATTCGTCTCCGCGTGGATGCGCTTAGATCAGGTACACGACGGTGAAGAGGATGATCCACACCAGGTCGACGAAGTGCCAGTAGAGGCCGAAGAGCTCGACCCCCATGTGGTCCTCCGCGGTGTAGTAACCCTTGATGGCCTTGACCAGCACGATTCCGAGCATGATCACGCCCACCAAGACGTGTGCCCCGTGGAATCCGGTCATGGCATAGAAGGTGGTGCCGAAGAGGTCGGTGCGACCGGCTTCTTCGAGCCAGTGGGGGATGCTGGCGAACCAAAGCCCCTCTCGGATGAGGATCGTATACTCGTAGGCCTGAATGCCGAGGAAGACCACACCCAGAACGAAGGTGATGGCCAGCCAGCGCACGAGGCCCTTCTGGTTGCGCTTCTGCACCGCGTCCAGAGCAAGCACCACGGCCACACTGGAGAGGATCAGCAGGAAGGTGTTGAGCGCCGTGAGCGGGATGTTGAGCACCCGCGGCACGATGAGCGTCGTTCCGGCCGCGACCTCGTCACTGAAGTCCTCGGGCGTGACGATGTACGCTTCCTCGTCGTGCGGGTCGGCGGCCAGATCCGCGGTATGCAGATGGATCCCCTTCACATACTCCGGATCCAAGGACGCAACGTCCACTTCCAGCGCCGCGCTGCCTTGGATCTCGAGCGGCGTGGGCCATGCCCCCTCTTCAGGCGGCAGCGGCGCGCTGAGCCGCAGCACGATGAAGGTGAAGATCAGCGCCGAGAAGAACACGATCTCGGAGCCGAGGAATAGCCATACGGCCAGCTTGCGCGAGGGCAGCGGCGGGGCGGCCGTGCCGGGGGCGGACAGGGTCTCGCCAGTCGAGGCTTGCATGGCGACGATTCTCCTTGCTGGTCGGTGGGGTCGGGGCCCGGCGTGGCGGGACGCGTATGCCCACGTCGACGCGCGGTTGGGGCGGCGGATCGGCCTTAGCCGAGGGCGACGGTTGCCAAGATGGGCAGCCAGATCAGGCAAACGAAGGTCCACCACGTGGTGGCCGTCGAGACGAAGACATGTCGCTCGGCATCGAACTGACCGAGCATGGTGCGAACAAGGAGCACGGCCAGCAACACCAGTCCGATGCCGGCGTGCAGGGCGTGGAATCCCGAGAGAATGTTGAACAGCACGGTGAACTGACCCTCACCGGTCTGCCAACCACCGATGTGCTTGAACTGAGCCCACTGACCCGCCACGAAGAGGGCGCCCAGCAGAGCCGTCAGCAGCACAAAGATGCTCAGGCCAGCGCGGGAGCCGCGGCGAATCGCACGCAAGCCCAGGACCATCGTCAGGCCGGAGCCCAGCAGCAGCGCGCTGGTGGCCAGCAACAGGGTGCCGTCCAAGGTCGGCGATCCCGGCGGCGGCCAGGCGGTGCTGGTGCGGCGCACGGCCACGGTCACGAAGAGCAGCCCCGCGAAGAACACGGTCTCGGCGATCACGGCCAGCACCATGCCGGTGCGGCCCATGCGGCCGGCTGCGGCGGCGCGGGTGGCCAGCAGGGACTCGAAGTCGGCGGGCATCGACCCTGGCTTGGGTAGGGAGTGTGGCGCGGCGCTCATCTAGTGGTGCCCCCCACCCTCTTCGAAGGCCTTGATGTCGTCGCGCAGCATCATGATCAGCGACAGGAAGAACAGCACCACCCCCAGGATCGGGAAGGCCAGCTCGACCAGCGCCTTCTCGCCGCGCAAGAAGACGACCAGCCCGGCCATCATCAGCGTGATCGCAATGCCCATGACCATCGGCCAAGGCGTGGGCGGCGGCAGGTGGGGCACGCCATCATGGTCGTCGTGTGAATCGTGGCTCATCATAAACCTCTTCGCTTACAGGGCTTCCGGTGCGGTGTCCCGAATGGGCAGCGGCGCAGCGTGTTTGGGCCGCGGTGTCACCAGCCGATCGGCATCAATCGTCCGCGCTGCCATGGGCGCCCTCGGCCACACCGTGACGCAAGTCCCACAGCGGCCGCTCGCTGGTAACGTAGGGCAGTCCATCGAAATTGTGCGCCGGAGGCGGCGAGCTGGTCGACCATTCCAAGGTGTTGGCCTCCCACGGATTGTCGCCGGCATCGCGCTCGGACTTGCGCATGGTCACGATGACGTTCCACAGGAAGATGAACAGCGACACGCCGAGCAGATAGGTGCCGACCGTCTCGAACTGGTTCCAGAAGGTCCAGCCGCGGTCGGGCGCGTAGTCGTAGATGCGCCGGGGCATGCCCTTGAGACCCAAGATGTGCATCGGGAAGAAGACCATGTTGAAGGAGATCAGCATGGTCCAGAAGTGCCACGTGGCCAGCTTCTCATCGAGCATCTTGCCGGTGAGCTTGGGGAACCAGAAGTACAGGCCCGAAACCAGCCCGAACATGGCGCCGCCGAAGAGCACGTAGTGCAGGTGGGCGACCACGTAGTAGCTGTCGTGGAGCTGCCAGTCCAAGGGGGTGTTGCCCAGGAAGATGCCGCTCAGGCCGCCGATGAGGAACATCATCAGGAAGGCGATCGAGAACTTCATCGGCGACTCGAAGGTCAGCGAGCCGCCCCACATCGTGCCGATCCAATTGAAGAACTTCACGCCGGTCGGCACGCCGATCATCATCGTCATCAGCATGAAGACCATCTGCACGTTCGGGTCGAGGCCCGAGGTGAACATGTGGTGCGCCCAGACCAAGAAGCCGAGCACGCCGATGCCGACCGTGGCGAAGACCAACGCGACGTAGCCGAAGAGCGGCTTGCGGCTGAAGACCGGCAGCACCTCGCTGACCACGCCGAAGGCCGGCAGGATCATGATGTACACCGCGGGGTGCGAGTAGAACCAGAAGATGTGCTGGTAGAGGACCGGGTCACCGCCGGCGGCGAAGAAGCCGGTGTCCAACGTGCGGTCGAAGAGCAGCAGGATCAGCCCGCCGGTGAGCATGGGCGTGGCGAAGAGCACCATCTGCGCCATGACCATGACCGTCCAGGTCAGCATCGGCAGGCGACGCCAACCCATGCCCGGTGCGCGCAGGTTCCAGATCGTGACGATGAAGTTGATCGCGCCAAGCATCGAGGCGGTGCCGGTGATCAAGATGCCGGCGATCCAGAAGTCCACGCCGATGCCCGGTGAGAACTCGGCATTCGACAGAGGCGGATAGGAGGTCCATCCGGCGCCGTTGGCCGTGCCCGCCAGGAAGGAGCTGTACATGAACGCGCCGCCGCCCAGGAAGATCCAATAGGACAGTGCGTTGAGCCTTGGGAAGGCCATGTCCAACGCACCGATCTGCAGCGGTACGATGTAGTTTGCGATGCCGACCCACATCGGGATGATGAACAGGAAGATCATCGTCGTGGCGTGCATCGTGAGCATTTGGTTGTAGGTGTCCGGGTGGAGGAACTGTCCTCCCGGAGCCGCCAGCTCCATGCGCACCAGCAGCGCCATCAGCGCGCCGCAAAGGAAGAAGAAGCCCGCGGTCCACATGTACATCAGACCGATCTTCTTGTGATCGACCGTGGCGATCCAGTTGAGCAGGCCCTTGTCCCAGGTGCCGGGACGCGGCAGCGTTCCTACGTGGCTCGTCATGTTACTCGCCCTCCCCGTGTGCATCCGCCTCGGCGACGGAGTCATCGGCCAGCAGCTCGGCCGCCAGCTCCTCGTAGGCCGGCGGCAGATGATCCGGCCGCGGCTCGGCGGCGTAGACCGGCCGCATCACATCATCATCGATCTTGAAGGAATACAGCCAGGTGAGGATGTCGTCGATCTCCGCATCCGTATAGCCCATGGCCGCCATGTTGCTGCCGATCTTGAGCGTGCCTGGCTCGCGCACCCAGGTCTGCGCGCCGACCCCGGTGTGGGCGACGACGCCGCCCGCGAGGAAGGTTCGCGCGGCCATGCGCGTGACGTTGGGGCCCGGCGTGTCGGCGCTGCGCACCGGGGCGATCTCTTCGCCCTCGGCGACGCGGGTGTTGACGCCGTCGACGAGATGGCAGGTGATGCAGCGCGCCATGAAGTACTTGTAGCCACGCACCTCGGCCGAATCGGAGTCGAGCACGCCGTAGCTCTCGTTGGGCGTTGTTTCCGGATCGTCCTCCGGGAGCTCGGGCAGGGATACCATCTCGGCATGGGCATCCGCCCAAGCCTGGTACTCCTCCTCCTCGACCACGATGACCGTGAAGCGCATGCCGGCGTGCTGCGTGCCGCATAGCTCCGCGCACTGGCCTTCGAAACGTCCGGTGCGCTCGGCGACGAAGGAGATGCTGTTCTGTCCGGCGCCACCGTCCCGCGCCCCGGGCACGGCGTCGTACTTGCCGGCCAGCTCCGGCACCCAGAAGCTGTGCAACACGTCGTGGCTCTCGAGCATCACCCGCACCGGCCGGTTGACCGGCACCACCATCTCGGTGGACGTGGCGAAACCCGCCTCGGGATAGTCGAACTCCCACCACCACTGGAATCCCGTCGCGTTGACCACGAGTGGATCCTGATCGTATTCGGTGACGAAGCGCTGCTGCATCACCCCGTAGCCCATGTAGGCCAGGAGCAGCACGATCAGCGTCGGCGCCAGCGTCCAAGCGATCTCGGCGCGGTTGTCGCCATGCACCTGCTTGGGCATGGGATCTCCGGGCTTGCGCCGGAAGCGGAAGGCGGCATAGAGAATCAGGCCTTCGACCAACACGAAGACCGCGACCGCCATGTAGAACACGATCTGGTAGAAGTCGTCGAGCTCGCGCGTGAGCGGCGAGGCGACGTCATCGATCGCCGGCTGGCGTGCCGTCTGCCAGGCCGAGTCGGGGATGGCATCGAAGCTGATCCATGCCGCGAGAGCCAGGCCCACCAACAGAGCCAGGCCCATCAGGACCGAGACCAGCCGTGCACCAAACCGGGACGAGTTGTCGGATCCGTTTTGCATCGGTTCACACCACTGGGATGGGCCGAGCCAGCTCCCCACGGCACGTCACGCGTGGGGAAGGACGAAGGTGACCGACACGAACATCGGTCACGACGAGGACTCGGCGCGACGAAGGCGCGCGGATTGTATGGAGCGTAGACGAAAGGGTCAACCAGATGGCGGCATGCACGAGTGCGAGTCCGGTGCGAATCGTGTGAACCGGCCGCTGGTCGCGACTGGATGCGTTGGCTCGCGTGCCGGAGATTGCCTGTGACCCGGCCCCTTGCCGCCTCTCGATTGAGCGCTCAGGCGGTCGGATCGGCGCTCGACTCGCGACAGGCCTCGAGCAAACGCCGCTCCACTTCCTCGGGCAAGCCCTCCTCCGCGATCACGCGGCAGAGGTCATGGGCCAGCTCGAGGCGGGTGAGCAACCCGCGGCAGCGCTCGTCGATGAGCGCCTCGGGCACGGGGAAGGGCGCGCCGCGGTCGAGCGCTTCTTGGCGCGCCTCGAGCAGCGAATGGCAGATGCCGCCTTCGTGGCCATGGTCTTGGCGCGTTGCGGGCAGTGCCTCGCCGTTGGCGCTCACCTCGTCCTCCTCGCTCGCGGCCTCCTCGAGCGCCAGGCGCAAAGCATTGCGGCCGCGGTGCACGCGCGTCTTGATCGTGGCCGGCCGGACGCCCAAGGCCTCGCCGATCTCCGCCAGCGAAAGCCCCGCGATGTCTTTGAGCACCAGCGGGAGCCGGAAGGGCTCGGGGACCTGTCCGATCGCCCGGTCCACCACGCGCTGCGCCTCGTGGCGCGTCAGGGCGGTGTAAGGATCCTCCGGGGGCGTGGGGCCCGACTGCACGTGGTCCTCGCCTGCCGGCGTGAGATCCTCCCACGAGGAGAGCTGCGCCGGCTCGCCCGAGCGCAGGCGTTTGCGGCGCTGGCAAACCCGCGCCGCAATCGTGTACAGCCAGGTGGTCGGCTTGGCCCTGCCCTCGAAGCGATCCCACCCGCGCCAGGCATTGACGAAGGTCTCCTGCGCGAGCTCTTCCGCGTCGTCCGGGTTGCCGCACAGCCGCAGACCGATGCGATAGATCGTCCCGCCATGGGCTGCGAGCAGCTTGGGGATGGCCACATCGGCGGGATCCTCGATCCCGACCAAGGGGGCTTCAGTCTCGACTGCGGGCACGGCGGGCCTCCGAAAGCGACGGCGAGAGGGACATTGCCCCATTCTACCGTCGCCTCGAGGGCCCCTCCAAGGGGCGCCCGGGGTGGCGGACGGGGTCGTCCGCCACCTCGAGTCCCTTTGACTATCCTATGCGCGTCCCTTCAACATGCCCTGCCAATAGAGCAGGGGCAGCAGGTGCTTCTTCATCAGATACATGCTGCGCCGCTCTTTGGCCTGGTTGAAGGGGAAGCTCTCGGCCGGTTGGCCGTCGTAGTCGAACTCGGCCAGCACGAGCCGCCCGTAACCGGTCACGACCGGGCAGGAGGAATAGCCGTTGTATGCGGCCTCCAAGCGCCGGTCGTCGAGCACCGCCAGCATGTTTTTGACGACCACGGGCGCCTGCTTGCGCACCGCCGCGCCGGTCTTGGATGCCGGCAGGCCGGCACAGTCGCCGAGCGCCCAGACGTTGCCGAAGCGCGGGTGGCGCATTGTGAATTGGTCGGCTTCGACCCAGCCCTCCTCGTTGGCCAAGGGGCTCTCGGCGATGAATTTGGGCGCCGACATCGGCGGCGTGACGTGCATCATCTCGTAGTTGATCTCGATGCGCTCCTCGTCGGCCACGCGCTCCAAGACCGCCACCCGCTCCTCGCCCCGAATCTCGACGAGGTGGTGGCCGAACATCGTGTCGATCTCGCCGTCCGCGACGCGCTTCTCGAGCGGGACGCGGTACTTCTCGACGCCAAAGATGCTGTCGCCCGGGGCGGCGAAGATCACCTTCACGTCATCCCGCACCTTCGAGCGGCTGCGGAAGTAGTCTTCGGCCAGATAGAGGATCTTCTGCGGCGCTCCGCCACACTTGATGGAGCCCTTGGGCTGGGTGAAGATCGCGTTGCCCGAGCGCATGCCGCGGATGCACTCCCAGGTGTACGGCACGTGCTCGTAGCTGTAGTTGCTGCACACACCGTGTCGACCGATGGACTCCTTGAGTCCTGGGATGCCGTCCCAGTTGACCTGGATGCCGGCCGCCACGACCAGCTGTCCGTAGCCGATGCGCCTTCCGCCGGCCGTCTCGACCGCGTTGGCCTCCGGATCGAAGGCGGCCACCCGATCTCGGATCCAGGTGACGCCCCCCGGCATGACGTCGGCCTCGTTGCGTGCGGTGACCTCACGCGGCATCACGCCGCCGCCGACGAGCGTCCACAGTGGCTGATAGTAATGCTGGTCCGATGGTTCGATGACCGCCACGCCGAGCGATGGCCTGGCGCGCCGCAGCCGCGCAGCCACGGTCAGCCCGGCCGTGCCGCCGCCCACGATCAGCACGTCGTGGTGGGCGTTCGGGCGTGGGGCGGGCGCCACCGGCGTCTCCGCCGATGTCGGGTTGGCTGCTCCGTTACCGGCTGCTTGGGTGCTCATGCCGCGCTCCTCGTTGGGTGAGGACCCTTCGTCGTGGGGGCTTCCGCTCTAGGGCGGGGTAGGCCACCCAAACGGGGGTCCGGAGTGGGGGAAGGCGCTTCGGTGAGCGCCGTCATGGCTTGATGCGTGCTCAGGTAGACCTTGCCGCCCAGGTGTTCGGTCAGTCCCACACGGGCCATGCGATCCATGACCGGGCCCTTGACCTCTGCCAAGTGCAGCCGCACGCCGGCCGCCGACAGCTCATCGCCTACCTGCTCCAAGGTCTCGGCCGCGCTGGCGTCGACCACGTTGATCGCGCTGCAGATCAGCAGTAGGTCGCGAACCTCGGGCCGCTCCGCGATCGCATTGAGAACCCAGGTTTCCAGGAAGGCCGCGTTCGCGAAGTACAAGCTCTCGTCGATGCGCACAGCCAACACATGAGGCCACGTCTCGACCTCGTGGCGCTCGACGTTGCGATAGTGCTCGGTGCCCGGCACCCGGCCGACGATGGCGATGTGCGGCTTGCTGGTGCGCGCTGTGTGCAGCAGCAGCGCCGTGACCACCCCGGACAGGACGCCCAGCTCGACGCCAAACACTAGGGTCGCACCGAAAGTGACCAGCAAGGCCGCGCCGTCCGTGCGGCTGTAGCGCCACGTGTCGCGCAGCGTCTTCAGGTCGATCAGCTTGGCGACCGCCACGAGCACGATGGCCGCCAGGATCGCCCGGGGCAGGTCGTGCAGCAGCGGCGTCAGCGCGATCAGGGTCAGCAGCACGAGTCCGGCCGTGACCAAGGAAGAGAGCCCGCTGCGGGCGCCGGCATCGGCGTTGACCGCGCTGCGACTGAAGCCGCCGGTGACCGGGTAGCCACCGGTGAAGGCCGCCGCCAGGTTGGCCGCGCCGAGCCCGATCAGCTCGCGATTGGC
>Ga0316201_10003354_pt1 | contig 11783 bp, 10 predicted proteins | sample CS6wburrow_MG_FD_204516 | JGI IMG/M metagenome (GOLD analysis project Ga0316201, IMG submission 204516) | Coastal sediment microbial communities from Delaware Bay, Delaware, United States - CS-6 worm burrow | ecosystem: Environmental > Aquatic > Marine > Coastal > Sediment | place: USA... | reverse complement strand
ACCACTGGTTCCAGCAGGCTCAGTACAATCAACAAGCCAAAAAAGATCAGCCACAAAGAAAAGTTGAGTGGAATTTTGCCGCGCCAGTAATTTTTCACAAAGCTTGTCAAAGCGTCTGGGTATCCGAATTGGGTTAGCTGCTATAACTCCTTTATAGCGCAGATTGGCACATAAATATGGAATAGATGAAAAATCCTGGAAAGGTGCCTCCCTCATTATATAGAGGGAGGCTTTTATTATGAACTACATGGTCTTGCAATTAATACACATTTTAGATGTCTGCCACTGCAGTTAAATGATTCAACCTGAGCATTATCAAGATTCGAAAATGCAGAACCGATATTCCAACCAAGATCATGAGGAGCACCGTTAGCACGAGTATCTGGCAATGGAATCAGCAAGGGGTTAGCGGCTGATATTTCGCTTCGTCCTTCAATATGTTGTTTCCATTTTCTAATTGCCCTTCTTTTGGCTTTTCGTTCACTACCAGCTCTTGTTCCTCTTCCAACTCCATCGGTAATTACAAAATACGGCATACACGCTGAGTTACTTCGAACTTTTTTACCCGCGTAAGAATTCTGATCATGACCAAAAGTCCTAATACCTACGGTATCTTTTAACCAGCATTGCTGTGCACGCCCTCCCCAGGAATATGCCTGACATCGAGCTTCATCGTTACAGGCATTGACGCATATTTCAACTGTATTAGCCCTGAAGGATCTATAATCGTTCCCTATAAAATCGGTACCTCTTTCCTGCGATATATCAGCAAAGGCAAAACTAGTCAGGAACGCTGTTGATATAAGAATCAAAAAACGATTAAAAAAATTGTTTTTAGAAAAAAACCTTACAAAAGCTTGTTCTTGGTTTCTATCAGATTTATTGCGAATAAACATGTCATAACTCCTTTATGAATTGCAAATTAATCAAGGTAATTAATAAGCGCAGAGTTAGTATTGCTCTGTTAATCTGTACTTTCTGTGAAATTCTTCACGCTATCATTGTGATGTTTGTCACTTTAGAGTGCTGTGAAATAATTCATGAGACACTGGTAAAAATATAAATGCTTATTACTTGTGACTGAAATTTTTATAGTGATTGATAGATGCAGCATCGGATACAAGTATTCACTCAAAGCATGTCTAAATTGACACAGAAAAAACATCGGCAGCCAGATTCCAAATATGACCTAGCATGTGATGGGGATTAGATTTATTCGTAAAAACCGGGTAAAAGTCACCCCCTACCTTTAGGCGGTTTTTTTAGAAAATTTCGCCTCTTTTTGCTCTACTCACGCGGCTAGCTATAGCAGTTGTCTCTTTTCACTCGGCATAGCTGTTTTACTTCATACTAATATATGAGTGAACAAAGTGCACAAAAAGATTGATCTTATGGGCGATGAAGCACTTTTCATAGAATAGTACTTTTCAGCGGTTTGACTATCATTAGACTTGTTAATTGAGAATTACAAATAACCATATGACAGCGGTATTTATCATCGCAATAAACACCGCAGCAGAACCCATATCTTTTGCCCTTCCAGAAAGTTCATGGATTTCTCCACCAAAACGGTCTACGACAGCTTCAATGGCTGAATTTAATAATTCAACTATCAGAAGTAGTAGAACACTGGAAATAAGCAATGCTCTTTCCACTCCGGTTTCTCCAAGCCAAAATGCCAATGGAGTTGATACAAGCAGTAGAAATACTTCTTGTCGAAAGGCCTCTTCATGCTTGAAAGTTGCTTTTAATCCGAGCCATGTAAAGCCCAGTGCTTTTATCCAGCGCGTAATGCCTGTATTGCCACTTCCCGCCACAAATACTACCTATAACTATCAATAGAAGGACATGAGCATACAAGATTCCGGTCACCATAGACATTATCAATACGATTCACACTAGGCCAGTATTTACTCGTAGCAATGATACCCTTAGGTAATATCGCCAACTTTTGGTCATAGGGGCGATCCCAGCTTTCAGTGATGTCGGCAATAGTATGCGGAGCATTTACCAATGGATTATTCTCCAACGACCATTCCCCACTCTGGACCCGGTTGATCTCATCTTTTATCGAAATCATCGCATCACAGAAACGATCTAATTCATATTTCGATTCTGATTCAGTGGGCTCAATCATTAAAGTACCCGCAACCGGAAATGACATGGTCGGCGCATGAAAACCATAATCCATTAAACGCTTGGCAATATCCTCTTCGCTTATTCCCGACTCTTTCTTAATTGGTCTAATATCAATAATACACTCGTGGGCGACTTTTCCATTTTTACCACGGTATAAAATTGGATAATAGTCACACAAGCGGTGTGCAATATAGTTAGCACTCAAGATGGCAACACTACTCACCATTGCATTGCCTTCAGCACCCAACATTTTCATGTACATCCATGAAATAGTCAGGATCGAGGCACTGCCATAAGGTGCTGCTGACACTGCATGACTCTTATTTTCCTGATTATTTATATGACCGGGTAGGAACGGTATAAGATGACTGCGTACTCCGATTGGACCAACACCGGGACCACCTCCACCATGTGGTATAGCAAACGTCTTATGTAAGTTGAGATGAGATACATCTGAGCCAAACAGGCCTGGTTTGGATAAACCTTTTTGCGCATTCAGGTTGGCACCATCTAAATAAACCTGTCCGCCACATTCATGAATAATGTCACAAATTTCGACAATCCCCTCTTCAAACACACCATGTGTAGAAGGATAGGTAACCATAATACAGGCGAGATTCTCTTTATGCTTTTCAGCTTTATCGCGTAGATCAGCAATATCGATATTGCCGTTTTTGTCACAATTAACCAGTACTATTTCCATCTTCGCCATAGCAGCTGAAGCGGGATTTGTGCCATGTGCTGAAGTTGGCGTAAGACAAATATTCCGATGTTTCTGACCAATGCTCTCATTATAGCGGTTTATCGCCACGAGGCCTGCATACTCGCCCTGCGCGCCAGAGTTTGGTTGCATCGATACTGCAGCATAACCAGTAACTTCGGCCAGCCATTTTTCTAGTTGCTTGATCATTTCTTCATAACCAAGAGCTTGATCAGCGGGTGCAAAGGGATGAATACTAGAGAACTCAGGCCAGCTTAAAGGCATTAGTTCACTGGCTGCATTTAATTTCATCGTACATGACCCTAAAGGAATCATTGCATGGACCAGTGAAAGATCTTTATTTTCCAGGCGCTTCAGATATCGCATCATTTCGGTTTCTGTATGATGCTGATTAAAGACTTCGTGTGTTAGAAAATCTGTATCTCGCACATAGTCTATTGAAATTCCTGAGTCACATTTTTCAGAAATTATCTGAGCATCAATAGTTGCAACATCGAAGCCATGATTTGCACCGAAGAATATATCAAAAAGGATTTTTAAATCTTTTGCGGTTTTAGCCTCATCAAAACTTACACCTAACTTGTCTGATCCGACCAAGCGCAAGTTAATACCTTTTTTGAGTGCGGCTTCATATATTGATTTTTGGTGATCACCAACAAAGATTGTTAAGGTATCAAACCAGGATGTGTTTACAACATATTCAGCTTTTGAAAGATCACTCTGGCGAATAGCTGCAGCAAAAATACTCGTGAGGCGATTTATTCTACCTGCAATTAACTTAAGTCCCTTTGCACCATGATAAACTGCATAAAACCCTGCCATATTGGCTAACAGGGCCTGTGCTGTACAGATGTTGGAAGTCGCTTTTTCTCGGCGGATATGCTGCTCGCGGGTCTGCATTGCCATGCGTAGAGCCTGATTACCTCTACTATCAATTGACACACCAATTACGCGCCCTGGAACAGAACGCTTTAATTTATCGGTAACAGCAAAATAAGCAGCATGTGGACCACCAAAACCCATAGGCACACCAAATCTTTGGGAATTGCCAAATACGATATCTGCTCCCATTTTACCTGGCGCTTTCAGCATAATAAGAGACATTAAATCAGTGGCTACACATACAAGTGCTTGTTGTTCATGTGCTTGTGTGATCAATGGTTCAATATCTGCAATTGAACCATTTTGATCTGGGTACTGTAAAAGCACACCAAATACCTCATGCTTCTCAAGTTCTGATTTAGGATCACCGACTATGAGTTCAAACCCAAAATATTGAGCCCTTGTTTTCAATACTTCGAGAGTTTGAGGAAACACACCTTGATCAATAAAGAATTTATCCGTTTTTAAACGATTAGAACGTTTGCAAAGTGCCATTGCTTCTGCTGCTGCAGTCGCTTCATCAAGCAACGAAGCGTTTGCCATTGCCATTCCGGTTAGATCCATAACCATTTGTTGAAAGTTAAGCAGTCCCTCAAGACGTCCTTGAGATATTTCTGCTTGATATGGTGTATATGCTGTATACCAACCTGGATTTTCTAGAACATTACGTTTGATAACCGAAGGTACAATAGTGTCGTAATACCCCATACCGATAAAAGACTTGTTAACAATATTTTTATCAGCGATTAGCTGTAAAATATCTAATGCCTCTTTTTCGGAACAGCTATCGTCTAAATTAAGCGGTTCTCTGACACGGATGCTTTCCGGTACTGTTTTGTCAGCGAGCTCATCAAGTGAGGAGACTCCAATTGTTTCAAGCATTTGTTTAATATCAGATGATTGTGGTCCAATATGACGTGAAATAAAATCATCATGCTGATCTAAAATAGTGAGAGGTAAGTTTTTCATAGTTTAGTGGTATAAATTAAGAAATATTAAGGTCCAATTAAATAGAAGAAATGCGAATACCTATTGAAAATATTCGCAATGTTTAAAACGATTATGACTGGCACTCAACCTCATATTCATCTGCATCCATTAAGTCTTCCAGGTCAGCCATGGAATTAGGTTTCATAGTGAAAATCCAGCCTTCACCAAAAGGTGCACTATTGATAAGTTCTGGTTCACTGTCTAATTCCTCGTTAACTTCAGTAACTTCACCATCTAGTGGGGCGTACATATCTGAAGCGGCTTTAACAGACTCAATCACACCGCAGGTTTCATCTGTGCTTAATACTGTTTCTACTTCAGGCAACTCGACAAAAACGACATCCCCTAGTAACTCTTGAGCATGTTCAGTAATGCCGACAGTAACAGTACCATCACCATTATCTCTTAGCCATTCATGGGTTTTTGTATATTTAAGATCACTCGGGTTTTCATTACTCATAATATATCTCCAATTGTGTTGTTACTAAATGAGGGATTTACCATTTCTTACAAATGGCGGCTGGACGATTCTAGCTACTAATTTTTTACCACGTATTTCTACAGTGCATGTATCTTTTGCATCTGCAGGCACCCTTGCAAAGGCAATTGCAACGCCTAGCGTGGGTGAAAAAGACCCACTGGTGATTTCTCCATCACCTGAATCGGTTTTTACTTGTTGATGACTTCTTAGTACACCTTTGTCTTGTAATACTAATCCAATTAATTTCTTTTTAGGGCCATTGGCTTTTTCTTTCTCTAATGCCGGGCGACCTATAAAATCTCGATCTTCAGGCTCCCAGGCTATTGTCCATGCCATAGCAGCTGCTAATGGAGATATAGATTCATCCATGTCAGTGCCATAAAGATTCATTCCTGCTTCTAATCGTAAAGTATCACGCGCGCCAAGACCTATGGGCTTTACACCTTTTGATAAGAGTTCACCCCATAAATTCGCTGCAAGCTCGTTAGGCAGCATGATTTCATAACCGTCTTCTCCGGTATAACCTGTTCGAGCGATGAAAGTATTATCAAGTTGAACGCCAAAGAATGGCTTTAATTCAGAAACTTTTTGTGCAGACTCTTCAGTAAGAATGGAGTGAGCTTTTTCGCGAGCATTAGGACCTTGAACAGCGATCATTGCAAGGTCATCGCGCTCACTCATAACAAGATCGAAACCATCAGCTTGCTGAATAATCCATTTTATGTCATTTTCTCGCGTAGCAGCATTAACCACCATCCGATAAAAATCGTCTGCAAGATAGTAGACGATTAAATCATCGATAACGCAGCCTTCGTGATTTAGCATAGCACTGTATAGAGCTTTACCTTGCACTTTGAGTTTCTCGACATCATTTGCAAGAATGTGTCTTAGAAAGGCCTTAACATCTTTCCCCTTGAAATCCAGAACAACCATATGCGATACATCAAACATTCCTGCATCTTCACGCACCTGATTATGTTCTTTAACTTGTGAGCCATAATTTATAGGCATTTCCCAGCCAGCAAAATCAACGATCTTTCCACCAGCTTCAATGTGCTGGTCATATAGCGGAGTACGCTTAGGTGATTGCGTCTGTTCTGTATCTGTCATCTGTAATTTCCTGTAAGACAAAAAAAGGCGGCAGATTATATAATCTGCCGCCCCTCTGTCCATGTACCTGAGAGATTCCCTAATTTAGTTGACTAAAACCAACTAGGTTAAACCCTTCGGTGGAAACTAATGTCTCACTCTCCAGAGTCAGTGTTTCTTGTACAGTCCTTTTACCTGAGCGTTTCCGAGCGGATTTGCGCCTTCGGTGTTCAATAACTAATGTATTGAAACTCTCCTGCAGAGAATTTACTGAGATCAGAACTATACCCGAGCCATCAGTATTGAGAAAGTACTTTTGACAGTATAATTACTTATTATCCTGTTCCAGCATCGCTGCCAATCGATCTGCAGGCATGTATCCTGGTATCAATCTGCCAGAAGTAGTGATCAAGGCAGGTGTTCCAGTCACACCAACCTCCTGACCAAGGTTATATTGAGCCTCAATGGGGTTATCACATGTTTTAGGTGCTATAGGACGGCGCTCCTTAGCATCAGTCATAGCCTGAAGCTGATCATCTGCACACCACATACTTACAGCTTTCTTGAAAGATTCAGAACCAATACCAGCACGTGGAAACATAAGGTATTCGATTGTAATACCTTTGGCATTCAGTTCAGGAACTTCACGATGTAATTTTGCGCAATATGGGCAGTCGATATCTGTGAAAACTTTAACTACATGCTTTTCATCTTTGGCTTTAAATACCACAGGCTTATTGTCTTGTTTATCCAGAATGTCCTTACGAACAGATCGCTTCGCAACTTCAGATACATTTTCACGAGTATCTAAATTAATCATATCACCCGCTAAAAAGTATTTGGCATCTGCTGATATATAAACAACTTCTGTTCCATACATCACTTCATATATATTTGGAAGCTGGCTTTCTTTTATTGATGATGGTTCTGATTTAAAGCGTGCTTTCAATTTTGCTTTTAATGCAGTTAAAACTTCTGCGTTTGTACTTGTATCTACTTTTGCATAGCTAGAAGTAAACCCCATCAACATCATGCATAAAGTTATGCCCAAAATTATTTTTTTAATCATGTTTTGTCCCGTTATTTCCTAAAAATTAAAACTCATTTTACCAATTTTGAAATTATACACCACGGCAATTAACTACGACAGCAGTATACGTTAGAGGAAAGCTACCCCTTTCAGATACGCTACTATGTGTTTTATGGACGCATATTACCCGCGTGGGTGGTGTTCCCTATGTATAGACTGAAGCCTGGCTTTTGCTACGTGTGTATAAATTTGAGTTGTCGACAGATCACTATGTCCCAACAATAATTGTACGACACGCAAATCAGCGCCATGGTTCAATAAATGTGTAGCAAAAGCATGTCTTAATGTATGTGGAGAAATTTTTTGCGTGATACCAGCCAGCAAAGCATAGCGTTTAATAAGGTACCAGAATGCTTGACGAGTCATTCCGGAGCCACGTCGAGTAACGAAAAAATAATCGCAAGTGCTCTTCCCTTGCATCAAGTTTGCACGTGACGTTTCGAGATATTGTGTTAACCAGTTTACAGCTTCATCGCCTATTGGCACTAGACGTTCTTTATTGCCCTTGCCTATTACTCGTACAACACCTTGCTGCAAACTCAATTGATTATATTTTAATGAGACTAATTCAGAAACCCTTAATCCAGTTGCATACAGTAACTCAAGCATCGCACGATCTCTTAAACCTATTGGATCGGAAATATCGGCAGCAAAAATTAATGACTCAACCTGCGATTCACTTAAAGTACCTGGTAATGGCTTGCCTAGCTTTGGTAATTCAATTAATGAAGTAGGATCTTCTTTGATAGAATTTTCCCGCAGTTGATAACGGTAGAAGCGTCGTAAACTGGATATCAATCTGGCAACACTCCTGGATTTACTGCCATTTTTGATGCAAAAAGCGATATATTCGAGCAGATTTGCGTTATTAGCCATCAGCAAATTACTCTGTTTTTTTTGCAACCAGACAGATAACTTTTGAAGGTCACGTCCGTAAGCATCCAGGGTGTTTTTACTCAAACCACGCTCAGACCAAAGTGCATCTAAAAAGCTATCTATACTGGCTCTGTCAGAATTCAAAATATCATCCCATACTATTCTGTATTTCTCGAAGAGTGGGTACTTCTAATGAGTTTTGATCAGCTATTTCAATTGCGCGTTTAAGACGTGCAGGAGCACTACGACCCATACATCCATGATCGGGATCTCCTTTAAAAGCAACTAGCATTGCATCAATCAATCTTTTTTTATCTAATTCCTGTTGAACAAGACTTTGTTGTAACTCGTGTACATCATCTACAACTGCACTCGCAAACTCCTTATTTTGCTCCCACAGATCGCCAACAGTGCCACCTGTTTTTAATCCAGCGATATTACTGGTCAGTATGTAAAAGTTTTTACGTACCAATTCGAAGGTCAGTTGCTCACTAGTATTTAATTGAGTAGTTGGAATATCTAAGGCATCCAAAGCCGTTGAAAGTAATTCTGCTTTTTCTCCAAAGACTGGAGAAGGAACAACAACTTTAACGTCCTGACCTTTTTTCTTTTCAAACCAGACAGAAATAACAGTTGGATTGATATTATGTATTTCCCAGTCTCTTGGCAAAAGTTCATTCTGTATTAAAATCAACTTTGACTTCCAGGCAGATGGAACTTGCTTTAATGTAGTCTGTAGATCGGCTTCTCCTACTGCAATTACGACTGCTTCAGGCTCCTGAGTATTAATAGAAACTTGTTCCATATTCATTTCGCGTGTTACAGGAACTACTGTATATCCAATGCGAAGAAAAGCTCGTGCTATTACTGATCCAATTTCTCCAATGCCGACAACTATAATTGGTGATTTCATGTTATCCCTGGTTTATTTAAGTATAATATTGTTTTTTAAATTGCGAATTAATCTTAACATGAGCCCATTCCTTAAAACAGCAATTGAAGCCGCTGAAGCGGCACAAAAAGTCATAAAAAAGTATTATGCTGGTAAATTCGAAATCGAAATAAAACCCGATGAGACACCCGTTACTATTGCTGACATAGAAACTGAAAAAACCATAAAAAAAATAATACTTGATGCATTTCCCAATCATGGTTTCTATGGTGAAGAAACTGGAAAAGTAAATCAAAATGCAGAATACAATTGGTTGATTGATCCAATAGATGGCACAAAAAGCTTTGTACGAGGTTATCCTTTCTTTTCTACTCAGATTGCGTTAATGAGAAACGGCGAATTAATACTGGGTGTCTCAAATAGTCCTGAATTTAATGAAATGGCATATGCTGAAAAAGGAAATGGTGCCTGGCTTAATGGCAATGAAATTTCAGTTAGTGATATCAAAACCATAAAACAATCCACTTTATCAATGGGTAATCTTTCATCGATTGCCCAGAAACCACAATGGCAAAACCTTGGAAAACTGGTTAGCAGTGTAAATCGAGTTCGAGGGTATGGCGATTTTTATCATTACCATTTACTCGCCAGTGGCAAGATTGATATTGTTCTAGAGTCAGATGTCAATATACTTGATATAGCCGCACTAGCGGTAATAGTCAGGGAAGCCGGGGGGATATTTACAGACCTTGAGGGTAATGAATTGACTCTGGATACTACAACTGTTTTAGCCAGCAGCAGCGAAAATCTACATGCAAAAGTACTGTCAGATATTAGTTATTCGTAGCTAAATTTTATCGGGACAATTCATCCGATACACATATTCCGATTAATAATTGTTTTTCAATCTCAGAATCAGTTTTTATATGATTCAGCTCAGAACTACATTTTTTAGTAGCAATCTGACGCAGCTTTTTTCGTTTTTCAGCTTCATCAACCGTAAAAGAATTCTGATAGGAGTCCTGATAGTTACTCACCACACAATTTGTGACAGCCAATTCCAGTTGAATTTCATCTTTGATCGTTTTACTAAGAAGATCCTTGCAGAACTCAATAACCTGCTTTTTATTCATGCTTTCCACGAATAACACAGATTTATCTTCAACGACTATTTCAGGAACATATACTTCATCTGCTTTATCCATATGGTTTACTTCAATAGCATCATATTTGGATTTATCCAGTTGTGGTATTTCCAGTTCACTGTATATGGGAGTTATTTTATTAAAATGATCACCCCAGTGATACTTGATTCCAAGGTACATCAATAGCAGAGATAGAATCAGAGACAGGATTGTTGTTCTGAGTACGGGTTTATGAAAAGTCATGTTTATAATTCTAACAAGAAACTTGTCTAACTGCGTATACTACTCTCGATACTAATTGTCCTATTGATTTTATTTAATAATTTAGAGTTTAAGCGTATTTAACTTTCTTTTCCTCAAGCAAATGAGTTCTTGCCTGTTTGGCATGATATTTTGAATAATATTTGTTATTGGCTTCAGGTTTTTTAACATTTACAAGCAAAAAACCAACCACGTTCTTCTTTACCCTACTCAATTGTCCCAGTACATTTTTTATAGAGCGTGCATCCATTCTATCTTCCCGTGCAACAATCAATGTAGAAGAAGCTAGCGAAGATAAAACTAAAGTGTCAGCAAACCCGGTAACCGGAGGAGCGTCTATAATGACGTAATCAAATATGCTTGCACCTTGTGTCGTTAAATATGACATGCGCTCATGACTCAATAAACTCACTGGATCAGCTTCGAATTTACCTGCTGTTATTGCATATAAACCTGATATATTTTTGACTGGTTGCGTAATTCCTACCAGATCGCTTTCACCTTTAAGGTAGTGAGACAAGCCACGCTTGTTGCTGATATTGAGTTTTTCATGCAAGGATGCGCTTCTTATATCGGCGTCAACTAATAAAACCTTTTTGCCCATTTGAGCATAGGCACATGCAATATTGGAAGCAGTTGTACTTTTACCTTCGTCTGAATTAATGCTTGTTATTAGCATTACATTTTCTTCTTCGCGATTGAACATCAATCTCAAGTTAGTTGCGAGTATGCGATATGCTTCTGCAGCTGCTGTATGTGGCATCTTGAGAGCAATCATATCTAATTGTTTTCTCATTGAAGATTTTGTAACGCGTGGAATCATACCCAACACAGGTAACCCTGTTAGTCGCTCTAAATCTTCGGTAGATTTTATCTTTTGATCCATTGCTTCGCGTAAAAATGCTAGAGCCAAACCTAGAATTAAACCAGACAATAAGCCGAGTAAAACATTTATTTTAGGTTTTGGTCTATACTTAGTCAGTGGTGTTACGGCTGGCTCAACAATACTTATACTACTAGTGTTCGCGGCCGATGCGACGTTAACCTCCTCTAAACGTTGTAACAAACTGTTATAAACTTTGCTACTACTTTCAACTTCACGTTTAAAATTATTATAATCAACACCGCTATCCTGCAAATCTCTCATGGTGCCATTAAACACCCCAAGTTCTTTTCTTATATTATCTTCTTGTTGTTTAGCAGCTCTAAAGTCTGCC
>Ga0316201_10003353_pt1 | contig 11783 bp, 12 predicted proteins | sample CS6wburrow_MG_FD_204516 | JGI IMG/M metagenome (GOLD analysis project Ga0316201, IMG submission 204516) | Coastal sediment microbial communities from Delaware Bay, Delaware, United States - CS-6 worm burrow | ecosystem: Environmental > Aquatic > Marine > Coastal > Sediment | place: USA... | reverse complement strand
GACTTAGGACATTTTGAAGCGCGAAAAGAAGTTATGACAAATTTAACCAACGAGCTAAACGAGCAATATGGAAGGGAAGTGGTTAGTATTGAAATAAAAGACCAGTACTTTAATATGAAAGAAAAAGTAGTACCCGTTATGCACATTGTTGATATTGCCGAAGAAGCCATGAAACAACTTGGCATCGAACCATTAATAAAAGCAATTCGTGGAGGCACCGATGGGTCTCAATTAAGCTATAAAGGTTTACCATGCCCAAATATATTTGCTGGCGGTCATAATTTTCATGGAAGGTACGAATACGTTCCTGTTGAAAGTATGATTAAAGCCACTGAGGTTATTTGTAAAATCGCAGAGTTGACTGCGAAGAATAAGTGATTTTTGACTTTCTCAGAAAAAAATACAATTTCATTTAACCTCTAATATAATTGATTATTGAGGAATCGTATACACCAGTAGCTAAATGAATCTTCAAAATACAATATGAAAAAAGTAAGTTCTGTTGAAGAATACATTGAAATCAAAAACTTGGTAAGGAACTAAAGCCTGAAAGACATAAAAAAGAAACGATAATTCCTTTAGAATTAAAAAACATACTCAGTAAAGACACGCAATTAAAAAGTAGTTTTAATGGCTTAACACCCTACAAGCAGTGTGAATATATTTCTGAAGCTAAACGCGCTGAAACAAAACAAAACCGACTGGAAAAAATTACGCCCATGATATTAAAAGGCCTCGGGTTAAATGACAAGTACAAAAACTGCTAAATAAAAAAAACTTCCAAAATTGGAAGCTTTTTTTATTATCAATCAATAACTTATTAATTGTTATTACGAATTTGCTTTTGCGCTTAATTCCATAGAAAGTGCAGAACGTTCAAACTTTACTTTTCCAGACATAGTTTCAATGATACAGCTACCATCTTTATCGTTAAGTTCTAAAATCTTACCATGCAATCCGCTTTTAGTAATTACTTTATCGCCCTTTTTCAATTCGGCATTAAACTTTTTTTCTTTCTTAGCACGCTTCATTTGTGGTGCAATCATAAAGAAATACACTACTACAAACATTAATATAAACGGCAAAAATTGCCCGATTCCTTCTCCCATGGTTTTTTAATTATTATTTTAATTATTTAGTATGCCGCAATAGCAGCCGTTTTGTTTCTTAACTTTTATTCTTTTACAAAAGCTGTAATTTTAACAACTTCAGACCCCAACTCCGTGTTTGCTGTAACCGTTATGGTTTTAGTTATTTTATTTGGACCTGCTCCATTATATGAAACTGTGAATTTACCTGAATCTCCTGGTGCTAAAGGCTCTCTACTCCAATCTTGTGGTACAGTACAACCACAAGAACTTTTAATATCTGTAATTACTAAAGGCGCATCACCCGTATTTTTATATGAAAACGTAGTTTCTACAGATTTTCCTTTTTCAATATCTCCAAAATCGTGTTCGGTTTCGTTAAATTCTATCACAGGGAATTTAGAAGCATTTGCATCTCTTTCGGCTGCAGCAACTATATTAGATTCATCAATTTTTTTGGAGGCATCTTCCTTACAAGATGTAAATGCAAAAACACTTATAATACTTAACCCTAATATTATTTTATTCATTAGAAATATATTTAATTAATTAATTTGTAAAAATAGGAATAATTTAATCTTCTAAAAACTTTTGTTCACTTCTTAACACAAATTTACATCAATCCGCGACCCACTTTTTTTAAGGTTCCCGCCTCTTCATATTCTTTAACCAATTTATCTAAAATACCATTAATAAAAATGCTGCTTTTGGGTGTCGAATATTCTTTTGCAATTTCTAAATATTCATTTAAAGTAACCTTAACCGGTATAGATGGAAAGTTTTTTAATTCGCTTATAGCCATCTGAAGCAACACATAATCTACATTAGCAATACGCTCAGAATCCCAATTAAGTGTTTTAAGTTCTATTTCTTTATTTATGGCTGTTGTGTTTAAAAGGGTTTTTCTAAACAAATCAATAGCATACTGTTTATCTTCTGAGTCTTTATATAATTTAGGTGTAAAAAAACTTTCAGGAGATGTTGCTTTCGCTTTTCTTAATAATTTTAATATAGTAGTATTTACTGTTGGCAAATCGTCCAACCATGTTAGGTTTTTATCTTCTAAATAATCGTAAAGTTTATCGTTAGGAGCAATTATATCTTTAAAAACATCAACAATAAAATCTTTGTCTTCTTTAAAATCAGATGTTTTGGTTTGCATATAATCTTCATACAAATCACTTCCCGTTATTGCCTTAAAAATAACATCTACATATTCGCTATCTAATTCCCAATTATTAATATTGTGCGTTTCCAACAAATTTTTCAATTGAAAATTGTCAGCTAAAAGTTTAAGCAACTCATTATTTACAAACTTTCTGTTTGGGTCTTTATCTTCCTTTGTGGCAAGATGCTTTTTTTGCTTTTTTTGTATATCGTTTTCAGCTCTTTTTTGAACCTCAAGTAGTAACGAAAGAAGTAACAGGTACAAGTTATACATGTTGTCTATACTAAACAGCAAAAACTTTTGATCTTTACTAAAATCGTCACTCTCTCCTCCTTTAAAGGCATACATGGTTTGCATTACTTTTACACGTATATGTCTTCTGTTTAGCATAATTCCAATGAACTTAGTTAAAATCGAAAATTTAATTAGTTTCGAGCTGCAAAAATAATACTATTTTAAAAAGTTACTCTATATTTTCTGTTTTATTCTTCCTTTAACATTTTATAGTATTTTTAACAATTTCAAAATGGCTTATAAAGTGATTAATGGTTTTAATCGTTTATATTTGCTTACTTAACTTACCAAGTCAAAATCTTTTAGATTACCTCTTTTAATGAAAGAATTACGTCACTTAAATAAATACTTTTTAAAGTATAAAAAGCAGCTTATAATAGGTACAATTATAACTATAATAGCTAGAATGTTTTTGCTGTTTACGCCCCGTTACGTTCGAGAAATTTTTGTTGTTGTTGAAAAATATTTAAAAGGAGGCGTTTCGGAAGCAGTCATAAAATCCGAATTAGCTGAAGTTATTATTTATATTATCGGAGCTGCTATTATTGCAGCTATTTTCACTTTTTTTATGCGCCAGTATATTATAAATGTGTCTCGCTATATTGAATTCGATTTAAAAAATGAAATTTATAACCAGTACCAAAAACTGTCTTTAAACTTTTATAAAAAGAACAGAACCGGCGATTTAATGAATCGTATAAGTGAAGACGTTGGCAATGTGCGCATGTACACTGGACCAGCCATTATGTACAGCATTAATACGGTGACGCTTTTTATAATCGCCCTTATTTACATGTTTAATGAGGCGCCTAAATTGGCTTTATATACAGTGCTGCCGTTACCTATTCTTTCAATTGTTATTTATAAATTAAGTAAAGAAATACATTTACGAAGTACTATTGTTCAACAATTTTTGTCGAAACTCTCCACTTTTACACAAGAGTCCTTTAGTGGTATTTCGGTTATTAAAGCCTACGGAATTGAGCCGCAAACTTCAGAAAACTTCGAATCGCTAGCTGCTGAAAGTAAAGAAAAACAAATAAATTTAGCCAAAGTGCAGGCATGGTTTTTCCCGATGATGATTTTACTTATTGGCGCCAGTAACTTATTGGTTATTTATGTTGGTGGCATGCAATATATAAATGGAGAAATTGAAAGTTTAGGTACCATCGCAGAATTTATTATATACGTAAATATGCTCACATGGCCGGTTGCAACCGTAGGTTGGGTAACCTCGATTGTACAGCAAGCCGAAGCATCTCAAAAACGAATTAATGAGTTCTTAAAATTAGAACCTGAAATAAAAAATACGGTTGAAACACATACCGATATTACAGGTGATATTACGTTTAAAAAAGTAAGTTTTACTTATGATGACACAAACATTCAAGCATTAAAAGATGTAAGTTTCAATATAAAAGAAGGTGAAACCTTGGCTATTTTAGGCAAAACAGGTTCGGGAAAATCGACTATTTTAGATTTAATTGGACGACTTTATGACATTGATGAAGGCTCAATAATTATTAACAAAACAGCCATAAATGAACATAATTTAACTGATTTAAGAAACAGTATTGGCTACGTACCACAAGATGCCTTTTTGTTTTCTGATACTATTAAAAACAACATAAAATACGGTAAAGACAATGCAACTGATAAAGAAGTAATTGAAGCCGCTAAAAATGCACAAGTGCACAAAAACATTATTAAGTTTAATAATGGGTATGATACTATTTTAGGTGAACGTGGTATTACACTTTCTGGGGGACAAAAACAACGGGTTTCTATTGCTCGAGCCATCATAAAATCGCCAAAAATTTTATTGTTCGATGATTGTTTATCGGCTGTTGATACCGAAACGGAAGAGAAAATATTAAATAATTTAATGAAAATCACAAAAGGAAAAACATCTATTATTGTTAGCCATAGAGTTTCTTCTGCTAAAAATGCTCATAAAATTATAGTGCTAGATAATGGTAAAATAGTTCAGGAAGGAACTCATGAAACACTTATAAATGTTGAAGGCTATTACAAACATCTTTATTTAAAACAATTAAGCGAAACTTCATCGAACAAAGACTAAACCTATTAACTCTTAATGGTATAGCTTTAAACATGATTTTATTTCATTTAATAAAAATCGAGATTTAAAAAAGTATTCATATAAAATGTTGGTTAGTTGCTGTTTTTTTTAGATTTTTGATATATAAAGATAACTTAATAAATTTCTATATAACTATGAACAATAATGACATGATGGAGAAAGAGGAGATTTTTTCTAAAGTATTAAGAGCTGGAAGACGTACATATTTTTTTGATGTTAGATCTACTAAAGCAGACGATTATTATCTAACAATTACTGAGAGTAAAAAGTTCACCAACGATGATGGATCTTTCCATTACAAAAAGCATAAAATTTATATCTATAAAGAAGATTTTACTGAGTTTAAGGAGATTTTAGGTGAAATGACTGATTATATTATTGATGAAAAAGGAGATGAAGTAATAAGTGAACGTCATCAAAAAGACTTTAAAAAAGAATATGATGATGATTCAAATTCTGAAGTTGATTCTAAGACATCTACAGAAAGTTTTACAGATATTGAATTTGACGATATTTAATATTAATAAACACCTTATTTATTACAGACCGTTACTATTTAGTAGCGGTTTTTTTATTTAAAAAATTATAGTTTTACAGCAGAAAGTTCTAATAATAGAACCATAAATAAGTACAAAAAGGCAATCGTAAAACTAAAAACATTGGCAAGAACTAGCATAATAATTAGAATAAAAGCCGGCACTAAAGTAATAGCTATTGCAAATCTAAAAGTAGCCATGAATTCTTTTTCTTTAACTTTTGGTTGAATGGCGAATTTCCAAATGATATAAGGGACAAACAACATTAGTATTAGCAAGGTTTTAAAAAACAATTTAACGGTTGAAAAACGATTCTTATTAACCGAATTACAATTTTCAAAATTTGTAGAAATACAATGGTTTACACTATCAGGTTTTAAAAAATCGACATTTCCTTTTTCTAACTTTTTAAGTGTTTTGACATAATTATCAGAAGGAATATGAGTTGTTAACCTGGTAAGGTCATTAAAGATGGTTGTTTTTAATTTAATTACGGATTCGTTACGGTCGTCACTAATAAATTGATTAACTGCTTTTGGGTTACCATAAATTACAGAAACACTATCACCAAAATGTTCCGGTTTTTGATAATTTAAACCAACAGGAACTAATTGTAAATTTAAATCAGGGTTCTTATCTAAAGCATCAAAAACAATGCGTGTGAAACCTTTACTTAATGGCCTTACCATCCGCTTTAAATTATGATTTCCTTCCGGAAAAATAGCGATGGCTTCGTTATTGTTAATTAATTCGGCACAAGATTGAAAAACGGCATTGTTATTTGTTAAATTATTCCACCCATCACGAATTCGAAACACCGGAATCATATTTAAACTTTTTAAAATATTACTAATTACAGGGTTGTTAAATACACTTGCGCGGGTTAAAAAAAAAGCAAACCTTTTGTTAGTAGTGGCTATTATAAGGGCATCTAAAAGGGCATTTTGATGATTACCTAAAATTAAAACAGGTTGGGTTTTTGGAATACTATCAGAATTCAAAACTTCAATTTTTTTGAAATAAAAAAACAGTCCTAATTTTATATACCCTCTAACTGTATGTATCCATAATTTTTTCAATCTTCTTCAGAAATTAATTCTTTACTAGACCAATAAAATGCCAAAACTAAACCAGAAACTATGTGCCAAATTCCCCAAAAGGCCACTAAAATAGCCATGCCTCCTAAACCATTAAAAAACGTAAAAATAAGCAATAGCCCTAATCCAGAGTTTTGAATACCCGTTTCAATGGCAATTGTTTTCTGATTTTTAAAAGATAAACCAAATAGTTTTGCAACCATAAGTCCAAGTAAAATAGCAAGTACATTATGTCCAATTCCTAGCACTAAAACATGATGAATATATTGGTTAAAAACATCAATATTCTTAGAAAAAGCAATGACAACAATGGCTGCAAAAACGAAGATTGAAAAAGGTCTTAAAAATTTCGATAATTTAATAGCTAACGATTCTTTTTTATACCTTAATAACATGCCTAATATTAATGGAATTCCTAAAATCAGCATCACTAGTTCTACCAAATCAAAAGGATTTAATTCGACATCTTTAATTATTTGAGCGGTGGGTGCGTACAAACTTCCATAAAACTGAAAATTAAAAGGCGTCATAAAAATGGCTATAAAAGTAGCAAAGGCTGTTAAACTTACAGATAACGCTGTATTACCTTTAGCTAAATGCGTCATAAAATTAGAAATGTTCCCTCCAGGACAAGCGGCGACCATCATCATTCCTAAGGCTATACTTGGTTGTGGTTTTATTATCATTACCACCACAAATGTTAATAATGGCAACAGTACAAATTGCGACAATACCCCAACTAAAACTAATTTTGGTTGTTTTGATAAACTTTTAAAATCATTTAGTGTGATACCTAATGCAACCCCAAACATAACTACTGCCAACGCAATATTTAAAACCCAAAGTCCTTCGCTATCAAAATTTATTTTTACATCGTCTAATTCCTTCATAAACTAAGCGACCGGACTGCCATTTTTAACTTTTATTTCAGGGTTTAACAATATCACATCTTTACCATTAATAGCTCCTAGAATTAAACATTCACTCTTAAATTTTGCAATTTGTTTTTCAGGAAAATTTACAACGGCGACTATTTGCTTTTGTAACAAGTCTTCTTTTTTATACAATGTAGTGATTTGTGCAGACGATTTTTTAATGCCTAAATCTCCAAAATCAATAGATAATTGATAAGCAGGATTTCTTGCTTCGGGAAAATCATTTACCTCAATTATGGTTCCAACCCTTAAATCTACTTTAGAAAAATCTTCAAAAGTTATAATGTTATTCATTTTTTAAAAATACAAATTATACCGAACTTTGGATAAAATATTTAATTATGGCAAATACCCCTTCCAATATGCTTGCGTTAGGCACAAAAGCGCCACATTTTGAGTTGCCAGATACAATTAGTAACAAGTTGTTGAATTTAGATTCTATAAGAGGTGAAAACGGGACTGTTATTATGTTTATCTGCAATCATTGTCCCTTTGTTATTCATGTGAATCACGCATTGGTTTCGATGGCGCGTAGGTATTCTGAAAAAGGTATCGCATTTATTGCAATTTCGAGTAACGACGCCATTAATTATCCGCAAGATGGTCCTGATAAAATGACAATTCATGCGAAAAAAGAAAACTACCCATTTCCGTATTTGTACGATGAAAGTCAAGAAGTAGCGCGAGCTTATGACGCCGCTTGTACGCCAGATTTTTATGTGTTTGATAACCAATTAAAATTAGTTTATAGAGGCCAATTAGATGACTCTAGACCAGGAAATGGCAAACCTGTAACAGGAAACGATTTACGCTATGCGTTAGATTGTTTACTTGAAAACAAAGTGAATGCTATTGTGCAAAAACCTAGTATAGGTTGTAACATAAAATGGAAAAGTTAAGTTAGACTGTTAAATAAAAATAAGAATTTCTAAAATAGAGATTCCTGCCTTCGCAGGAATTAAAAAGTTAATTGCCAAAAACCGACATCTAACCATGTATCAAATTTCAACCCCACTTCCTTAAAGTGAGCCACTTGTTTAAATCCAAATTTCTCATGAAGTTTTACACTAGCCTGATTGGGTAAGGTTAAACCACCTATAACTACGTGGTAATTTTGCGTTTTTAATTGTTTTAAAAGCTCGGTGTATAATTTTGTTCCTATTTGCTTACCAATAGCTTCATGATGCAAATAAACGGTACTTTCAACTGTGTTTTTATAAGCAGGTTTTTCACGCCATTTATTCGCATATGCATATCCTAATATTTTATTACCTTCCTCAAAAACAAAAAAAGGATATGTTTTATAAATACTTTCAATTTTTTCTATAAAAGCATCAACAGGAAACGGAACGTCATCAAAAGTTACAACCGTATTTAAAACGTAATAGTTATAAATATCTACCAATTGCTGTGCATCTTCAATTCTAACCTTTCTAATCATGTGTTTCTAAAGCCAGTTATTTCGTTTCATTAAATTTTCAATATGGGAGTAATGATGGTTGCCATGCCATGCATAAATACCAATATTCTTTTTCAAAACTACTTCACTTTGAGTTTCAGGATGGATAAAGCACTTGTTTAAATTCACTTCAGACAATCCTTTTAATAAATATACTAATTTAGCATGAACAGCTCTTAAATGAAGCAAGGACATCTCGATAGGCGCTGTTTTAGAATCAAATAATTCTGCCCAGCGGTCTTCAAAATAAGCTTTAATAACAGGTTTATCTTCTGTTAGCGTCCATTTAAAACGTGAGTAGCTATGATGATGGCTATCTGAAAGATGGTGTATAACTTGTCTTATGGTCCACCCCTCTGGCCTATATACCGTATCTAACTGATCGTTTGTTAAATTTTCAACAAGATTTTCTAATCGATTGGGGAAATGCTCCAATATAGAAATCCAGCTTTCAATATGCTGTGAAGAAATATTGATTGGGCAATCAAACTGCCCGATAGGGTGTTTTAGTCTTTGTAATTCTTGCTCTGTCATAAAAACAAAGATATATAATTGCTATGCAATTTCAATCAACCCTATTTTTATTGAATTAACTGCTGTATGAAGGTCGCTGAACCGTTTGATTTTATTATTAAAAAACAAATTTTCAACAAAGGAATTTAACAGTCTAATTCTATCTTCAGAAACTATAAAATAGGCTTTTAATTGATAGTTGCATTTAAAAAAAATGTTCCAATCGAATGGCACAACTGAATAAGAATTAATACGATGATATATATATATTAAATCATTCCCATTGGTTCCTAGGAAGCAAAATACATCATCGACTATGACTTTAGCGTGTTCTTCCCAATTTAAACTAATACCTCTATTTATTTCAGAAATTACAAATCACTTAAAAATAAATACGTTGCCAAAAGGATAATTTAATTCCTTAAGCACTTCACTATATAAACTGGTTTCTTTTACACTTATCACGCATCAAAATTATATTTGTATAAATGATAAATAAAATATAATCGATTAACTCAGATAATAATTAGGTATATAGAATTTAGAATTTCAATAACCCGTTAAAACACAAAAAACACCTATAAAATAGGTGCTTTTTTTGCTTATATTTAATACCGTATTATTTAACGTTCATTAATTCAACGTCGAAAATCAATGTTGCATCTGGTGGAATAACACCACCTGCGCCTCTGCTACCATATCCTAAATGACTTGGTATTACAAAACGTGCTTTATCGCCAACTTTTAACAATTGAATCCCTTCATCCCATCCTGAAATAACCTGACCAACTCCTAATGGAAAATCAATTGGTTCGTTTCTTTTGTATGAAGAATCGAAAACAGTACCATCTGTTAACTGACCTTTATAATGTACTGATACACTTTTACCTTTTTCTGCTTTTGCTCCGTTTCCTTCTTGTATAATTTGGTAACGTAAACCACTTTCGGTCTTTTTAAAACCAGCAGCTATTTTATCTAATTGAGCTTCTCCAGCTTTTTTAGCTTCAGCTATTTTTTTTTCTCTTGAACCTTCAAATGTTCTGAAAGTTTCAACAGCATTAAATGCTTCTGCTTCAGCACCAACTCTTACAATTTCTAAAGTTTCAATTTTATCGCCTTGAGCAATGGCATCCACTACATTTTGCCCTTCAACCACTTTTCCGAAAACCGTATGCTTATTATCTAACCATGCCGTTTCAATATGTGTGATAAAAAACTGACTGCCATTTGTACCTGGCCCTGAATTAGCCATTGATAATACTCCCGGTCCGTCATGTTTTAAATCTGGATGAAATTCATCATCAAATTTATAACCTGGGTCTCCTGAACCTGAACCTTGAGGACAACCACCTTGAATCATAAAATCTGGAATAACTCTATGAAACTTTAAGCCATTGTAGTAAGGCGTTCCTTGTGGTTTTACTTTGTTTTCTAAATTTCCTTCGGCTAAAGCTACGAAGTTACCAACTGTTCCTGGTGTTTTTTTAAATTCTAAAGCAACAAGAATCTCTCCTTTTGTTGTGTTGAATTTTGCGTATAATCCGTCTTGCATTCTATTCTTTTTTAATGAAGATGCAAATATATGAAATGATTAACGATTGTTGATTAACGAATGGTGATTTTTGGTTTTAAGAGAAACAAAACTCTAAACTTTAGTTAGCTACTTCACTTATAAATTTGATTCTGTATAAACGAAGTTCTTCATCTTCATAATCGCCATCAAACTCTTTAATGGCTGTATCAATGCTATCTGTTTTAGATTCCATAAAGTAGTCATGAATTTCTTCCTGCTGGTCTTCATCCAAAATGTCGTCAATCCAGTAGTTTATATTCAATTTAGTACCTGAATATACTATAGCTTCCATTTCTTTTATAAAATCTTCCATAGACATACCTTTCGAAGAAGCAATATCATCTAAAGGCAATTTTCTGTCGATATTCTGAATAATATAAAGTTTGTTAGCAGAATTGCTACCCGTTGATTTTACAACTAAATCGTCTGGACGAATAATGTCGTGTTCTTCAACATATTGTTCTATTAATTCAATAAAATCTTTACCATATTTTTTTGCTTTTCCGTCACCAACACCATGAACATTAGAAAGTTCTGTCATGGTAATCGGGTACTTTAAGGCCATATCTTCTAGTGATGGATCCTGAAAAATAACAAATGGTGGTACACCAAGTTTCTTGGCATTTTTTTTACGTAAATCTTTAAGCAAATTCATCAGCAGCTCATCGGCGACGGCACCTTCTGTTTTTGCGGCAGTAATAATAGTTCCATCGGCTTGTTCGCCATCAAAAATATGGTCTTCGGTCATCATAAATGATTCTGGATTTTTAATAAAATCCCTGCCGCTATCCATTAATTTTATTACGCCATAAGTTTCTATATCTTTTTTAAGCATTCCAGATACCAAAACCTGCCTTAATAAAGCCATCCAGTATTTTTTATCTTTGTCTTGACCTTTACCAAAGAAAGCCTGTTCGTTCGTTTTATGTGAGTTAATTAAGGCATTATCTTTACCCGTAATAACATGTACTAAATCCTTAGACTTATATTTTTCATTAGTAGCATCAATAGTTTCT
>Ga0316201_10003352_pt1 | contig 11783 bp, 14 predicted proteins | sample CS6wburrow_MG_FD_204516 | JGI IMG/M metagenome (GOLD analysis project Ga0316201, IMG submission 204516) | Coastal sediment microbial communities from Delaware Bay, Delaware, United States - CS-6 worm burrow | ecosystem: Environmental > Aquatic > Marine > Coastal > Sediment | place: USA... | reverse complement strand
GCATGATACCGAGTTTGCCATCTTTCGATGTAAGTCCCCTCTCTTTGGATGCCTCGATCAGGGCATGGAAGTCGGCGCTGTATTTCTGCATGCTTGTTAAAATGCTCTGGCGCTTTGCCTCGGTGACTGGTGCCCTGTCCAGCGTACTCAGCAACCGCTGCATGTTGTCGTCGAATTTTGCCTGGTATTTTGTATCATGTCGCATCAGGAAGTCTTTCTCGTTACGCCGCAGCATCAGCATGTCGGCCAGCAGGCGGTAATCATCCGCCTCCTTGATAAGCTCTTCCGCGTTGTGCACTGCTTTGCGCAGACTCCCATTCAAGCCGCTTTTCTCGTCCAGGCCAATTGACTCTGCGATTGCGACAACAGAGCCAAAACCGTCAACATAACGTTTGAGACTCTCTGACAGGGCGGCGACGCCTTTGCCTTCGATTCCCAGCGATTTCACCCTGGTATCCAACTGGGTCAGATTCTGCTCCATCAGAGCGGCATTTTTTCCAAAAGTATCGCGGTATTTCAGCGAACCGCGAGCCAGAAAATCCTTCTCGTTGCGGCGCAAGGTAAGCATGTTTACCTCGATTTCGCCGACCAACCCGTTGGCTTCGTTGAGAAGAGAGATCTCACTAAATGAGTATGTCATCATTGCTGTCAGAGAGGACAATGCAACAACGATACTCACCGCTATGAGAATGAGCTTGTTCTTGATGGACATTTTTTTACCGCTCCTTGTTTCTTGGCTGTTAGGTTAAAACGGTCATCGAGTTGAACCCAGGATACAAGCTGGTTGGGTTGGGAAAAGCACATTGAATGAGAGGCTTCGTTCGATCACAAAAGCTATGCGGTACGACAACGGCCAACACTACAATAGGATGACAAGTTCTAATATCGGCTTTCTGTGATTGAGCTTTAGGATGATTTGTCAATGCGCCGCATCGATGACAGGGGTTCGGCGCATCAGAGCGTATTTGGCTTGGGAGAGCGTTGCCGTGAAATAGTTCGGGCCAGATACCGGTCTAACTGGCACAGAGGTGTGTTTAGCGGAGTATTCACACTTGCCCGGAATAAACACGAAAAATGCATGGGTAGGAACGGCAAGGAAATGTACGATAATAGTGATATGTTGGTGGAGCCGAGGAGGATCGAACTCCCGACCTCCGCATTGCGAACGCGGCACTCTCCCAGCTGAGCTACGGCCCCATGCCGGCTATTGTACCACTGTAAAGCGCTAACCTGGCAAGCTTGTCGTTTACCCGGTTAGCGAATACTATTACCAGCCAACTTTCGAACAAGAATCTATATCCTATGCTAGATACAGCACCACTTTTACAGCCAACGACATTTCCTGCCATCAACCGCGGCAGACTGCAGACGCTGCAGGTAAATCTGGGGTATCTGTGTAATCAGACTTGCAAGCACTGCCATGTCAATGCCGGTCCTAACCGTACTGAGTTGATGACCAGGGAAACTATGGACCAGGTGCTTCGTCTGTTGGCGGTGCGGAAAGTTGCTTCATTGGATCTGACCGGTGGTGCCCCCGAACTCAATCCGCATTTTACATATCTTGTCGAACAGGCACGTCAATTGGGCGTGCGTGTGATAGACCGCTGCAATCTTACTGTGTTGGAGGAGCCCGGCCAGCAGCAGCTGGCCGGCTTTTTGGCGCAGCAAGGCGTTGAGGTGGTTGCGTCGCTGCCATGCTATCTTAAGGAGAACGTCGACAGTCAACGGGGCAAGGGTGTTTACGATGCCAGTATCGCCGGCTTGAAGCGCCTCAACCGGCTGGGCTATGGCAAGCAGGGGAGCGGCTTGTTGCTAAGCCTGGTGTTCAATCCCCAGGGGGCTGATCTGCCACCCGCGCAGGATCTGCTTGAGGTCGATTACAAGCAACGTTTGTGGTCCGATCATGGTATCGCGTTCAACAATCTGCTCACCATTACCAATATGCCGATTGCCCGATTTGGCAGCACACTGCTGTCCAAGGGACTGTTCGACTCCTACATGCGTCTGTTAAAGGACGCCTATCGGCCGGACAACCTGGGAACGGTGATGTGCCGCAGTCTGGTAAGTGTCGACTGGCAGGGTTACGTCTACGATTGTGATTTCAACCAGATGCTGGATATGCCGATAGGCGATGACGGCGAGCGCAAAACCCAGGTTTCTGACCTTATAGAGGCCGACCTGAACGGCCAAACCGTTAAGATTGGAGAGCACTGTTACGGTTGCACCGCAGGTCAGGGCAGTAGCTGCGGCGGGGCGCTTTCAAGCTGACCGGCCCGATTCCGCCCCGGTTTCCCCGGCACCAAGATAAGTCCATGCAGTTTCCCCAGGCGCGAATTCTGATTTTTGCCAAAGCTCCCGAGCCGGGAAAGGTAAAAACCCGTCTGATTTCCGTCCTGGGTGCCGTGGGTGCTGCCGATCTCTATCGCCGGCTGCTGCGAACCACTGTGCAACGGATAGTGGCTGCGCAGATTGCCCCGCTCATCTGCTGGTGTGCGCCGGCCCCTCATCACAAAGAGTTCCGGCAACTGTCCCGTGATTACGGCATTACTCTTGAGGCTCAGGTAGGCGCCGATCTGGGAGAGCGAATGGAGCACGCCGCAAGCCGCCAGTTAACGGTCGGCGGTCCGGTAGTGTTGATCGGTGGAGACTGCCCGGTGTTGCAGGTAGCGCACCTGCAGCAGACGCTGGTTTGGCTCAGGGATGGCTGCGATGCAGTAATCGGTCCGGCTGAAGACGGTGGTTACGTGTTGCTGGGTCTAAACAGGACCAGTCCGGAGTTGTTTCGCGGAATCGCCTGGGGTGGCGATAGCGTACTGAATGCAACTCGAAACCGGATACGGGATCTTGGTTGGCGGTGGCGGGAACTCGAACCCATGTGGGATCTGGATCGACCCGCAGATCTCGACCGGTTCCGAGCAATGCCGAACTAGCACCGCTCAAGCGCCCCTGGATCGGCGCGTCTGTATACGTTCCAGTCTGTTCAGGCTGCGTCTGATTTTCTGCAGCGACACGTGGTCGATGTTTTTGAATCTGCCGCCGATTCGGGTTATCTGCTGTTGCGCCTTTCTATTGCAGAAACAGACCTCCAGGGAGAAAGCGATTTCACCTTCTCCGGGGACGGAAATGATACAGCTGGGCAGGATTTCCCCCTTGTACAGGTCTATCCCCTCAGTCAATATTATACCTGCGCCATCGCGTGAAAGATCATTGACATAGCCTTTCACTATCTGCCGCATGCCTTTGCCGCGCAGGCCGTGAAAGGAGATGCCCAGAGCCCGTGAGGGGATGCGAAAGGCAGTGCGATGCTGGTAGTATTCCAGTCTCGTCGGCATGCCGGTTTTATAATAGGCAACACCGTTTTTCTCGCGGATCTCCAGCAGGCTGGTTGTAAAACAAAGTTCCACCCCTTCGAGTCGTCCGGAGAGCTCCATCACCCCGCCAATCTCGAGTAATCGATGCCCCTGCTCCGGGGAGAGTTCATCCAGAACAATGAATTCGTGTTCGTCATAGATACCGAGCAGGGCGGTGCTGAAGGTGTTGTTATGTTCGGGCAGGCGGACACTGAATAGAACCTTGTGAGTTGAGGCGCGAATCAGCAGCGCCAAAATCTGTTCAGTCTCATCGACCTGGTGATTTGCTGCGGGAGGCGGATTCGGCGCTTTGTCGGAAAAAATACGCCGCAATAGATCGAACATCTGGAGCCTGTAGTCTTAATCCCTGGGCAGGTGCAGGTCGGCTACACTTTAGCCAGGCTCTGGGGAGATCTGCCCGAATGCTGTCCCGCGGGTCCATAGGTGTCATTCTGCTCGCTACCGCAGGTCAGTATGTTCAACGCCTGGCGTACGTGGCGTTGGGCGAGCGCGACTATGCCCCCATTCACTTCATTGCGGTCATTCAACTGAGCTGCCAGCTCCTGTAATTGATGCCAGCACTTTTCGATGGCACTGCTTTCGGCCACCTGTTGGATAAAAATATCTGTGCCCCTCTTGCCGACCGGCAGCTGCTGAGCAAGGAGGAAGCGGTCACGCATCAGTAGTTGATCGCCGAGCAGTTTGATCTGCGCTTGCTTCAGCTCGCTGATTGATCGAATGGCATCCGCTTCTCCCTTTATCAGAATCTGATGCTCCTGCGCCAGGAGTTGAAGCAGTTCCCGGGCGCTCTCCAGCTCTGCAGAAAGCAATCGCTGGAGCCGTCCGCAATCCTCTTTGCTCGGATGTGTTCCCATCAGGACTGTGTTTCCAGAGTGGCGAGCTCTTTCTCCTGTGTGATCAGGTTGTCTGCTGCTACAGCAGGTTCGAATTGCAAGCTGCCGGTTGCGACCGCTCGTTGGGTCTCTGCGACAAGGGCGGTATCTGCCACCGGAAGCTGCGCAATCCGGGTCGATAACTCCTGCAGCTGAGTGGCGGTACTGGTCAGACTGACTTTGTCGTCACCTGCTGGTCTGGAAGAGTGAGCACTGCCGTTGTTGGCCGATTTCGCTGAAGTCACCTGGCGATTATCACCAGTGTTCTGGATCTTTCCGCCAGATAAACCTTTGATTTCAACGCTCATTGGGTACCTTCTTTCTGTTGTCAAAGAATCTCTGCTGGGAAATAGCGGCCGTTGACGCAGAAACTTTAGCAGCAAAACCGATGATCTGATAGCCCGTTACAGCGTCACCTCCACCGTGTTGACGGCGACTACTGTGCCCTCGACCTGACGGCTGGAACTGCTGTTTCTGACCTTTATTCGTTGTCCTGTGGCTCCGTCTGAGAGTGCTGTGCCGGACATGCGCACCTCCACCCCTCCGGCCCGCCCCAGAATCGTTACCTGATTGCCCCGCTTTACCGCTGGCGGGCGTCTGAGCTGTTTGGGTGATAGAGGGGCTCCCCGTTTCACGGCTACTTTAAGGGCGCTTCCAACAGCATTTTCCGGGTTTTCGATGTAACCTCCATGTAATTCGGAAACCATCCGTCTCTCCAGCCTGAAATCTCCTCTGGATATGATCCTGCCGCGCTCCAGCCTCCTTTTCGCCACAAGAATAGTTTTTTTAATTTCCGCTTTAACAGCAACATAAAGAGTCCATCTGTCTTGCCCGCTGCAGCGAACTCCGACAGTTTGTTTCACCCTTCTGCTTCTGGACGCAGGGGAGAAGGTCTCTAATGGTCGTTGGCAGTTGGCTAATCTTAGTCGCCGGTCCAGCTGTGCCGGTTGAATCTTTATATCCTCGTTCGCCACCCCGGCAAATTTAGCGAGTACATGCTGGCGGGCGGCTTCCCGAATATTCTCATGGGACTCAAACTCTCCAGCGAGTAGCGGAGATGCTGACAGACTGGCGACCAACAGTGGCCAGATCGGGATTGGTAAGCGCATGGCTTCCCTCTTGCAAGTTAAAGATCTTGTTCCGTCGCCGTGTCAGGTTATTGACGGATCTCCTGAGTATTAAAGAACTACAAGCAAACAATATGCCGATAGTCGTCCTGGTTAAATCAGTTCCGCCGATTTTCGTTAAAGCTGAAACCGCTCGCGCCGATATCAACGACTAGGTGACTTTACTGGAGAGAAGAATGGCGGGAATTCTGGAGGGTATCGATCAACGAACAAATCTTGCCGGGCAGAATCGGCTTGAATTGTTGCTTTTTCGATTGAGCACCAGGCAGCGTTTTGGGATCAACGTATTCAAGGTACAGGAAGTTATTCGTTGTCCAAAGCTGTCCCAGTTGCCGGGCTCTCATCCCGTAGTATGCGGTATTACCAAACTGCGCGGCAAAACGATCAGTATCATCGATCTTTCGATGGCGATTGGAAATGCTTCGCTGGGAGATACTGAAGAGCAATATATTATACTCACCGAATACAATCGCCGAGTGCAGGGATTTCTGGTCGGTTCGGTAGACCGGATCGTGAACATGACCTGGGGTGAGGTCATGTCACCGCCCAAGGGAACCGGAAATGGCAGTTATATGACCGCCGTTACCCGGGTGGACGAAGAACTGGTCGAGATCATCGATGTCGAAAAAGTGTTAAAAGAGATTGTCGGCGGCAGTGAAACTGTTTCCGACGCCGTTATCGATGACGAGATCCGCAAACAGAGACAGCAGGTACTTGTGGTCGATGACTCAGCAGTCGCGCGAAATCAGATCAAGCGGGTTCTGGATCAACTGGGCGTGGAGACAACGCTGTGTAACGATGGCGGTGAAGCTTTGCAGCAACTTCACAGTTGGCTCGACGAAGGAAAGGATGTGGACAACTATCTTTCGCTCGTCATCTCCGACGTGGAGATGCCGCGAATGGACGGGTACACATTGACCTCTGAGATTCGTAAAAATCCTCGACTTGCCAATTTGCATGTCGTCTTACACACTTCTCTCAGCGGTGTATATAACGAAACCATGATCAAGCGGGTTGGCGCGAATAAATTTCTGGCAAAGTATGAACCCGATGAATTGGCAGTTGTGGTTCAGCAGCAGATAAAGGCCCATAAAACTGAGCGGGAGGCTCTGGCCTGATCTTAATCGTAAGAGAGTTTAAGCGTAACTCGACTGGCCGATGACAACTATGCAAGAGACTAGTATAAAAAATGGGATACTCTCCCACGGTGACTACGAAGCGTTCCAGCAATTTCTGCAGAATGCATGCGGCATCGTGCTGGGTGCCGGCAAAGAGTATCTGGTATCCAGTCGTCTCGGCAGCTTGATGAGGCACTACGATATTGCAACGGTCGGGGATCTGCTGAATCAGTTGAACCATGGGCGCAACCCGAGTCTGAAAACCGGGATTATAGACGCCATGACCACCAATGAAACCTTCTGGTTTCGGGATATGGCACATTTCAATCTAATGCAAAAACGTATACTGCCGGAGGTCAGCGGCAGATCGGGGCAGAGGATAAGAATATGGTCTGCCGCATGCTCTTCGGGACAGGAGCCATACAACATCAGTATGGTAGTGGATGATTTCCGGGTGCATAATCGCGGCCGCCTGAACGGGCCGGTGGAGATCGTGGCGACCGACATATCCAAGCGCATCCTGGACGATGCAAGGCGCGGTGTTTATTGTGGTCTGTCGGCTTCTCGAGGACTTACAACCGAACAGAGGGAGCGCTATTTTACCCGCAACGGGGATTGTCTCGAGGTACGCCCGGAGGTCAAACGGCAGGTCAGTTTTCGCAGCGCCAACCTGACAATGGGCTACGAACTGCTGGGTCGGTTCGATATAATTTTCTGCCGCAACGTCCTCATCTATTTTTCCCGCACCCAGAAGCAGGATATCCTCAATCGGATGGCGCGCATATTGAATCCTGGCGGCTACCTGCTACTCGGCTCCACCGAATCCCTCTCGGGCCACTCGGATCTGTTCGAGATGGTCAGTGAATCCGGTGGCATCGTCTACCGCCTGAAGTAGTCCCGATCATTCGTATAACCCGCCGGAATTGCCGTTGGCGGTTGCATCTTGCCGCTTTACCGGTTCCGGATTGCCACCCGATGGCATTTACGAAGCCACCAGCAGTGGAGACCCATCATTGTCTGTGCGCTCTCCCCACACATGTCCTGATTTGGCTTTCGTAACGGAGAGAAAGCGCCGTATATCCCCATTTCCGCCTGCTGCATCGTCCAATAGAAGCTGATACAGGCCCTGTCCGTGTCAACAGTTTGTAAAACTGGTATGAAAACTGCTTTGTCCAACACAGATCCACTAATCTGGGAAGGGCGGAATGAAACTCGACAACGCTTTTGGAATCCATGAACAGGCGCTGAAACTGCGCACCCGGCGGGCGGAAGTGCTGGCAGGAAATATCGCCAATGCCGATACTCCTGGATACAAGGCGCGTGATTTCGACTTTCAACAGCTGATGCAGCGCCAGCTGCCTGCCGCTGAATCCATGCGCATTACCAGTTCCCGGCACATAAGGCCGGAAAGCGGACCGGTATCGGCCAGTGAGGTTTTCTATCGCATCCCCAACCAGCCGAGCCTGGACGGCAATACAGTAGACAGTCAGCTGGAGCATACCGCTTATGCCGCCAACGCTATGGAGTATCAGGTGAGCCTGCGTTTTTTGAGCGGCAGTATCAAAAAGCTGATGACAGCAATCAAGGGATAAACAGACATGTCAATGTTCAAAATACTCGATACCGCAGCCTCGGGAATGAGTGCCCAGTCTCTCAGGCTGAATCTGGTGGCCAGTAACATGGCCAATGTCGACAGTGTGAGCAGTAGTGTTGAGCAGACCTACCGGGCACGTCAGCCGGTGTTCAGTGCCATGCTGAACCAACTCGACCCGAGCGCGCCGGCTGTCGGTGTTCGGATGAAAGGTGTGGTGGAGAGCGAGGCTCCGCTGGTGATGGAGTACGCCCCCGAGCATTCGATGGCCAATGATGAGGGCTATATCTATCGACCGAACGTCAACATGGTCGAGGAGATGGCCAATATGATATCCGCCTCGCGCTCCTACGAGAGCAATGTCGAGGTAATCAATACCGCCAAACAGTTGCTGACTGCCACCCTGAGAATGGGCGAATAGAGGCTATACCGATGAATTCAATAACCAACGACAGCTCGCTCTTTAAGACGCTGGGGCTGAGCAAGGAGCTGCAGCAGAAGCCGAACGGCGAGCTGCAGCTGGAAGATTTCCTGGACCTGATGGTGACCGAACTGACTCACCAGGACCCGTTTAAACCAATGGAGAACAGCGAGCTGGCGTCACAGATATCCCAGTTTGCGACAGTTTCGGGAATCGATGAACTGAACAACAAATTTTCCGACCTGTCTGGATCCCTGGTGTCAGATCAGTCCATGCAGGCTGCCAACCTGATCGGAAGGCGGGTGCTGGTGCCGCTCGGCGGCGGCTATCTAGAAACCGGCGGAAGCATCGATGGCGTAGTCGGGCTCAACGATCCCGCCGGCAGCGTTACGGTTTCGGTATACAACGCCGGAGGCGCTTTGGTGCGCGAAATTGATCTGGGCACGCAGACCAAGGGTGAGGTCCGGTTCAGCTGGGACGGCATGACAGATGGCGGCGATTACGCTCCCGCCGGTCAGTACCAGGTCGCCGCGCAAGCCAGCGTGAATGGCGAGGTCTCCTCTCCATACGTATTGACCGAAGCGGAAGTAAGCAGCGTCAATATCGGTTCCGGCGGTCAGGGGTTGGCGCTCAACCTGAAAGGGCTGGGTCCGATCCCGTTCGATGATATTGCGGAGATTCGCTGATCCAGGACTAATCGACGTGACGCGGGGCGTCATGGTCATCCGGTTTTGCCGGCACTATTCAATCGAGGAGATAATAAATGCCTTTTCGCATAGCACTCAGCGGTCTCGACGCCGCATCCACCGACCTGCAGGTAACCGGGCACAATATCGCCAACTCGGCAACATCAGGCTTCAAGCAGTCACGCGCTGAATTTGCCGACATCTACGCAACATCGATTCAGGATGTAAGCAGTACTTCAGCCGGCCGTGGCGTGAAAGTGACGCGGGTGGCTCAGCAGTTTGGCCAGGGGAGTCTGGAGTTTACCTCCAACAACCTGGATCTGGCGATCAACGGAGAGGGGTTCTACATTCTGAGCGATGAGTCCGGTAACACCTCCTATACTCGCGCGGGCGCGTTCAGTTTGGACCGTGACGGCAATGTCGTCAACCATGCCAACGAGCGTCTCCAGGTGTTCTCCCCGATCGACAGCGCGGGCACCAGATTCAATACCGGTGCCACAGTCGATCTGGTGTTGCCAACGCTGTCGGGCTCACCGCAGGCCACGTCGAATCTCGCGGCAGCGCTAAATCTGAGCGCCTCTGAGACCGAGCCGACAACCCTCTGGCCATCCGGCAGCACTGTTCCCACGGCTCCGGGCTACAGTGCCGCGGCAGATCCCACGTTCGAGAGCAATGTCACAACGGATATGTACAATCACGCGACCTCGACCACGGTCTATGATTCGCTTGGCAACTCCCATCGGGCGACCATGTACTACCGCAAGACGTCCACTGCAGGCCAGTGGCAAACCTACACCTATGTGGACGGAACGCTGGCAGCCAATGGGGCAACTAATTATGCAACGCTTCAGTTTCAATCATCCGGTTCACTGGACACCAGCAGCGGCTCGGTCAATCCGCAGGGCCGATTCACACTCGATGACTGGACCCCCGCCAGCGGTGCAGACGATATCAGTTTGACTTTCGACTACTCGGCCACTTCCCAATACGGTACCGATTTTGAGGTCAACGACCTCACTCAGGATGGTTATACCGCGGGCCGGTTGAGTGGTGTCGACGTGGATAACAGCGGCGTCGTTTTTGCCCGTTTCACCAATGGTCAGTCGACCGCGTTAGGCAAGGTGGCGCTGGCCAAATTCAACAACCCTCAAGGCTTACGGCAACTGGGTGACACCAGCTGGGCCGAGACATTTGCCGCGGGGGATGTGCAAATGGGCGAGCCGGGTACTTCGAGCTTCGGCTTGATCCAGTCGGGAGCGCTGGAAAACTCCAACGTGGATATCGCCGAACAGTTGGTAAATCTGATTACTGCACAACGTAATTTTCAGGCCAACGCACAGGTGATTACCACGGCGGATACCATTACTCAGACCATTATCAATATCCGATGATCGATAGCCAGCGAGTTATCGCCTGAGACCGACGAGATGAGTGCAGCGCTTCTCGCTATCTATCGAATCTCACTCGGAGACACTGAGGAGGAGAAGAGTCTTCTCTCCGTGATCACCGTGGCTTCGTGTGAGAATGTCTGATCCGCCGAAAATTTGACTCAGTTACCGCGAAATTCTCTTTATCAATGATTTCTAGTCGACACGCCTGAGGAGGCGCATATGGATCGCATGCTTTACGTCGCCATGAGCGGCGCCAAGGAGACGATGATCGCCCAGGCCAGCAACAGCAACAACCTGGCCAACGCCAACGCCCCTGGATTTCTTGCAGATCTTCAACAGTTTCGCAGCATGCCGGTCTTCGGGGATGGATTTCCAACCCGCGCCTATGGGCTGAGTGAGAGCCCGGGCACCGACTTCACCCCAGGCGAGCAGGTTCTTACCGGAAGAGACCTGGATGTGGCGATTGCCGGCGAGGGCTGGTTTGCGGTTCAGGCGCGCGACGGCAGCGAAGCCTATAGCCGTCGCGGTGATTTCAATCTCGATGTCAACGGTCTGCTGACCACCGGCAATGGGCTGCCGGTTCTCGGCAACAACGGGCCGATTGCGATCCCCCCTGCGGAGAAGCTGGATATCGCTCCGGACGGAACCATCTCGATTGTTCCGTTGGGACAAGACGCGGTCGAGATAGCGGTAGTCGACCGGATAAAGATGGTGAATCCCGCGAACGATCAATTGGTGAAGGGAAAGGATGGACTGGTACGGCTTAAAAGCGGTCAGCCTGCTGTGGCGGATGGCGCCATACTTCTTAACAGCGGCGCTGTTGCCGGCAGTAATGTGAACATAGTCAACGCGATGGTGGATATGATCGAGCTTTCACGCCGTTATGAGATGCAGGTGAAGATGATGCAGGCCGCCAGCAAGATGGAGGAGTCATCGACCAGGATCATGCGCATGGACTAGTTGCGTTTCAGTGAGTGAGAGTGAGAAAAGGGCGCTGGTTGAGCGCTCTTTTCGGTTTTCCTGAATACCTGGCAGACAAATTGCATCTTATAAAAATGAACGAATAATCTATCGAAGGACAAAACTATGTACCAGGCACTCTGGATATCAAAAACCGGCCTCGATGCACAACAGACCCGCATGTCGGTCATCTCCAACAATCTGGCCAACGTCAACACCACCGGCTATAAACGCGACCGAGCATCG
>Ga0316201_10003351_pt1 | contig 11783 bp, 10 predicted proteins | sample CS6wburrow_MG_FD_204516 | JGI IMG/M metagenome (GOLD analysis project Ga0316201, IMG submission 204516) | Coastal sediment microbial communities from Delaware Bay, Delaware, United States - CS-6 worm burrow | ecosystem: Environmental > Aquatic > Marine > Coastal > Sediment | place: USA... | reverse complement strand
CCCGGAGCCTTATGAGTCTGCCGGGCTGGCGCGTCCGGCCTGGTCATTACAGTCCGCACCCGGAACCGTCGCCATCGAGGAACTGGGTTGGAACCGCGGACATGAGGACTGGTTTTTCCGGCACTTCGATCACGCTGCACTGGTGGTGACTGACTACTTGCTCAAAAAGCACCCGCTGCTGAAAGGCCGCATCCTGGATGTGGGTTGCGGTGATGGCATCATCGACCTTGGAATATTCCTGCGCATGCAGCCGGAAGAGTTGGTGGGGATCGACCCCTTCCGGGGTTTTGAGCGACTTTCGGAGGTGGTGTCAGCCAATCACTTGCCGCCGGATGTGCTGGACGACCCCCGCCTGCAGTTCAGAGCGGAAGACGGAAACGCGATTCCCTATCCCGACGATTACTTCGATGTCGTGGTTTCCTGGGGCTCACTGGAACATATCGCCGGCGGATATCGTCAGACCCTGCATGAGATCCGCCGTGTGCTGAAAAACGGTGGCCTGTTGTTTGTGCATCCCGGTCTGTACTACGGCGCATTGGGCAATCACCTGGGAGAGTTCTTTGATGATCCTTTCATTCACCTGAAGCTCCCGCAAGCCGAATTGAAGGAAGCGGTGTTAAATGCTCAACCGCAGCGGATGGACCGCGCGGGCCACGTGGCCACCCCGGAGGAATACTGGCAGTGGTACACCGAGCTGAATCCGATCAGCGCGGGCGCGTTTGAACAGGAGTTGCGTGGACTGGGCTTCGAACCCTGGCGCGTTGCCCTGCGCACCAGCGATATCATTGAATACACACCGGAACTCCAGGGCTATGCGATGCAGGACCTCGCCACGGCAGAGCTGTATTTATCCGCCTGGAACCGCAAGTAGAGCGATTGCGGCTTTTTACGCGCCCTGTTGCTGTTCATAGCGGCTGATTACCGCTTCGTTTTCCAGCAGGAAGTCCAGCTGGTCGATGCCCCGGGTCAGGCAGTAAGCTGAAAACGGATCGAGCGGGAACTGGAATTCGCCATATTCATCAACGGTCAGCATATTGTTCCGGATGTCTATCTGAACCGGATGATTCGGGTTGGCCTGCAGAAAATCCACGACATGCTGTTCAACCATGACCGGCAAAAGTCCGTTTTTCAGCGAGTTGCTGCGGAAAATATCGGCGAACTGGCTGCTGATGACGGCTTTGAAACCGAAATCCAGCAAGGCCCAGGGCGCATGTTCCCTGGAAGAACCGCAGCCAAAGTTGTTGCCTGCCACCAATACCTGTTGTTGATCAGCGTCATATTTCTTGAGGGGATTATCAGCCCTTTCCGCGCCGTTTTCGTCAAAACGCCAACTGTAAAAACAGAACCGGCCAAGGCCTTCCCGTTCTGTCGTTGTCAGAAACTGTCCGGGAATGATCTGGTCGGTATCGATATTGTCGACCGGCAGGTTGAAAGTTCGGGATTCTACAATGCCTGAATGGTTCATACTTCGGCCTCCATCAATTCACGCGGATTGGTGACCCGCCCGGCGACGGCGCTGGCTGCCGCGGTTAACGGGCTGGCCAGCACGGTGCGCACGCCGCGGCCCTGGCGGCCTTTGAAATTGCGGTTGCTGGTGCTGACAACGAGATCACCCGGGCTGGCGGAATCGCCGTTCATGGCCAGGCACATGGAGCAGCCCGGTTCGCGCCATTCGGCGCCCGCTTCGATGAAAATCCGGTCCAGGCCTTCTGCTTCCGCCTCCCGCCGGGTCGCTTCCGATCCCGGGACGACCAGGACCCGGGTGCCTGCCGCGACTTTTCGGCCCTTCAGCAGGGACGCCGCTGCGCGCAAGTCGGTCATTCGTGAATTCGTGCAGCTGCCGATAAACACCACGTCGACGGGTTCCCCAGCCAGCCTGGCGCCGGCTTCCAGCTGCATGTAATCGAGCGCTTCGCGGTTTGCTGCATTGTCTGCAGATGGAATGACGTCATCGATTCCGATGACCATTCCGGGGTTCGTGCCCCAGGTCACGCTGGGCTCAATCCGGGTGGCGTCAATCTCGACCAACCGGTCGTAACGGGCGGCCGGATCGGTTGCCAGCGTTTTCCAGTCCGCAACCGCAGCGTCCCATCGTTCGCCGCCGGGCGACATTTTGCGCCCTTCAAGATACTCAAAAGTGGTTTCATCTGGTGCAATCATTCCCGCCCGCGCGCCGCACTCGATGGACATGTTACACATCGTCATCCGGGCTTCCATGCTCATGGCGCGCACGGTTGAGCCGTGATACTCGATCACGGACCCTGTGCCGCCGCCGACACCAATTGTACCGATCACGTGGAGAATGACATCTTTCGCCGAGACGCCGGGTTGCAGGGCTCCTTCGATGCGTATGCCCAGCGTTTTCGGCTTGCTCTGCAGCAGGCATTGCGTGGCCAGCACATGGCTGACTTCGGTGGTGCCGATGCCAAAGGCCAGTGCGCCGAAAGCGCCGTGCGTGGCGGTGTGGCTGTCGCCGCACACGATCGTCATACCTGGCCGGGTCGCCCCCAGTTCGGGTCCCATCACGTGGACGATTCCACGATTGGGGCTGTCCCAGCTGTGCAGATAAATGCCCTGTTCCGCGCAATTGGCATGCAGCATGTCCACCTGTGCCCTGGCTTCCGGCGTGTGGTAATGCCTCACGCCATGAGCATCCGGTGGTGTTGTGGGGGTGGAATGATCGATGGTGGCCAGGCAGCGGTCCGGCCTGCGGACCTTCAGACCTCTTCGCCTGAGTTCGTCGAAGGCCTGCGGAGAAGTGACCTCATGCAGCAATTGGAGGTCGATGTAGATAATGGCGGGGGTTTCAGCCGTTTCCTTCCTGACCAGATGGCGTCGCCAAACCTTTTCAAAAAGAGTCAACGCAGGCTGTGATGGTTCTGACATTCAGATTTCTCCAGAGTATATTCAGACGGCAGCCGCGATTTTCGGGGCGTTGACATCCTTTCCCTGGTGTTGATGGTGGCGGTTCATGATGCTGACCATGGCCTGTGCCGAGGCCTCGACGATGTCGGTGGATATGCCCGTACCCTGATAACGGCTGGCGCCGACGGTGGCGCGCACGGTCGCGCGGCCTTGGGCGTCACTGCCGCCGGAAATGGCGCTGACCTGGAATTCCTCCATGCGCAGGTCTTCATTCATGATGGTCCTGATGGCATTTACGATGGCGTTTACCGGTCCGTCTCCCCGGCCCGTGTGGATTCGCGGCGCCTGCTCGTTGAATCGCAGTTTCAGGCTGGCTTCAGCGGACTGGTCGTTATCATCCACTTCAGTATGAATCGAGATGGCATCCAGGTGCCATGGGCCGCTCTGTTCGGCGCCTAAAACCAAGGCTTCAATGTCTTCGTCGTAAACGCTCTTCTTGCGATCCGCCAGCGCCTTGAATTTAACGAAAAGTTCTTCCAGTTGTTCGCGATCGACGGAAAAACCCAGTGTTTTCAGCCGGTCGCTGAATGCGTGACGGCCGCTGTGTTTACCCAGCACCAGGCTGTTCTCAGGCACGCCAACTGACTCGGGCTTCATGATTTCATAGGTCTCGGCATGCTTGAGCACACCGTCCTGGTGAATTCCGGCCTCGTGGGCGAACGCGTTGCGCCCGACAATGGCCTTGTTGGGCTGAACTCTTGAACCGGTTACTGCGGTCACCACGCGGCTGGCCGGGTACAGTTTGGTGGTATCGATGCCGGTTTCAAGCTGGTAGCGGTCCTGCCGGGTGCGCAGCGCCATCACTACCTCTTCCAGCGAGCAGTTCCCTGCGCGTTCCCCGATCCCGTTGATGGTGCATTCGACCTGGCGTGCGCCACCCTCGATAGCGCCCAGGCTGTTGGCTACGGCCAGGCCCAGGTCGTTATGGTTATGACAGCTCAAGATCACCGATTCTGCGTTGCGCAGGTTGTCACTGAGGTGCTGGTACAGAATGCGGCTCTCGCTGGGAGTGACGTAGCCCACCGTGTCAGGAACATTCAGCACGGTTGCGCCGGCATCGATCGCAGCCTGGAAATATTCCACCAGGTAATCGATTTCCGTACGCCCGGCGTCTTCTGCCGTGATCTCGATATCGTCAAACCATTGCTGGCCGAAAGCGACTGCGTTCGTCATCTCGTCGATGATCTGCTGCTTGCTCATCTTGAGCTTGAATTCACGGTGGATCGGGCTGGTTGCAATGAACACGTGCAACCGCTTCCGTTTGGCGGTATCCAGCGAGCGGGCAACTGCTTCGATATCACCTTTGCGGGTGCGGGAAAGGCCGCAAATCGTGGCATTCAGACCGAGGGCGCCAACTGACTTCACCGATTCAAAATCGCCCTCACTGGCCGCTGGAAACCCGGCTTCAATTACGTCAACACGCAATTCGTCGAGCATCCTGGCGACCTGAAGTTTTTCCTTGACGTTCATCGAGCAGCCCGGTGACTGCTCTCCGTCGCGCAGGGTCGTGTCAAAAATATGTACATAGTCGGCCATAGCTGGCTCTCCTTTCTGGTGCGTTGTATCGGTTGCCATAGAGTGCTCTCAATAAAAAAAAACCCGCAATTCCTGTTGCGGGTTTCATTAGCTGTCTGGATTTAACCTTTAGCCTGAACCCGCTCCGAATCTAAGAAGCAGCGTGCCGTTGCCCGCAAGAAGGTCCAGTGAAAGGTTCAGTTCGCGCCGAGGCATCACACGGTTAGCGTGATGTGTTGCTTTGGCCGGCTTGACTTTGCGCGAATACATAGTGCCGGATTAATACATAGCGGTATTTTCATGTCAACAAGTTTCTTATTTTCATGAGGTTCGGGAACCATGATTACGGTTATGCATCCCGATGATGGTTTAAAGAGTACTGCGCGTTCGCAAACTGGGTGTGGAAACATTGCGTGGCGGCGACATAGGCACCGATTGGTGCCAGTAATCTCTTTGAACTGGCGGTTGGCGCCGCCATCAGCCTTTTTAGCCTTTTTTACAGGCTACGCTTGATCCAGCGCATGGGAGTTTCAGCCCCGTTTGATTAGTATTTGAGTCTCAGAGGAACGATCGGGAGCCCTGAAGCTCATGAAATGGTCGATGCTTGTTTTCGCGCTTTTCCTTTCCCTCAGTACCGCAGTATTAGCCCAGGATCCCGGTGTTGTCGAGCCGGTCAAGCGGACCCCCAGTTACACCGAGGGAGGTGCTGAAGCTTGTTTGCATTGCCACTCCGGTGAGTCCATGCGTGCTATCGAGAACAGCGTGCACGGCAACATGGAAAACATGTACGCACCGCTCGCAACGCAGGGTTGTGAAGCCTGTCACGGGCCCGGCAGTATCCACATCTCCCGCGCGCACGGAGGCGCCGGCTTTCCAAAAATGATCGACTTTGGCCGTGGCAAGAACTATTCGCCCCGGGAGACCCAGATCGAGGCCTGTCTCGCCTGTCATCACGATGAAAAGGGCGGCACTTCGGCGATCGAATGGCACAGCAGTTCGCACAATCGCCCGTCAATCAACTGTTCCACCTGCCATACGATTCATGCCGTCACGGAACCGATGCATGACGCTGACCAGCAAGTGGCGAAGTGCAACCGCTGTCATCGCAAGGACCTGGAAAAACATGAGCACTTCGAGGAAGTGAATATTGACTTCGATTCCCTGTCTTGCGGTACCTGCCACAACGTACATGAAGCTTTTGACAGGGAAGGCCGGCACGACGAGGTCACGAGCCAGTAGCAACGCAGCCATGCTGATAAAAATAACCAGGGGCCTGGACATCCCGCTCGCAGGCGAGCCGGAGCAATCCATTCATCCGGCGAAACCGGTCAAACAGGTAGCACTTTGCGGCCTCGACTATGCCGGGCTGAAACCCAGGCTGCAGGTTAAGGAAGGTGACCAGGTTGGTCCTCTGCAGGCTCTTTTTGTAGATAAACGGGATCCGGCGGTTCAATACTGTGCACCGGGCAGGGGCACCGTTGTCGCGATCAACCGGGGCGAGCGGCGGCTGCTGCACACCGTAGTAGTAAATCTCGAAGATTCAGAATTGGAAGAAAGCGCATTCGAAGCGCTTGACCGGGAGCAGGTCGAGCGGCTGCTGCGTGATGAAGTCGTAAGCCGCCTGCTGCAGTCTGGTTTGTGGACGGCGTTTCGCACACGGCCGTTCAGCCAGGTTCCACACTCGGAAAGCAGGCCGAGGGCCATTTTTGTCACTGCCATGGATACCCGGCCGCTGGCGCCGGACCCCATGGTGGTCATCCGCACCGAAATTGATGCGTTTGCGGCTGGTTTGCACGTCCTGTCAAAACTGACCAGGGGCGCTGTCAATCTGTGCACGGCACCGGGCTGGGATATCGATCTGCCGGCAGTGGAAGGCCTGCGCACGGTGCAGTTTGCCGGTCCGCATCCCGCGGGCCTGCCCGGCACACACATTCATTACCTTTACCCCGTAAGCCTGGAGCGCATGGTCTGGCATATCGGATACCCGGAAGTCATTGCCATCGGCAAGCTTTTCAGAAACGGAATCCTGGATTACAAGCGGGTTATCGCCCTGAGCGGCGCCTCCGTTGGCAAGCCGAGACTGCTTTCCACCCGGCTGGGCGCATCAATCGATGACCTGGTCAAAGGGGAAATATCTGATCCGGAAGACTGCCGGGTGATTTCCGGCTCAGTGCTGGGCGGCAGAACGGCCCATAAACACCTTGCATACCTCGGCCGTTACCATGAGCAGGTCTGTGTCATAGAAGAAGGCGGCAGCCGGCGCTTCATGGGCTGGACCGATGTTTTCCCCCATCGCTACAGCGCAACCAGGACTTTCAAACGAAAGACCGGTCACCGGTTCAAGTTTGCTTTGCCGACTGCACAGAATGGCCGGTTTAACGGCATGATCCCGATGCGCGCCTGGGAGAAGGTCATGCCGTTGGACATCCTGCCATCGCCGCTGTTTCGTGCCCTGTTGGTCAGGGATACTGAACAGGCAAAGGGTCTGGGCTGTCTCGAACTGGATGAAGAAGACCTCGCATTGTGTGCGTTCGTTTGTCCGGCGAAGATTGACTACAGCCTTTTCCTTCGGTTGAACCTGAACCAGATCCAGAGGGAAGGATGATGAATCTCTTTATCAAATCCTTCCTTACCCTGGTCAATCGATTTCTCTGGTCATCGCGCAATGTTACCCGCTCAGCGCCTCACATTCGCGATGCCAACAACGTGCAGCGGCTCTGGAATACCTTTGTGTTTGCCAGTATTCCGGCCTGGCTGGTCGGCATGTGGAGCCTCGGCCACCAGACCAACATGGCCATTGCTGACTTTCAACTGGAGTCTGTTCCGGGCTGGCGCGGCTGGTTGCTCAGCCACTCGGGTATGGGTTTCGATTACAACAATGTACTGATCTGCATGACGCATGGGCTGCTGTATTTTGTGCCGGTATTTTTGACGGCGCTGATCGTCGGAGCTTTTTGGGAATCCCTGTTTGCGACCGTGCGCCGCCAGCGGGTTGATGAAGGCTTGTTGGCTATCAGTTGGCTGTTTTCCCTGTTGCTCCCCGCCACCGTTCCGATCTACCAGGTGGCGCTGGGCATGACATTCGGTATTGTCGTGGGCAAGCTGATTTATGGAGGCTCCGGGCGTTACCTGGTCAGCCCGGCCTTGCTCGGTGTGGCGTTTCTCATATTTTCCTATCCTGACCTGATGTACGCACCCGGAGCCTGGGTGCCGGTTGAAGGTTATGACCAGCCGACGGTTCTTGAGCTAGTTACTGATGAAGGTGGAATCGATGTCATTGCTTCGGTTGATTACAGTGTCTGGCAGATCCTGCTGGGTGATCAGCCCAGCTCATTTGGACTGGCTTCACCACTGGCGGCATTATTTGGCGGATGGTTCCTGGTCTGGACCGGTATGGCTTCCTGGCGAATCATGCTGGGCGCCTTCATCGGCATGATGGGAATGGTCCTGGTATGCAATGCCATAGCGCCGGATCACCAGCTCTTTTCGATGCCCTGGTACTGGCACATGGTATTGGGTGGGTTCATATTCGGCGTGGTGTTCATTGCTACCGATCCGGTGACCTGTCCGATGACTGACCCGGGACGCTGGGGCTTTGGATTGTTCGTGGGAGCCCTAACCGTGTTGATCCGGGTCGGAAATCCGGCTCATTACGAAGGGGTGATGTTTGCCATTTTGCTGGCCAGCATGTTCTCGCCCCTGATTGATTACGTCGTGGTTGAAAGAAACATCCGCCGACGCAGGCTCAGGCTGGAAGGAGAGTTTGGTGAATAACGACTCGCCTGTTAAAGCGTTCCTGGTCGTCTTGTTGACCGCCCTGGTTTGCTCTTCGCTGGTTTCAGCCGCGGTCGTGGTCCTTCGACCGATCCAGCTCAACAACCAGATGCTGGAAAGAAGCCGGAACATCATGAAACTGACCGGACTGGTGGAAGAGGGCGCAATACCCAGCGACGAAGAAATGCTCAAGCTCTACCAGGGTATGGACGTAGAAATTCTCGATATCGACCAGGCCGCGTACAACAGTGAACTGGATCCCCTGACTTTCGATCCGCGCCGCGCGGTCAATAACCCGGAACTCAGCGTAGCCATACCCCCTGAACTGGACCTTGCCAGCCTTGGCCGCCGCAGCCGCTTCGCCACCATCTACATGGTGCTCAGGGAGGGTAAGCTGGAGCGGGTGATCCTGCCCATCCACGGAACGGGAATGTGGTCGACCATATACGGTTTCATCGCGCTCAAGTCAGACCTCAATACGATCGCTGCCGCGACATTCTACGAACAAAATGAAACACCGGGGCTTGGTGATCAGATCCTGCGTCCGGAGTGGCAGGCCCAGTGGGAAGGCCGTCGGATATATGACGAAGTAGGCGATCCCCGCTTTGCGGTCAACCATGGCAAAGTCGAGCCGGGCTCGTCCACCTGGTTGTATGAAGTGGATGCACTGACTGGAGCGACCGTTACGGCGGATGCTGTCACTAATATTGTCCACTACTGGTTCGGACCGCACGGCTACCAGGATTTTCTTGATGCGTTACGACAGCAGCAAAGCGGGGAAGCCGGATGAGACCAAGAGACACGTTCATCAAGCCACTGCTGAAAGAGAACCCCATCACGCTTCACGTCCTGGGTATCTGTTCTGCGCTGGCCATTACGAATTCCCTGACTTCATCGCTGATTATGAGCGTCTCGCTCACTTCCGTCCTGGTTATGACGAACATCGCGATCAGCCTGATCCGCAAACACCTGCCCTCTAGCGTCCGCCTGATTGTACAAATCACCATTATCGCGTCGGCGGTCGCAGTCATAGACCAGGTACTGACGGCCTATTTACCCGATGCAGCCAAGACACTCAGCGTTTATATCGCCCTTATCGTGACCAACTGCATTGTGCTCGGAAGGGCAGAAGCCTGTGCAATGAAACAAGGTGTGGGCATCAGCATACTGGACGCGCTGGGCAATGGACTGGGCTACAGCATCATTTTGATTATCGTCGCGGTTATACGGGAATTATTCGGCAACGGGTCGTTGATGGGTCACCGTATCCTGGAATTGGTTCATGAAGGCGGCTGGTATGAACCCAATGCGATGTTGCTGCTGCCGCCCAGCGCCTTCTTCATCATTGGTTTCCTGGTGTGGGGTATCCGCAGCTGGAAGCCGGAACAGAATGAAAGCGCTGACTTCAGGCCTGCGCCTCTGCCGGACAGGGAGAAACGCTGATGGGTAATTTCATAGATGTCTTCTTCAGGGCGGTCTTCCTGGAAAACCTCGCCCTTGCCTATTTCCTGGGCATGTGTACGTTTCTGGCCGTCTCCAAGAAGGTCAAAACAACCATTGGCCTCGGCATCGCAGTGATCGTAGTTGAGGCGATCAGCGTGCCGCTGAATCACCTGATCTATAACTTCATTTTGCGTGACGGCGCGCTGGCCTGGGCCAATCTCGGGCACCTGGATTTCAGTTACCTCGGACTGCTCAGCCAGATTGCCGTGATCGCGGCGATGATCCAAATTCTGGAAATGGTGTTGAATCGTTTCTTCCCGGCACTCTACAACACGCTGGGAATTTTTCTGCCACTGTTGACGGTCAATTGCGCCATTCTCGGTGCTTCCCTGTTCATGGTGCAGCGCGATCTCGGTTTCATGGAGAGTGTCGCTTACGGTCTCGGCGCCGGGGTCGGCTGGGCGCTGGCGATCGTGATGCTGGCCGGATTGAGAGAAAAAATGAAATACAGCGATGTCCCTGCCGGACTGGAAGGCCTTGGTATTACGTTTATTACTACCGGGCTGATTTCGCTGGCTTTCATGGGTATTGCCGGCCTGAGTTTTTAGGAACGCCTGATGCAGGAAATTCTCTACAGCGTCATCGTTTTTACAACACTTCTTGTGTTGCTGGTGCTATTGATCCTGTCGATCCGGGCCCGCCTGGTGCCGCAGGGTGGGGTCATCATCAGGGTCAATGAGGAGCGTGAAATCAAGATGCCTTCCGGTGGACGGTTGCTGGGAACATTGGCTGATGCCGGGATTTTTATTCCTTCGGCCTGTGGCGGGGGCGGGACCTGTGGCCAGTGCAGGGTCAGGGTGAAGAGTGGCGGCGGCTCGTTGCTGCCCACTGAAACGTCACTGATCACCAGGAAGGAAGCCGCTCAGGGCGAACGGCTGGCCTGCCAGGTTGCGGTGACGCAGGATATGGATATCCAGGTGGCAGACGACATTTTCGGCGTGAAAAAGTGGGAATGCACCGTCCGATCCAACGATAACGTCGCTACGTTTATCAAAGAGCTGGTTCTTGAGCTGCCGCCCTGTGAATTGATCGATTTCAAGGCCGGCGGGTATATCCAGATCGAGTGCCCGCCGCACGAACTGAGCTATGAGACCTTTGATATCGGAGAGGAGTACCTGCCTGACTGGATTCAATATGACCTGTTCAAGCTGAAGTCGAAAGTCACCGAGCCCACCATGCGGGCCTACTCCATGGCGAGTTACCCGGAAGAGAAAGACATCATTATACTCAACGTCCGCATTGCGACGCCGCCTCCCGATTCACATGGCCGTGTGCCGACTGGCGTCATGTCGTCCTATATCTTCAACCTGAAACCCGGGGACAAGGTCATGGTTTCAGGGCCGTACGGAGAATTCCTGGCGAGAGAGACCGATAATGAAATGGTCTTTATCGGAGGCGGCGCCGGCATGGCGCCGATGCGCTCGCATATTTTCGACCAGCTCAAGCGGCTCAACAGCAAACGTAAAATTTCGTTCTGGTATGGCGCACGCAGCTTGCGCGAGGCGTTTTACCAGGATGAATTCGATGAGCTGGCAGCAAAGCATGAAAATTTTGAATGGCACCTGGCGTTGTCCGATCCGTTGCCCGAAGACAACTGGACCGGGCTGGTCGGTTTCATTCACACCGTACTTTATGAAAATTATCTCAAGGACCACCCCGCTCCCGAGGATTGCGAGTACTACCTGTGCGGCCCGCCGATGATGAACGCAGCGGTCACCCGCCTGCTGGAAGACCTGGGTGTAGAGAAAGAAAACGTTTTGTTCGACGACTTTGGAGAATAGCGGTATGGGCGTATTCGTGGGAACCCTGATCATTGTCAGCTTGTGTTGCCTGGTGATGAGCTTTGGACTGTTGCTTTCAGGTAAACCGTTCAGAGGTGGTTGTGGCAGTAAACCGCCCGGTACTCCCCGCTGCAAAGGCTGTCCAGGAAAGAACCGGCACCCGCCGGATACTATGAGTCCAGAAGGAGAATCCACATGAAAAGGTCAATGCGGGTCGCCGACTGCATGAAGAAGGACTTTCTGACGCTGGATCCTGAAATGGATGTGTTGCGTGCGGCAAAATTG
>Ga0316201_10003349_pt1 | contig 11787 bp, 8 predicted proteins | sample CS6wburrow_MG_FD_204516 | JGI IMG/M metagenome (GOLD analysis project Ga0316201, IMG submission 204516) | Coastal sediment microbial communities from Delaware Bay, Delaware, United States - CS-6 worm burrow | ecosystem: Environmental > Aquatic > Marine > Coastal > Sediment | place: USA: Delaware... | reverse complement strand
AATTAATGCGCCTGCGCGTATGGCTGCCGATCACGCCTGCGGATGATGAAAGGGTCAGTGTAACCCTGCTTCTGTTATTGTTGCTCCGGATCCAAAGGGTAACCGGTATTGAACCCGCGCTGCCGTCGATGGTCAGGGGTAAAAATGCCGAGGGCGTCAACGTCCAGGTTCTATTCACTCCACCATCCAACTGGATTTCATTCTGAGATCCTGGAATTATGCGGCGTGATAGCGACAGATCATCATAGAGATAAAGGGGTTTGGTCCCTGATGCCGGTGGGGTGGTACTGGTCACCACAATGGTGGGTGCACTCGGATTCGCCCCGACACCCAGGGGATTGAGGATGGTGACCGTGTTGTCAATGGCGGTTCCATGGGGTGTGCCACCGTTGATCACCACATCAAAAACTACCTGCACACTGCCATTTGCAGGAACAGTAATGTTGTCAATGTTCACCTGACCGGCGGTGGAGTTGTCGATGGCCCCTGAAGGCAACGGAAGGTGCACATTCAGGTTGAAAACATCGGCCGGCAGATTATCCACCAGGGATACCCCTGTGGCATCGCGACCAGCAGTCTCTGTGAGGGTGATGGTGTACTGCAGCATGTCGTTGGGTTCCGCTACACCGCCGTTCACATCGATGACCGTTTTTGAGGACGTGGAGAGGTTGGACCCCACCGTCACCTGGGCCGTATTGCCGGTGGAGAGATCCGCAAAGTTGGTGCCGCGGAAGGTGGCATTGTTGAAATAAACGCCCGGTGTAGTAGTGGCCTGGGCCTGGAACGTGAGGGTGGCCGAACCGCCGGGTGGTATCAGCCAGGTCCCGTTCCAGGTCAGTACCTGACCGGCGATGGCCGGTTCGCTGGAGGTCAGACCGCCGGATGAGGCCGGTACATAGCTGAACCCGGCCGGAAGCTGGTCCTCGATTTCGGTGACAAAAGCGGTGGCCGAACCATTGTTTTGCAGAACCGCCGAATAGGTCACGGTATCGCCCGGATCGACAGAACCGGGCACCACCGTCTTGGTGACGGTCAGTTCGCTGCTGGTGACAATGGCTTTGAACTGCTGGCTGTTATAAGCACCGCCGGTGGAGCCCACCACGCCGAACCAGGGAGTGGTGCCCACGATAGCGGCCACGTCCACCTTATGGCCGGGATTGTCCGAGTCCAGTATCTCGATGCCATCGAAGTAAACGGTCAAGGTGGTGGTCGAACTGTTCCACAACAGGCGAAGCGAATGATCCGCACCATCCTCTATGTTGGATGTGCTTGGGGATGCGCACACCGGTGCAGCCCCCGCATGATTGGGCAGTGAAGCCGCATTGATAAATTCATTGATGCCGATATGGTCGCAGGCCGGATCACCGCGGGAGGTATTTTGATACGTGTCAATCTCGATGGAGACGGCCGGGTAGATGGTATGCATGCCCACCCACTCGCCTCCGGCGGCGGTATCGCCGACGGCGTCGGTTCCGAGGGGATCATTCTGGAACACGATGGACAAGCCGTCGGCCCCGTTTCCATCGCGATTGCCAAGATTGACGAGTAATGTGATATCGAAACTGGTGTTCAGATCGAGGGGGGTATCCAACCACGCCGCACCCACCTGGTTGCCGGCGGCTGGGGTAATTTCGATATACCCGCTGGCATCCGGCCCCGTGGCGTTGCCAACCTCTTCCACCAGCCAGTCGGCGATAGCCTCTGGACCGGTCGCCAGAGATGCCGTCACCAGCAGGACCGTCGTCAAGAGCGCCCGGCAGAGCGCGGAAAGTCGAATATGGTTCCGAAATGGCAGCATCGCTTTTAACTCAAACTCCGCTTGCAGCTGGTTGATGCCGGCTGGATCGCATCATCTTGACGATCACCGCGCCAACTTGGTCGTACCCATTGTCCGCATAAGCAATAAAGCGCGGGCCCATTTTGTGGGCCCAGGCCACGGTTTCATCGTCGCGCCGGGGGAGCACCACAACCAGGCGCAGATCCCGCAACAGGTTCCTGAGCCCGCTGAGCCGCTCCATTTCATCCTTTTCGGAGACAACCACTAAAGCCACTTCAAGACCGTGACGAGGGGTACGCAGCCGCTTGAGCATGGTTTCGAAAGAACGGCAGCGCACAACCCTGAATTGAGCCGTCTGCGCTTCTAGGGTGTGGACGACGCGGTCGTTATTGGCTGCATAGAACAGGATCATCGGATCTATCTCCTTTCACGGGCCCAGTGGTAGTCATAGACATCAATAGAAGAGCAAAGGGCGTGCCCACATGCGATGATATCCTATATTTCGAATATTTTTAGTGACTTGAAATTATTACAGGGGGATTTAGAGAAGGAAATGAGCCGGAAAACAGGACGGGGGCGTCCGGTATACCGGACGAAATCCGTGATCCCGGACGCCCCGGGAAGCCATCCAATGGGCTAGTTTGGGGAATTCAAGCGGTATTTGGCGAGCATTTCATAAAGCCGCGAACGGGAAATGCCGGAAGCTTTACAGGCCCTGGGAATGTTGCGCCCGGTCTGCTGCATGAGCATTTCCAGGTATTGGCGTTCAAATGAGGCGCGGTAGGTCTTAAATTCGGGCAACGCATCGGCCGGCAAGGTGTCGGCCGTCCGGGGGGATGCTGTATCGGCAATGCTGTTGCGGACCACCTGGACACGCATCTCCAGGGGAAGGTGTTTGACGTACAATACGGCATCGCTGTCGGCGGCGGCCAGCATGCCGTCGATGGTGTTGATCAATTCTCTGACATTGCCGGGCCAGTTGTAGGCCCTCAAGGCATCCATCAGGTCCAGGGCAAATCCCTTGGGGCTGAAGCCGTAAGATTCGCAGAGCCTGGAGGTGTGGTAGCGCACCAGTTCCTCGATGTCCTCCGGCCTGCTGCGCAGGGGAGGCAGCTCGATGGTCAACGTTCTCAGACGAAAAAGGAGGTCCTGGCGAAACGTTCCCGCCTCCACCATTTCATCAAGATTTCGATTCGTAGCGGCAACCAGTCGAAAATTACTGGACCGCTCGCCACGGCCGCCGAGAGGACGATAGCGCCGCTCCTGGAGAACCCGTAAAAAGGCTCTCTGGATCTCCAGCGGCAGCTCACCGACTTCATCGAGAAAGAGGGTCCCCCCGTCAGCCTGGGCGATAAGGCCGTCATGATCCCGATCAGCACCGGTAAACGCCCCCCGGGAGTGTCCGAATAGAACGCTCTCCACAAGGGTTTCGGGCAGGGCCGCACAATCGACCACCACGAAATTTTTGTCTGCACGGGGATTGCTGCTGCGAACCGTCCCGGTCAGTGTCCGGGATCTCGGACTATTGGAGTGGATGGCGCGGGCGAAAAGCTCTTTGCCGGTTCCGGTCTCCCCTGCAATCAGCACATTGGCGTCACTGGTGGCACTTTGTCCCAACAACTTGAAGCACCGTTTCATCTCCGGGCTGTTGCCGATGATCTTTTCCCGCTTGACGGCGACAGCAGGTGTTTTGGAGCGTTGATCCTCGCGGTACTGAAGGGCCTGATCGAGGGCTGCGGCGACCGGTTCGAAACCGGCCTCGGCACTGATGGCCAGATAATCCCAGGCGCCGTTGCGCAGGGCGAATTCGGCTGCGGTAGGATCCGGGGAAAGAGCCACCACCAACACCTCAGGACTATCGGGAAGCTGCTTCAAGCGCGGCAGCAAAGCGAGGCCGTCGGCATCCCCGATGCGGGTGCCGAGCAGCACCGCATCCACTTTGTTCCGGGAGGCCATGGTCCAGCCGGATGGAAGATCCGAAGCGACCATGGCAGCATGGCCGATGGACTGCAGCATGGTTTGGACCGCTTCGATCCCAACGTCGTCTGCAATAATTAACGCTTTTCCCATCCCGCCTCACTATCAACTGAAGCACGCCGCCATAAAGAGCAGGTCACGACCCATCAAACTATTAAACGATATAGTATAAAGGAAATAAATTGTGTGTCAAGTAATTAGGCCCCGCAACATATTGTGTATCACAGCCCAAAAGCCGCCCCCTTTACCCCTCCCTTGATGGTCTGGCAACGGAACCTGCCCCCTGCCAGAGGCCCGTATTTCCGGCTCAAGATTTTTCCCTCCAGGCCGATACCCCTGTTTAGAGCCGTCTCGTCTGACCGCAGAACCAGGTATCCCGGAGAGGAAATGCGCATGCCTTTCAATCGCTTCGCCATAGTCGCCGCAGTGACCGCCGCTATCGGCCTTTTTTCGCCCCCCATGGCGACAGCCCAGGAAAAAGTCTATGTGGAGGGCGAATTGCTGGTGAAGTACAAAACCACTGCCAACGCCCGCGCACGCGGGCTACTGCTACAAGCGGCAGGTGCGCAGCGCGCCCACCCGATCGCCGACAGCAGGATTCACCGCGTCATCCTCGGAGCGGATGCAACGGTGGAGCAGGCCATGGCGGTCTACGCCAACGACCCCGCTGTTGAATTTGCCGAACCCAATTATATTTTGACCGCCCAGGCAGTACCGGATGATCCCAGTTACGGGCTGTTATGGGGGCTGAACAATACCGGCCAGGTGGTCAGCGGGTATGTGGGATCACCCGGCGCGGATATCGGGGCGCAGTCGGCGTGGGATGTCAACACGGGGAGTGCGACGGTCCTGGTCGCCGTAGTGGACACCGGGTGCGATATGAGCCATCCCGACATCGTGGAAAGCCTGTGGACCAATCCTGATGAGATTGATGGCAACGGCATCGATGATGACGGCAATGGATTTGTCGACGATGTTCACGGCTGGGATTTTATGGATGACGACGACACGCCCCAGGATGCCTCCGGGCACGGGACCCATGTCGCCGGCATTATCGCCGCTTCCAGCGACAACGGAAGGGGCGTTGCGGGCACCGCCTGGAATGTGAAGCTACTGCCGCTGCGATTCATGGATGCCTTTAGCCAGGGCACCACCTCCGATGCCATTCTTGCCATTACCTATGCTGTCGCCCAGGGTGCCCGCATCATCAACTGCAGCTGGGGAGGAAGCGGTTACAGCGCCTCCCTGAACAGCGCCATGACCAACGCCGATGCCCTTTTCATCTGTGCCGCGGGCAACAGCGGCGCCAACCTTGACAACGCCCCCTTTTATCCTGCCGGTTTCACTGCAGACAATGTCCTATCGGTGGCGGCCAGCGATCAGATGGATCGCATCTGTTGGTTTTCCAACTACAGCACTACGAAAGTGGATGTTGCCGCACCCGGTATTCGGATTTACAGCTTGATGATGGGCCGCCAGACAAGATGGTCCGAAAATTTCGAAGACGGTGATCTGGACGCCATGACGGGGTGGATCACCGGCGGCAGTGGCGATACCTGGGGCATTGCCGGCCCGCCGGGTTTCAGCGCTATGACAACGCTGGCGCTGAATCCCGAGGACGATTATGAGAACAACGCCGACACCTGGGTGCAGACACCCCCCCTGGACCTCAGCGAGGCTGCGGCCGCGACATTGACATTTCGCCTGATTGGCAGTTCCGAAAGCGACGTCGATTTTCTTTACCTGGATGTCTCCACCAATGCCAGTACGTGGTATTCCCGTCCTTTGAAGGTGGGCAGCGCTGTAAAAAACGGCGGTATCTCCGGAACCTTGCCTTACTTTTCGACGGTAATGGCAGATTTGGGACCCTGGGATCACACCCCTCAACTCTATCTTCGCTTCCGGTTTCACAGCGATGGGAGCACCACCGGAGACGGATTCTACATCGATGATCTCGCCCTGAGATCATCCGGAGAGCAGGATACCTACCTGTATATGCAGGGCACCTCGATGGCCGCCGGGTATGTGTCTGGAATCGCCGCCTTGATCAAGTCCGCAAACGATGCCCTCACCCCGGCGGAAATCCGTGCCGTAATCGAAGAGAGCGCCGACCGCATCGATGAACTGGACGGCTATACGGCAACCGGAGGCCGTGTCAATGCCGATCGGGCCCTGGCCTTGCAGGAAGACTTCGAGTTGTCCGACAGCGCCTTGAACCTCTCCGGCTCCAGCGGCGGCGGTGGCGGTGGCGGCTGTTTCATCAGTCATTTGCTTCCTGGCACCTGACCAAAGCGGCCCGTCACACCACCTTATCTGCACTTTTATCGGGCCTGCCATAGAATTTAATGGACATTGATAGGCACCGAACCATACTATACGCTCGTGGTGGGTTGATTCCATACTACCTGGCATCCCAGGCACCACGCCATCCCTTTCTTTAACCGAAACGTTCGTCTGTTAACTTCCTGGGGAAGGAGGCCGTATGCGCCAAAAAATATTGATCGCCATGGACGATTCAAGCAATGCCGCACGGGCGGTGGAACTGGTGGCCAAGAGTTTTTCCACAGACAACCAGGTCGTGCTGTTCAACGTCATGATCGATAGTCAAGCCCTGTGCAAAATGGACAGCCCCGAACTGACGCCTCTGTTTAAATCCCAGCAGACCAGCTTTTGCGCACTGGAGGACAAAAAGCGGGAATTGGTGGAAGCGGCCCTGCAGTCCGCCAAGAAAGCCCTCGTCGCCAGCGGCTTTGACACGGCCAATATCGAACTCAAAGTGCAGAACAAGAAAAAGGGCATCGCCAGAGACATACTGAATGAAGCAGCTAAAGGATACGATCTTCTGGTAATTGGCCGCAGAGGCATTTCCGGCATCAGGGAGTTCTTTTTGGGCGGCACCTCCCAGAAAGTATTTTCCGGGGCCAAAGAGATCTCAATCCTGGTCGCCAACTAAAATGGCGCTGCTGGACCTTATGGAGCAAGGGTTTCTGAAACTGGCCGACACCATGGTCAAGCACTTGCCCCAGCCGCTGCCCTCTCCGGAGAGACTCGACCAGTGCAACATCATTTCGCACAGGGGCGACCATCTGGCGCCCGGGGTAAAGGAAAACACACTGGCGGCCTTTGACCGAGCCAGAGCGGCCGGCTCATGGGGAATCGAACTGGACCTTCAATGGACCAAGGACACGGAACCGGTTGTGATCCATGACCCCGGCCTGGAACGCCTGCATGGCATCCGCCGCAGCGTCGCAGATCTCACATTGAGCGAACTGCGGTCCAGGTTTCCGTCCATCCCTACACTGGCCGAGGTGGTCGCCCGTTATGGCGGTGCGCTGCACCTGATGATCGAGATCAAGCAGGAGTCGCAGCTCAACCGACCTGGACATCAACGCCGGCTTCAACATCTGCTTGCGCCCCTGGTACCGTCAGTCGATTACCACCTGCTGAGTCTGCACCCGGAAATGATGCCGATTCTACCGGAGTTGCCTCCATCGACGTATGTCGCCGTTGCCGGCGTGCTGACCCGGGAGATGAGCCGATGGGTGCTGAAGCATCGCTGGGGAGGATTGTGCGGTCACTATCTTTTAATTGGCGGTCCGATGATCAGCCGGCACCACGCCGCCGGGCAGAACGTCGGCATTGGATATACCCGCGGGCGCAACAGTCTTTTCCGTGAGTTGAACAGGGGGGTTGATTGGATATTCAGCAACCATGCAGTGGAATTGCATACCATCCTTCGAGAAGCAAAAAAGCAGTTACCCGATCACTGAATCCTATGGCAAAGCCGACATCGCCTTGTGCACAGCACCGTGGAGCGGCAGATCCCCAACGGCGGAAGCACGCATCCACTTGAATGCCTGAGGACCGCGCAAGTAGACGCGGCCGGACACCCACCGGCAGAGGAACACCTCCATGCGCAGCTTGAAATGGGTATAGGTGTGTCTGACCGTGACGAGGTGCCGCTCTACGGAAGCTGTAATATTGGACACGGCGCCAATTCCCAGCACGCACGCACGCGACGGGTCAATGCCAGGGTCAATGGGCCCTCCCGGCAACTCCCACAACCCTCCGAGAAAACCGTCAACCGGACGGCGCACCATCAGAATTTTTTCCTTTTTGAAAACAACCCCGACGGCCAACTGTCGCTCTGGCAGGGCTGCGCGTTTGAGCGTCTTGGGATAGGCGGCAACCTGGCCTCGTTTGAGGGCACAACAATCGTCAGCCAGGGGACAGGAAGAGCAGCGGGGTGTCCTGGGAGAGCAGACCAGGGCCCCGAGTTCCATCACCGACTGGTTGTGATCGCCCGGCCGATGGTGATCCAGCAGTTGGGTGGCGATGCCCTGAAAAACCTTGTGGGAGGACGGCTGGTTCACTGGCCGATCCAGGCAGAACAGGCGCGCCAGCACCCGCTTGACGTTGCCGTCCACTACGGCGTGACAGCGCCCGTGAACGATGCTCGAAACCGCCGATGCGATGTAGTCCCCCACCCCCGGCAATTGAAGCCAGCCTTGCTTCGAATCAGGAAACCGCCCGTGCATCCTGCCGGAGACAATGGCCGCCGCGCGGTGCAAATTACGGGCCCGGGAGTAGTATCCCAGACCTTCCCAAAGTTTTAGGACCGTCTCCAGTTCGGCCCGAGCGAGGCTGTGTACGTCGGGAAACCGCCGCAGAAAACGATGATAATACGGTACCATGGATTTGACCTGGGTTTGCTGAAGCATGACCTCGGACAGCCAGATGCAGTATGGATCAGTCGTGGCCCGCCACGGCAGATCCCGGCTGTGGACGGCATACCATCCCCTTAAAGCGGAGCGAAGGGCAGCGCATAGCACAGGTTTGACGACCCGTGCAGCCGCAGCTGCGGTTGATGGATCCTTTTTTTGCATGTTCCTGCTGCTATCACAGTCCCGGAACGAAGGCCACCCCTGGTTTTAAAACCTCATGATCAGAGCGAAGCGGTCGATACAGACGTTAGGCCGCAACTGATGCAAGAGGATTGCTATGCACGCTATCAACGCCCAAGATTTCATCGAAGAACTCCGTTTCGACATCAAAACCCGGGATAAAATCAAAGCGGGCTTAGTTCTGGAGCATTTTGGGGAGGTTGATGCCGCGACCCGCAAAATGGCCTTGTATGAAATGAACAAGGCGGATGATGATTTTGCCATTCCGGTTCTGGTGGGCCTACTGGCCGCCAAGCCGCATCTGGCCGACAGTCATCCCGAGTTGAAGGAGGTCCTTTTCAGCAAGGCACTGGACCGCCCGGAGGCGTTGACCAGGGCTTTGATGCGTGAGACAAAGCCCAACCACCGTGTCCTGCTGTCGGAGATTGCCGGCGAAATCCGGTTGGAATCGGCCACGCCGATCCTGCTGAGCATTTTAAATGAGGAACAAGACGAGAAGGTATTGCGGGGCGCCATCGCTGCACTGGGGATGATTGGCGAGAATTCGGCCACGACGCCGATCTCCGAATTCCTCTACTCGGGCAGCGTTGAGTTGATCATCGCGGCCATTCAGGCCCTCGGGCAACTGAGCACTCCCACTGCGATTCAGCGGCTGGCGGAGAAACTGGGCAGCGACAACGATTTGGATGACATGATCCTGGATGTGTTTGCCTGCTCATCGGAACCGGAGGCCCTGGACCGGCTCAATGCGTTGTTTTCAGCCCAACACGCCCACCTTCGCAACGCCGCCAAGCGACACATGACCGATATCGGTCCCAAGGCAGTTCCTGGTCTGACCCGCAACCTGCGCTTCGATGACCCCGACCTGGTCGTCCATACCCTTAACGTGCTGGGGGCTATCGGCGATGAGGCGGCAATTTCACCCATCCGTAAACTGCTCCACAACGAGCCCAAAGATGCCAATGTCAGGTTTGCGGCCTATGAGGCGCTGGGTCTGTTGCCCATCGCCAAGGGCGCCTTTGCCCTGGCAGAGGGGCTCCATGATCCTGTGGACAACGTTCGATCGGCGGCGGCCGGTGCCATAAACCACAACTACAATACTGTATTGGCCGCCGGCATAAAAAATATGATCCGTGATGAGGACGGTCCCGAGCGCACCATCAGTCGTACCATCATCGACACCGAATGCGACGAGATTTTCCTCGATCTCATGGAGGAGGGATCGTTTCAGGACTTTGCCGTGGCGTATCTGGGCTGCAAAGCCCACATCGACACCCGCCGGCACTATATTCAACTGCTGGCCACGCATGGCTTCAGCGAGGCAGTGACCCGGATTGATTGCAACCCGCCGGAAGCGGCCAAATCGGCCCTCACGGTATTTGCGGTGGACGACTCCAAGATGGTTCTCAACATCTATCGCAGCGTCCTGCACAACCTGGGATACGAGCCGGTGTTATTCGAATTTCCGGCTGAAGCCATTGACCAGGTCTCCGTGCAAAACCCCAGCCTCATCTTCACCGACCTGAACATGCCGGAAATCAGCGGCGTTGAACTGACACGTTCGGTCCGCAATATCGCCGGCAAAGAGCAGCTTCCCATCGTCATGGTAACCACCCAGAATGAGTGCCAGGACAATGATGCGGCCTATGCCGCCGGCATCAACGCTATTCTCCAGAAGCCCTTCAACGAAGAGACCCTGCGGGCGGCTATGGAGAAGCATTTACCGGCCGGGTAGAATGTTTTTCGACGCCTGGAGGGACGATCTTACTGGCACCCTTCGATCGACTTGATCAGGAAACCCATATGGGCCTTTTCCGCCTGGGCAATGCTGAGGAAGGCCTGCTGGGCATCCGGGGCCGGGCTGCGATCCGCCATGGTGCGATAGAGGTCAAAGGCAGCGTACTCGATCTGCAGGGCCAGTTCGATCAGCGGAATGCAGGCCGCCCCTCGGATTGAAGCGACCCGCTCCATGGCCTGCGGGAAGGAGACGCCCCCCTCTAGCACATCCCCTTCGAGCGATTCGAACAGCGTGTCAAAATCCGACGCATCGGGCGCCATTTGCTTCCAGAAATGGTAAACGGTCCGGGCATGGCCAATCTCAGCTTTGGATAGCCGGCCGAACACATCAGACCATCCTGCATCGGCATATTGCTGCTGAATGTGGGAGTAGAACTTCAAGGCGCCTTTTTCCAAATTCATGGCCTGCATGAGCAAATCCGCCGGCGCCGCCTGCATGTCGAACAGCTCGATGCGGGGATGATCGACGGCCAGCCCCCCATCCCAGGCCAACATGCCGCCCGAAAGGTTGTAAATCGGGTTTTCCGTCAATCCTTCGTCCGCCACCATGGTGGCGGCCGCAAGGGAGCGCCCCCCGCTGCGACAGTAAAACACCAACTCCTTGTCCAACGGCAACGTCGATACGGACTGCACCAGCTCGGGCAGCGGCAGCAGCAGTGCTCCGGGGATGTGGGCGGCCTCGTATTCCCCCGGCTGGCGAACATCCACTAGCCGATAATCGGTTTCCCTATGCGATTGAATGAAGTTGCGCAGAGTCTCGGGTGTAAGGTCTAGTATGGTCATGGCGCGGTCCTCCTCAATGATGATGGTCGTCTTCTCTAAGATTGACCCCGGCCCTATCCCACCCGCTGAGCATGTGGGTATAGGCCATGGGTTGGCGCTGAACGCTGCCGGCAAAAGCCTGCCGAAGGTCCTCGGCCTGCCGGGTCCACCTCTCGTCGTTCAGCAATTGGCCAAGGTGCAGTAAATTGCTCATGGCCACCGCGTTCGCCGAGGGAAGAGCTCCGTCGTAAAGTTCTTTGGGGCGGACAGGCAGGTCCCGCTGCTGCTCGGCGGTCAGGAAAAAGCCTTTGTTAAGGGTATCCCAAAACTGGGCATTCATCAACTGCTGCAGCGCGGCAGCATGCTGGATCCATTGGATTTCGCTGGAGGCCCGATAGAGTTCAATCAACCCCATCGTAAGAAAAGCGTAGTCGTTGGCGGTGGCGGGTATAGCGGCCGCACCGTCACGGAAACGATGCAACAAGTCTCCACCATCGGTCCTTAAGCGAGACAAAACAAAATCAGCGGCCGCACCGGCAGCATCCAGGTAACGCTGTTCACCCAGGGTAC
>Ga0316201_10003347_pt1 | contig 11788 bp, 7 predicted proteins | sample CS6wburrow_MG_FD_204516 | JGI IMG/M metagenome (GOLD analysis project Ga0316201, IMG submission 204516) | Coastal sediment microbial communities from Delaware Bay, Delaware, United States - CS-6 worm burrow | ecosystem: Environmental > Aquatic > Marine > Coastal > Sediment | place: USA: Delaware... | reverse complement strand
TCTGTGATGTGGTAGTAAGTTTATCATTTTGTGTCTCACTCTAAATGGAATGATTCTCTAGTAGTGTTGTAGTGAAGTATAACACCATTAAACCAAAATGCAAATCTTCTTTAAACAAACAGGTCAATTCGAACCAGGTTGACGCTACGAGGTGGTTTCAGTGGAGTACTCGAGCCCAGGTAGTTTCACGGTCAATCTCTTTGAGACTGGGGACTGTGAGCTAATGGTCTGCTTCCCCACCATGCCAGGGCGAGGGCAATCAGCATTGGAATATATCGTTCTGCGATATCCCCTGGTGTCTCCGTGGTCCAATTCAGGATCACGGTCAACACGAAACCCGAGGTCATCGCAGCTATACGCCAGCTGGGTTGAACCGGTCCGCGCCAGAGTGTGATGATGAGTAATGGGCCAAATGCTGCGGCCAGGGCCTGCCAGGCGAACAGGACGCGGCTGAATATGGCCTCGGGGGAGAATATTGCCAGCGTAATGGCCGCAAGACCGATGAGTAATACTACCCAACGTGCCTGCTTCAAGGTTTTGTGGGTTGCTGTTTGGCCATTACGTAAGTCGTGACTGACACTGGATGCTGCAACCAATAACTGGCTATCGGCCGTGGACATAATGGCGGATAGGATGGCAGACACCATGATGCCGGCCAGAATCGAAGGCAGTAGCAGGGTGGCGAGAGCGAACAAAACCTGTTCGCCGTCACCGATGCTGCTTACCAGGATGCGGCCACACCAACCGAGTATCACCATGCCGATGTAAATGATCACGGCCCAGGCAATCGCGATCAGGCGGGCTCTTGGGATGGCCTTGTCATCTTCCATGGCCATGAAACGATTGACCACGTGGGGCTGGCCGGGATAGCCGAGGCCAATCCCGGCCAGACCGATAACAAAGCCGATACCGGCGGCCAGCGTATCCTGGCGGGTCCACAATGTAATGGCTGAGATGCCATCGTCGTTAAGACTGCTCAATAAGACAGCGGGTCCACCGACAGCGAACAGCGCGACCAGGGGTAAAATTATGGCACTCAGAGCCATTAGCAAGCCCTGCAGGCTGTCGGTGATGCTGGCAGCCCAGAAACCACCGAGCATGACATAGGCCAGTACAATGGCTGCACCCAGAACGATGGCGATCTCAGGATTCATATCCAGGGCACCGGCAAATGTATGACCGGCGGCCTGGAACTGGGCGGCAACATAAAAGGTAAACGAGAACAGGATCACAGCTGCGCCAATTCTCATGATGGTTTTACGTGCCGGGTCACCATGTGGCCCGGCGAGAAATTCCGTCAGGGTTAATGCATTATTTTCCCGGCTTTGCTTCCACATTCGTGGTGCAACCCAGTACCAGTTGATAAAAAAACCAAGCAGCGTAGAGGGAATCAACCAGATTGCCGGCAGGCCCCATGCGTAGGCAGCACCCGATACGCCCAACAGACTCCATGCGGATGATGAACTTGCCGAGGCGCTCAAGGCAGCAACCGCGGCGCCAAGTTTACGGCCACCGAGGTAGAAGTCTTCGTTATCCGATGTACGTCTGCTGGCCCACCAGCCAATGGAAAGCAATAGTACCTGGTACAGAATAAGGGTGACAATCAGAGTAATCATGGGGCGAAGCATAACCCAGCGCCACCCAAATGTGATAACAGCCTAAAAAATTGAAACATTTGTTTGCGCATGAGGTCAGTAATGTGGACAATTCGCATCTGCTAACTCTGGAGTGAAAACGGAATGAAATTTTTAACACGCTGCGGCCTGGTTCTGGTCGTTCTTATGATCTCAATAAATACATGGGCAACTGAATTGAATACGGAAGAACAGAAACTGGGTTACATCATTGGTATGGATATCGGTAAATCATTACGCAAGCAGGGCACGACCGTGGACCTTGATACGATGATCGAGGCGATCAGCGCCACTTACAATGGTGAAGAACTGGCAATGACCGATGAAGAAGCCGCTGCGGTTCGCGACGCATATGTAAAGAAAATGCAGGCCGCTCAAAAGGCCCAGGCTGAGTCTGCCGGTCAGGAGAATCTGATCGCAGGGCAGAAGTTTCTTGCCGAAAACAAGGAAAAAGAAGGTGTGATGACGACCGAGTCCGGCTTACAGTACAAGGTGCTGACCGAGGGTGAAGGCGCCAAGCCTGTCGCTACGGATACCGTCAAGGTTCACTACCGTGGCACCTTACTTGATGGCACAGAGTTTGACAGCTCATATGCCCGAAATGAACCGATCTCTTTCGCACTCAACCGCGTTATTCCGGGCTGGACAGAAGGTGTGCAATTGATGTCGGTTGGCAGCAAATACATGTTCTATATTTCGCCTGAACTGGGCTATGGCGCCGGTGGCGGTGGTCCGATTCCGCCCAATTCAACACTTACTTTTGAAGTAGAATTACTTGATATAGAAAAATAGGCAAATGCAGGGAGGCTATTGCATTCAGGTACGTACTTGAGAAGGACCTATGAGTACAATAGTCAATGGTGCGGTCAGGGTTGTTTCCAGTGGTGATTTAAGGTCACACCTGGGATGCTGGCAACTCTGGCCACACCACCATCTTGGTCTACATCATTGCCATACTGTCTTCACAGTCTAGAAAACCATGAGTAATAGTCTAAAAGACCAGCTGCTTGCACTGGGCCTGGCTCCTAAGAAAACCACAAACCGGCCTAAAAAACCGCCTACGCAAAAATCCGGCCCGGTAAAGCCCAGGGAGAATGACCCTGAAATTTCTTTGGACCAGGCTTACAGGATTCGAAACAGGGACGAGCGAAAACAAAAGGAGCGGGCCGCTGCACTTAAGCGCGAGCAGGAACGTCGACGCCGCGAAACCAATCAGAAGATAAAGAAATCCATAAAAGATCATTCCATTCGGGATGAAACTGCAGACAGTAAACGGAATTTTCTTTACAAGGGCAGAATTCGCAGTGTGCTTGCAACACCTGAACAGATCAATGATATCAATAAAGGCTCGCTCGGGGTCGTCTACCTCAGTGGTAATTATCACCTGATGCCAGCCGATAAAATCGAAGAAATACGTGATTATGCACCGGATCATATCCCGGATCTCAGCGGCACCGAGAGCGAGGACGAAAAAGACAACCCGGTACCCGATGACTTGATCTGGTAAATCTCAGCAGTGCGGGGGTTCAGGCTTGGGTGCCAGGTTCTTGATCCAGGTTATCTTTTAAAAAATAGCTACCGGCTGCGCCGATGACCCAGGCCAGCCTCTCGACTGGTTCCCAGTCTCACCTTTTCCCTCTCACGGTAAATGGCATGTTCCGGGCGGAACAAATCAGCACCACTGTTTCACATGGCGTGGTTCCCGGTTCAGATGGTAAGAACGTCCGTCATTGTTGGAACCCAGACGAAATCACAGGCCAGGCTTTTTCTGCATGTGAGTCAATGCGTATGGAAGTCGCTGAGTAGATTAGCTCAAATTCTTATCCTATACTGATGTTCAGGCACCAAACCGTTATGGGAAATCATGGATCAGAGGCACCTACTCGCTACACACAAGGAAATCGAAGAGATAGCTGAAACGGTACTTACCCGACTTAGTCGGCGACAATTCATCACATCCGCTGCCGTTGCAGGTACGGCATTAATGACAGGCACATCTGTCGCTGCCTCACTGGCTGGGGCTGGCCAACCGGTTTCGCAATATCCCGAGCAGCAAACGACCCGATTCTCTGAAGTTGAGTATGCACGCTTACTTAGATCGGTCCAGGCCGGCTTTGGCAGCGGCTTCAAAATTATTCGCGTAATCGACAGTACCAGCGATATCCGGCTCGAAATAGAACATCTACAGAATCGCTATATCGTGGTTTCGAGTGATCGAGTGCATTGGGATATAGCCACGTCAAGTATTTGCTAGCCAGTTGAGAAGGCAGTAAACCAGGAGTTAATTCTAATAAACGGTTGAAATCGCACCAGTCAGGAGAGTCACAGTATGTCATCGACAATAAGTAGAATTCGAATCCATCCGGGTATTGGAATTTCCCGGGTGGGGAATAGCGATGAGTACTATTATGGCCCACAGGCGCCGGGGGAGGTTGTTGATCCTGGAGGCTCTGCCGGACCGGGTCCTGGTGGCGGCAGCTATCGCGATGATCAGATGCGCCTCAAGCGACAGGCACAGTGCTATCGTATTTATGCTTACGATGCCGACGACCAACTGGTGGGTGAGTTGAATGCCGAATCAGCAGGCGTAGCCGAGATTGACTGGCGTGTACATGTGCGCAACATGAAGGCCGCCAATTATGCTTTTCAGGGAGCGTATCTGTTCAATCCGGATGATTTGCGCAACCCGACTATTCAACCCGGGCTGCCACCCATTGAGCGCGATCAGCTGATTATTGATCCAGGTGCGCAGAACATCGGTTCAAAAAGCACTGCACCGGTTTTCCTGACTGGAGACTGTTTTACCGGAATCAGCGAAGGTGAATTGCCAGGCTATCTGCGCTATAGAGGTTGCACGCCAGCAGATCCATCGAAACCGGTCAAGGTGCAATATAGTCCGGCAACTGGAATTGAATTGGGTCAGCTGCACCTGGACGATAAGCAACGGTTGGTATTTGTACCCGGGCCCGGCAATGCCCAGTGCGTAACGACACCAGAAGTGGAACTGTCGAACCCGAGTGAAGCATGCGACCCACCAAATGGTCCCGATCCGGATGACCCGCTGACCAACCAGTTTGCCTATTTCAATGTACCTGGCTGGTGGGACGACACCTGTGGTGGTGAAATTGATGCAACGGTTACATTGATTGACGGCACAGTGTTGAGTACCCGTGATGGCGTGACTCCTGAGAATCCTGTCGGCACACGCAACGCCAGCAACGGTGCCTGGGTCGTGAGCGCGCCACCCAAATACTCACCGTACATGTATCACGTGGTGTCAATCCTGGATAGGGTCTTTGAAGCCTTTCCAGATGCCGATCCGAACAAGGGTAAGCCGACAGAGTTTTACCGCGATGTGTATCCGATACTGTCACGTGCAATTAATTATGGCTGGGTCAGTGCCGAAGCGGCTGGTGTCGACCCAGCTACGCGAAATATGGCACACGGACCGAAGCAGGCAGGTAACTTGTTGAGCAAGGAAAACCTGGCGAAATTTACCGACAATTCGACAGCGACCCAAGCAGCACGTCAACAAATTTACAATTTGATGCGGTACGCCGAAAACGGCACTCTGCTTGCGACACTACCTAAGGACCCACCCCCTGCCACCGCCTGCCTGCCACCACGCAAGGCCGGTGACGGCCCGGTATCGCGTGGAAACAAAATGCCCAAGTTATGGGGGACCGGCGGCAAGCCGCTACAAAACCAACAACTCGGAAACAACTTACCAAATCAGTATCTGAGTTTGACCGATTGGCAGTTGGCGAGAATGGCGGACTGGGCCAGTAACAACTTCGTAACCGGCAGCTTGCAAAAACCCAGACCATTGGATGAATACCCCCTGGCTGAACAACCACTGGCGATGGATTGCGCGGCGCTGGAACCCACCATTGGAGGCGGATTTCATCCCGGAATCGAATTCCCGTATCTGATCGCTTATCCGCAAAAGTTTGCCGAGGCCTTTCGTGTGGCGCAAGACACAGAGCCCGGTTCGGTTGCCGCGTTTATGTCCAGCCCCTGGCATGGTGATTACTGGTCGTGCAACACCGCCTGGTGGCCAGTGCAACGGCCTGATATCGTTTTCCAATACGACGAAGCAACACAGACTCGCACCTATAAAGAATGGTTCCGTGGTTATGATGAGACGGGCAAACCACTGTCATCCACCGATGGCTATGACCAGATGGTTTATGCGTGGCCTAAGTTGGGCATGGTCCTGCCGAAGATACTGGCCAACGGTGATTTGCTAAAAGACAACAACGCCGTGATTTTTGACGAGAAAGAACGAGACCCTTCGCTGGATTCACCGCCGAACAACATTGCGGTGCCGGGGACACTGCCTGCTTGCCCAACCGATTCGGAATAATGCTGGAGCCACCGTCACCCGGAAATACACCCCAACGACCGGACAACCGTCTCTGGGATGCCGTCATTATCGGCGCGGGGCCAGCCGGTTCAGCCACCGCGATCAGACTTGCAGAGCTTGGCTGGCAAGTTCTACTGCTCGAAAAGCACAGCGCCGGCGATTTTAAGTTCGGCGAATCTTTGCCGCCGCGAGCACTGGGACTGGTGCGAACCCTGGTCGGGGAATTCAGCAAAGACTCAAACTGGCAAGATCACTACTATGTCTCTCGTGGCAATATCTCCAGCTGGGAAGACTCGCAAGTGCAGCTGAATGATTTCTTCTTTACTCCAGAGGGTTACGGACTTTGTGTGAATCGCCCTGTGTTTGATCGTCAGCTGCAAAAGCACGCGATATTGGCCGGGGCCACGCTGTTACGGCGAACAGGTTTTTCGATGAGCCGTCGTCTGAATCATCAAGGTCAATCTGCCGCCGGGGAGGGAGTAGCAGGCTGGCGGGTGAGTTTGAATGATCAAACCGGTAACTTTGAAGTACTGGCACGCTACCTGATTGATGCCAGTGGCCGACGCTCCGTGTTGGCTAAATCTCTGGGTATCAGCCGTGAGGGCGATGACCGTCTGTTCGCGTTTGCGCAACGGTTTCGCAGTGCCAGTTCCGATCAGGATTGCTTTACCCGACTCGAAGCGGCCGCATCGGGTTGGTGGTACAGCAATCGTTTACCGGGAAAGACTGACGATCAACACGAACGAATCGTGGTCTTGCACACAGATCGTGATCTGCCCGCAGCAAGGCAAGCGGCATCAGTAACTGGTTTTGCCGAATTACTCGGCGAAAGTGTTGAAATGCGGAGAATGCTGAAGCAGAACAATTGGCAGCCCAACGGTAAGATAGTCGGCGCACCCGCTGGGCATAATCGTTCAGCCTGCTTTGCACAAGCCGATTGGCTGGCAGTTGGGGATGCGGCGCAGGCGTACGATCCACTATCGTCACAGGGGATTGATAAAGCCCTGCGCAGCGGTGCGCAGGCGGCTCAGCTTCTGCACACGGCACTATTGGCTCCTTCGGCCGCTGAGGCCAAACACAGTATGTGTCGATATGACCATGAACAAGAAAAGCACTGGCAGAACTATTGCCGGCAACACCAGTACTACTATCGTAGCCAGCCGCGCTGGCACGATGAGAAATTTTGGCAACGTCGCCAGTTTTCAACGGCAACACAATCCGATTACGAAACGGTGAGGGAAGCATCATGAACAACACTCAAAGCCTGGTTCTTGTATTAATTACCAGTACACTGTTGGCCTGTAGTGAGCCACAGCAAGAGAACGCTGTAGTCATTGAGGGCGTGGAGCTTGTCAGTCTGACCGCCGGTTCAGATGAGTACGTCAATTCAGGAAAAACGATTCCCAAACCGGTATTTCAACTCGGCGATGTGCCCAGCCAGCCAATCGCCGAGGGTTCGGTTGCAGCACAGGAATTTATAAACTTCTTCAACCAGACCTATCTGGCCGATAAACCCGGAATTGAATTGCCGCTGCTGACCAAGAAAGACGTTGTTTGGTTTCCACCGCAATCGGCCGGAGACACATCCCTGGAGCTGGTAGCCCGGGCATTACCGGGACAAGCCAGTAATTGCGACGATCCAAAAACGTACCCCTTGTATTGCAACGAGAGCTTCTCCAGCGGTGAGTTTTGCAAAGCCTGTCACGACAGCGTGTTGTTTGTTGAAGGCGGGGGTCTGCAACAAATGGCGTATTTCTCAGAGCAGTACTCTGCTGACGAACATCAGGTCTGGTTAGCCAACTGGTCGCAGTACGGTGACTGGAGTGCGAACATCATGCGGCTGGCGACGCGCGATCCGATTTGGCAGGCGCAAATTGAAACTGAAACCAATAAGCACCCATTCGCTGATCCGGCCGTGCTGCAGGACGTGTGTTTTAGTTGCCATGGCGAGATGGGCGAACGACAACTCAAATTTGACCATGGACCGCAACAAACTTATTGCACCGATTTATTCTATGCAACAGTGCCTGGATATTTATCCGATGATGAGCGCGGCAAGCCGTATGAGTTTACCGGCGATTGCGAGCCCATTGAAGACAAACCGATCGGTGAGAATCAGGCCTTGTATGCCAAATACGGCTCGCTGGCACGCGATGGCGTGTCCTGTGAGACCTGCCACCGGATAGGACCTGAAGGTGCAGCAGGGCAGTGGAATGGTACTGACTTTCAAGTTTTCTATGGCCCGGATAATACCTATAACGTGTCGAAAAGGCAGGTTGACAACCCGGTGCCTTTGACCAATGAGTTTACCGCGACATTTTCCTATGATATGGACAACATCATGGTGCCTGACCCTGTTGGCAGTCTTGATCCGGTGCCGATGATGGTTGATGATAATTTGAGCATCGCTCAGGCGGTCAATCAGAAGAACAATGAAAGTTACCTCGGCCAGTCGATTCTGTGCGGAGCCTGCCATGTATTGATCGTGCCGCAAATACCCAGGGCATTTAAGCCGGATGGCCCGCTACCGGATACCACCCAGGCGCTCAGGGATAAATACCCCAACTACAAGCGGCCGTTATCCTGTGGCCCGGAGCAGACTACCTTTGCACCAGCTACCAACGCCCCCTATGGTAATCCAGTATTGGATCTTTGCGTTTCTCTGGGCTATGAGCAGGCCACTTATCTTGAATGGATTAACAGCAGCTTCGCAAGTGAGCAGGACAACGAGAATACCTGCCAGGGTTGTCATATGCCGCTGGTTACCGACCCGGACAACACCACGAATCATACGGCCATCATGGCGCAGTCTACCCAGGGTCTGTCGCCAAAAGACTATCGACGCCATCGCATGATGGGGATCAATCTTCCAGTGTTTGAAATGTATTTGCAGTTTCCGGAGGTGTTAGGTGTCGACCAGGTAGATGACAATGTCCCGCCCCAGGGCGGCACCAACAATTCCGACCAGGTAGATTTTATTCAGAATTACCTGCTTAATGGCCAAATGGCGATCGTTGAGCAGGCCACCAGCCAGGCCAATGGCAACGGCCTCGAGGCAAATACCGGGATACCGAGCCCACAGGCGGCTGCTGAGATCAGTGTTGATTCATTGACTCTGAGCAATGACATGTTGACCGCGGAATTGACGGTGACCAATAACACAGGCCATAAATTCCCGTCCGGCGCGGGCTTTCGACGGGGCTTTCTAAAATTTGAAGTTCTTGATCATGAAGGTAAAACGCTATGGGTGTCAGGAGACACCAACCCTTTTGGGGCCATCTGCGAAGGACTCTGTATGCAAAAAGCGGATGGTAGCTATAACCTGCTGGCCAGCGAAACACCGGGCACAACACCATCAAATTTGCAGCCGCATTATGCAATAGTGAATAGTGAGGAGCAGGTACAAATCTACGAGGTTCAATCCGTTGATGATCAAAACTATTTAACCTCGGAAACACTATCACTTTTCGACGAGGCCAAAGATAATCGCTTGCTGCCCAAAGGATTTGTCACAGCCCAAGAGCTGGGTTGTGAAACGAATCCGGGAGCGGGCACGAAAATATTCGGTATTGCACAGTGTTCAGCCGCCTATGGCGCAAAGCCTCAGTTAGACCCACAAACCACCAATAGTGCGATTGGCACTGACAAGCATTACACCAATTCGAGTTATGCGGGCTCAGATCAGATCAGTTATAAAATCGATACTGCGGAATTTGAAGGTACGACGCCAGCAAGCGTGCGTGTCACGATGCAATATCAGACCATTCCACCCAATTATCTGGCCTCACGATTCAGCGATGGTTTCGATCAGGCTACCGGTCGCTTTTTACCGGCGACCGAACGAAGTATCTACCTGACCAGCCACTTGAACACTAATTTAGGGCTGAAAAGTGAGCACCCTGATAACCCTGATTTGGTGTTTTCGAAGAATTGGACCCAGAGCATTCATCAGGTACAGCGTAGTATTGATTAGGAGGTCTGTAGCAAGACACCACAGGGGATGCAGAGTCCGGCACCGGGGTCATGATCGTACTTATGTCCCAATCAATCGCGACCGGCTGCGCCGTTCCCTCCCACGATATTTGGCATGTTCCCGAAGTATTTGTGGGAGGCGCGCCCCGCGGCGATGCTCTATTGAATATGGTGCGAACCTGCACAATCGCACCATATCTGTTCACGGCAGCCTACAAGTTTATGTTGGCGACTAAAAGCCTGCGGGCCTGTTCCGGTCTGATGTTTTTGCGTTTTGCATAATCCAGCAGTTGGTCTTCGAGAATATTTCCCAGCACAAAGTAGCTGCTTTCCGGGTGTACGAAGTAATAACCGCTAACCGAGGCAGCGGGCAGCATGGCATACCCGCTGGTTAGTTCCATCCTGGAGTTTTCTCCGGCATCCAACAGCTCAAATATCTTCTCCTTCTCGCTGTGGTCAGGACATGCCGGGTATCCCGGGGCAGGGCGTATTCCACGATATTCTTCGGCGATCAGGGCCGCGTTTCCAAGCGACTCCTGTGGGTCATAAGCCCATAAAGTCTGGCGTAACCGAAGGTGGGTGTGTTCGGCTAGCGCCTCGGCCAACCGGTCTGCCAGGGCCTTGAGCATAATGGAAGCGTAGTCATCGTGTACCTTCTCATATTCTGCCAGCTTCTTTTCAATACCCAGACCAGTGGTTACGGCAAACAGTCCGATATGATCTTTCAGACCGGTAGATGCCGGGGCTACATAGTCGGATAGACAGCGGTTAAAGCGACCCGTGGCCTTGGGTTTTTGCTGACGCAGGAAATTAAGACGCAGCCGCTCCTCCTGGTGGTTTTCACCGCTATAAACAACGACATCATCTCCGTCTGCCGCTGCCGGGAAAATCCCGACGGTGGCGCGCGCACCGAGCCATTCTTCGTCAACAATATTTTGCAACATAGCCTGCGCATCAGCAAACAGGCTGCGTGCTGCTTCACCCTTGCGGGGATCCTCGAGAATGTCCGGATAGCGGCCCTGCATTTCCCAGGTCTGGAAAAATGGAGTCCAGTCAATTAACGGCACCAGTTCTGCCAGGTCAATGTCATCAAATACATGAATGCCTGGCAGGGCGGGCTTTGAAATGACATCACTCGACCACTGTGGCGCGAAAGCGTTTTTACGGGCATCCGCCAGGCTGACTGGTGGTTTCCTCGAGCTGCCTTTTTTCCTTCGCTCACGCATTTTTGCGTATTCCTTAGCAGTGGTATCTGCCAAAATTTTGCGCTCATCCGGATTGCTGAGTTTCCTTGCTACTCCAACTGCACGGGAAGCATCTTTGACCCAGAATACCCCGTTAGAGTACTCAGGATCGATACGCAGGGCAGTGTGCAGTGGGGATGTGGTCGCACCACCGATCATCAGCGGCAGCTGTATTCCACGGCGTTGCATTTCCGCCGCCACGTGTCGCATCTCCTCCAGCGAGGGGGTAATCAGGCCGGACAATCCAATGATGTCCACTTCTTCCCTGAGCGCTGTTTCAAGTATGGTTTCAGCTGGTACCATCACACCGAGATCAATCACCTCGTAATGGTTACAACTCAAGACGACACCGACGATGTTCTTTCCAATATCGTGTACATCGCCCTTGACGGTCGCCATCAGGATACGTGTCGCGCGTTCGCCACTCTTACCGGCCTGACGTTTTTGCTCTTCGATATAAGGGACAAGGACTGCTACGGCCTGTTTCATCACACGTGCGCTCTTGACCACCTGGGGCAGGAACATACGGCCGTCGCCGAACAGGTCGCCGACCACGTTCATTCCGTCCATCA
>Ga0316201_10003346_pt1 | contig 11788 bp, 13 predicted proteins | sample CS6wburrow_MG_FD_204516 | JGI IMG/M metagenome (GOLD analysis project Ga0316201, IMG submission 204516) | Coastal sediment microbial communities from Delaware Bay, Delaware, United States - CS-6 worm burrow | ecosystem: Environmental > Aquatic > Marine > Coastal > Sediment | place: USA... | reverse complement strand
AAGGATTTATCCCGCGCCGTGAGCGTGCTCAATCGACTGAAACCATTACTTAAGCCCAAGCTGCTTAAAGCGCTGTGTTTGAGTATCGCCCATGATGGTGTGATTAAACCCGTCGAGATCGAACTTATCAGAGCGTTGTCGGCCTGTTTGGACTGCCCGATGCCGCCAGTGGTGCTGGAACAATAAAAGTAGCTTTTATCAGGTTGGGTCAACCCTGTTCAGGCCGGGTAAATACCCAATCCTTTTCTGAAGACATAGCCTTGTTAAAGCTATAGCCGCCCATATTAAATTTTTTGATTTGCTCCGGCGCCTCAATGCTATTTTGCACAATAAACCGCACCATCATGCCTCTGGCCTTTTTGGCGTAAAAACTGATCACCTTATACTTGCCATTTTTTTCATCCTTGAATACCGGCGTAATTATTCTGGCATTCAACTGTTTGGTTTTAATCGATTTGAAATATTCGTTCGAAGCTAAATTGATCAGCGTATCTGTCTTGCTGGCTTCAAGGTCGGCGTTGAGCGAATCGGTTAATTTGTTGCCCCAGAAAGCATACAGGTCTTTGCCACGCTGAGTGCTGAGTTTTGTGCCCATTTCCAGGCGATAGGGTTGTATCAGGTCGAATGGCCTAATCACCCCGTAAAGCCCGGAAAGAATACGCAAATGAGCCTGAGCAAAATCGTCTTCTTCTTTGCTCAGGTTTTCGGCATCAAGACCGGTATAAACATCACCTTGAAACGCCAGGATAGCCTGTTTGGCATTCTTGGGTGAAAAGGGCCGTGACCAGTTTTCGTATCGAGTGCTATTGAGCGCAGCAAGCTTATCGCTGAGGTGCATGAAGCTCGCAAGCTCGGCAGGCGAATATTCTTTCAAGGCACTGATCAGTAATTCAGAGTCGTCCAGAAATACCGGCATTGTGGCCAATTGTGTACGTGGCGACGATTCAAAATCCAGCGTTTTTGCAGGAGAAATAACTACCAACATAAAGGCTCCTAAAAGCTATTTGTTCACTAAGTTAAAACAAGAAAAAGCAGTTTAATACTTATTCGTTTTCGTGCCTACGCTCTTGATAGAAATAGCTAAGGGCGGTTAGAATAACTCCGCTTAAAATCCACTGCTCACTGCTTATCTTTGTTGTTGATCGTGGTAATTGCAACAAACCCTTTCAAATAAAAAGAAGTGTCAAAAATCCATGCATCAAATTGTTGTTTACATTCCAGATTCACATTTGGAACTGGTAAAAAATGCCATGTTTCAGGCGGGCGCCGGGCGCGTAGGTAATTATGATTGTTGTTCCTGGCAGACCCTTGGGCAAGGACAATTCAGGCCTCTGAAGAATAGCGCTCCCTATATTGGCTCTCTGGATAAGCTGGAGTTTATTGCAGAGTACCGTGTTGAGATGGTGTGTCAGGATGATCTGGTGCACCAGGTTTTAAAGGCCATCAAAACTGCCCATCCTTATGAGGAACCCGCTTTTTCGGCCTGGCCGATTGATTTTGATGTGATTGAGTAAAGAGGTTTATCGTCGGCTTTTTCTTGGATGCAGGTCTTGCAGGCGGAATGGAAAATCTCCCTGTTTCCGATCTTTACAATAAAATTCCAGGGTTTTCCTCATCACCGAAAACGCCAGATTATCCCAGGGAATTTCATCTTCATTAAATAATGCAACATCAAGGCTTTCGGTGCCTGCAGCAAATGAAGAGTCCCTGAGCGTACTACGGAAAATCATGTACACCTGGTTAATATGGGGCAGATTGAACACCGAATAAATGCCCTGAATATCGACTTTGGCTTTCGCCTCTTCCCAGGTTTCTCTACGGGCCGCTTCCAGGCTGCTCTCACCATTTTCCATAAAACCGGCCGGCAATGTCCATAAGCCATAACGTGGTTCAATGGCACGTTTGCAGAGTAGAATTTTGTTTTTATGCGTGACCAGGCAGCCAGCGATAATACGCGGGTTCATATAGTGAATGGTATCGCAGTGGTCGCATACGTGGCGGAGGCGATTATCACCTTCCGGGATGCGTTCTACGACGGGTTTGCCGCAATGGCTGCAAAAATTCATGGACAAAGTCTAAACTAATTTGACTTTCAGAGTCATAGAATTTTCGGTATTCTCTGGCAACTTCTGGTGGCCGGTGGAGTATTTCTCTTGCGGCGCTGATTGTGAACCCTTCAGTCGAGAATGACATGAGTCTTGATCAACCAATAGCTTCTCCCTGTGTCAGTATTTGCGCCCTGAATGATGACGATATCTGCATCGGTTGTTATCGGTCTGCCGATGAAATCTTGCGCTGGGGTAAAATGAACGAAGACCAAAAACGTGCTGTTTATATCAATATTGAAAAACGGACGACCGAGGCGGGTGCCTGGTTAGGAGTAGATGGAGTTTCAGACTAACACTGGATCAGGGGCCTGGTTTTGAATAATTTAGCCAAAAAAAAGGGTTGCAAGTGCAACCCTTTTTTATTGCTGGATACTAATGGTTTAGTTGGTAAAGACGGGCTGGAAACCAACACTCCAAATGATCACAGTAGTTATCATCAGGACTACACACATGACAAGTGCGAAGGTAAGGATTGCGCTGGAAAACATCATGCCGCGCTCCTTTGGTATATTAAAAACGATCGGCACGCCCGAATAGAGCAGCCAGGCAGAGTAGCCTGAACCAATAAGCAAAGTGACTAATCCAAGCCAGATGACCGGATAGATTCCGACCACGCTCAACAGAATCAACGGCATGGTGATATAGATGGCCATTGCGATTCCGCTAAGTTGATTCTCCTTGCGACCGGTGTAGGTATCGCGCATCCAGTCAATAGCAATCCCGGTTACCACGATGCCCGTAATGATACCAAAATAGGCAAGAATACAGAGGGGAATAGTGCTGGCCTCGGTCAGCTTGGTGACAGCGCCATCACCAATAGACCAGCCGACTTTTGTGGCGCCGATATATCCGGCAATAGGCGGAATGGCAGACAGTATAAAAAGATAAATCAGATACGATTTTGGGCTTTTCGCCGGCTCTGTTTGAATGGTTTCCCATTCTTTATAAGGACGGATTAATAATCCCAGCGTATGGCCTAATAACACGGTATTGCTCCTTTTTACGGTTTTGCAAATTCAGGCATTCGGGGCCGGGTCGAAACGGCACCCGATTTTTTGCACATTATACGACTTAATGCCCGGACTGAAAATCTTAAATCCTGCATTTGTATGGGTTATTGAAAACTTTGATTAGTCCCTGGTAGTATTTGCCAATTAATCTCAAGGCTGTCGTGCCGGTTTCAAAGCTTGGGAAGAGCGTAGGCAGGAGAGTTGGAAACAGGGAGTTGAGTGGGAGTTCAGCGGTTGTCGATCAGAAATTCAAGCAACTATAAAAATACCAAGCTTGTCTTTTTTGTTGGGTGGTGTAAGACAAGAAGGCTAACCGGCCCTCTGGAGAATGACTTCAAGTACCAGTTTGGTGCCAATAAACGCCAGCATCAAAAGTGTATACCCGGCGAGCGTATAGCGAATTGCAGTGGTGCCTCGCCATCCGAGTCGATGCCGTCCCAGCAACAATATTGAGAAAATCGTCCAGGCAAGTATTGAAAGTGCCGTTTTGTGGACCAGGTGTTGCGCGAAAATGTCTTCAATGAAAATAAACCCGGTAATGATGGCGCTGGCGAGCAGAATAAAACCAACCCAGATGACTTCGAATAATAATTTCTCCATTACCTGCAAGGGCGGCAGGTTCATAATCAAACTGTTGGTGATTTTATGGTGTAAGTGATGATCCTGGATGGCGAGAAGCAGCGACTGCAGGGCCGCAATAGTAAGAACGCTATATGCGACCACAGATAGAATTATATGGCTAGCCATTTTTAATCCGGGCTGAAACAGGGGTTGCGTCAGATCCTGATTAACAATCGCAAGAACAACGGAAAGGGCGGCCAGTGGGTAAACACCTATATATAGATTTTCCAGGGGTTTTCGCAGGCTGCTGCTGATTACGATAATAACGATCAGCCAACCAATAAGAGAAGAGATATTGTATATGCCAACATGCAGGCCAGCGCCGGTTAAAAAAGTCCCATGAAAACTTAACGTATGGAATAAAATGGCCAGTGCACCCATTATCAGGGCATAGGGATGGTCGGTTGTTTTTGGGCGCGTAAGAGTAAAATATTGCATGATAGCGCCACATAAGTAACAAATAACAGCCAAAGAGCCAAGTAACGAGGATGGCATCAGTGCGGGGTCGTAGCGCTGAAAATGTGGATAGTTGGCTGCATGGTTTACGAGACTCTATTAAAGTAACGAATTTATTGTATTTCCTGTTAAAATTCCACTTTAGTTCAGATTTTATTCATAGATGGATGGGGTTTTATGTTTGATAGTTTATCTAACCGTTTGGCGGATACGCTAAAAAAGGTCAGCGGCAAGGCTAAATTAAACGAAAGTAATATCAAGGATACGCTGCGCGAAGTTCGGATGGCGTTGCTTGAGGCTGACGTAGCGCTGCCGGTTGTGAAAGCTTTCATTGCGAGTGTTACGGAGCGTGCCGTTGGCCAGGAGGTGGCCAGAAGTCTTTCGCCGGGACAGGCGTTTATCAAGATCGTTCAGAGCGAACTTGAGAAGGTCATGGGTCAGTATAATGAAGAGCTGAATCTGGCCACACAACCGCCCGCCGTAATTTTAGTGGCAGGGTTGCAGGGTGCTGGTAAGACGACTTCTTTGGGTAAACTGGCTCGTTGGTTAAAAGAGACTAAAAAGAAATCGGTAATGGTGGTCAGTACGGACGTTTATCGCCCGGCGGCCATTAAGCAGCTTGAAACGCTGGCTGCGGAAGTGGGTGTCAAGTTCGCGCCAAGTGACAGTGATCAAAACCCCATTGATATAGCGAATGCTGCGATTGCATTAGCCAAGAAATCCTATGCGGATGTTCTGCTGGTCGATACCGCCGGTCGATTGCATATTGACGAAAATATGATGCATGAAATAAAAGCTCTTCATGCGGCCGTCTCACCGATAGAAACATTATTTGTGGTCGACGCCATGACCGGTCAGGATGCGGCAAATACCGCAAAGGCCTTTAATGATGCCTTGCCTTTAACCGGCGTGATACTGACCAAGACCGATGGTGATTCACGCGGCGGTGCGGCACTTTCAGTGCGCCATATTACCGGTAAGCCTATCAAATTCATGGGTGTCGGTGAAAAAATGGACGCGCTTGAGCCCTTCCACCCGGATCGGGTCGCGTCGCGAATATTGGGTATGGGCGACATGCTCAGCCTGATTGAGGATGTTGAGCGTAAACTGGACAAAACCAAAGCTGACCGGCTGGTCAGGAAAGTTAAAAAAGGTAAAAAGTTTGATTTAAATGATTTCCGCGACCAGTTGCAGCAGATGCAGAATATGGGTGGCGCTCAGGGCTTGATGGCAAAAATGCCCGGCATGGGGCAGATGAGCGGAATGATCGAAAAACAGGTTAACGATAAGGTGTTTATGCAGATGGAAGCGATGATTAATTCCATGACACCCAAAGAGCGCCGTTACCCTGATGCGATTGGCAATTCCCATAAACGCCGGATAACAATGGGTTCCGGTACCCAGATACAGGATTTAAATCGTTTGTTGAAGCAGCATAAGCAGATGCAAAAAATGATGAAAAAACTGTCCAAAAGAGGCGGTATGGCTAATTTAATGCGCGGTATGGGCGGTATGATGCCACCCGGAGGCGGCTTTCCACGTATGTAGTCTCGGTTCGCCCGCAATTGCTGGAAAAAATAGCTCTAAAAAATAGGCACCTGTAAGTTCACTTCTGAAATTTTATGGCGTAGAATACCCGCCCTTTTGGCCAAGTCTGTTATGGGCTGGTCCGAATCTGAATTTTTGGTTAAGTAGTTCAACTTATAACTGTGGGCGATTCCAAAACCCACCTGGATTAAAGGAAGAAGGCATATGGTAGTAATTCGATTATCACGCAGCGGCACCAAAAAACGCCCATTTTATCACCTCACCGTAGCAGACAGGCGTATTGGCCGTGATGGCCGATTTATTGAGCGTGTCGGTTTCTTTAATCCTGTTGCGCGCGGTCAGGAAGAACAGTTGCGATACGATCAAGAGCGTATTGATTATTGGGTAGGCAAGGGCGCTCAGCTTTCTCCCCGTGTTAATAGCCTGTTAAAGGCAGCAGCAAAAGCTTAATTTAAATGCCTGCACCCGCTCTGGAAGACCTGCTTCTGCTTGGCCGCATTGGTCAGGTATACGGTATCAAAGGGTGGGTTAAGGTAATTTCCCATACGAAACCTAAAGAAGGCATCCTGACTTATCCAAATTGGTGGGTTAAGTCGGGGAATAAAGATTGGCAATCAATAAAGCCACTCAGCGGGAAACCGCACGGTAAAGGGTTGGTTGCACAATTGGATGGTTGTTTTGATCGTGATACGGCACAAGGCTATTGTGGTGCTGATATAGCGGTAGAAAGAAGTTTGTTGCCCGTGCTGGATGACGGCGATTATTATTGGCATCAGTTGGAAGGGCTCAGCGTTACTCACTGCTCCGCTGACGGGCCGGTTTTATTGGGTCGTGTTGATCATCTGATGGAAACGGGCTCCAATGATGTGTTGGTGCTCAGAGCCTGCGAAGGCAGTGTTGATGACAACGAACGATTGATTCCCTATTTGATTGGCAGGGTGATAAAGAAAATTGATCTCGAAGTTGGCGAAATTCAGGTCGACTGGGATCCGGAGTATTAGTTGTGTGGATTGGTGTGGTTACGCTGTTCCCGGATATGTTTAAAGCGATATCAGAATTCGGGATAACCCGAAGAGCGGTGCAGAGCGGTGTTCTCAATCTGGAATTTTGGGATCCACGCGAATTCACTTCAGACAAGCACCAGACGGTTGATGATCGACCTTATGGTGGCGGACCCGGAATGTTGATGAAAGTGCAGCCTCTTCGCGATGCAATTAAAGCGGCAAAAAACGAAGCTGGTGAAGGTGTTAAGGTTATCTATTTATCACCCCAGGGCAGGCCGCTCGATCAGGCTGGCGTTCACGAAATTGCCAAGCGTGACAAGATTGTTTTAGTGGCCGGGCGTTATGAAGGTGTCGATGAGCGAATACTCGAAACCTGCATCGATGAAGAGTGGTCTATTGGCGACTACGTTCTTTCGGGTGGCGAGCTGGGCGCAATGGTCGTGATCGACGCGGTAACGCGCTGGTTGCCCGGGGCGCTCGGGCACGATGATTCTGCTCAACAGGATTCATTTAATGACGGATTGCTCGATTGTCCGCATTATACGCGACCGGAAACACTGGATGGCCAGAATGTGCCCGATGTTTTGATGAGTGGCCATCACGAGGAAATCAGGCGTTGGCGTTTAAAGCAATCGTTAGGACGCACCTGGTTAAAGCGACCGGATTTGCTTGAACAAAAAAAATTAGATGCTGAGCAATGTGAGTTGCTTGAACAATTTAAACAGGCGCATCAGGAAAAAGTCCTGATGCATACACAGTAAAGATTGAATCGAAGTAGAGTTTGAGGAGTTAGCAATGAGTGGAAGAAACAAGATTATCCAGGCTTTGGAAGCTGAGCAGATGGAAAAAGAGATTCCTGCCTTTGGGCCTGGCGACACCATCGTTGTTCAGGTGCGCGTGAAGGAAGGTACTCGCGAGCGTCAACAGGCGTTTGAGGGTATTGTCATTGGCAAGCGTAACCGTGGTCTCGATTCTGCTTTTACCGTACGGAAAATATCGCACGGTGTTGGTGTAGAGCGAACTTTTCAGACTTACAGCAAGCAAATTGACAGTATTTCGGTCAAGCGCCGCGGTGATGTTCTTCAGGCTAAGCTATACTATTTGCGCGAGTTATCTGGTAAGGCAGCACGTATTAAAGAAAAAATTCAGTAATAGTTGCATAGCTTGCAGCAGATCCAATAAAAACAGGCAGTTTAACTGCCTGTTTTTGTATTTGGCGGCTATTCTTAAAAACTGAACCGGGCGTTGAACCAATTGCGTGCAGTGATTTCCAATTCCGGTGACTGAATGATTAAAAGGTTTTTAATATGCGCTATCTACCTCTTTTAGGTCTTTTCTTCTTATCCGGTTTTTCCGGCTTTTCTGTTTTTGCTGATGATGCCATTACAGCCGGTGCGGTCGAGCGTGCTATCGCTCAAAAAATAAAGCAAGCGGTTCCTCAAATCCCTATTGTTTCAGTTATTTCCAGCGATTTTGCCGGTATGTATGACGTTACCCTCGCCAATGGCGAACACCTGTTTGCTACTGCTGATGGCAGCGCATTTATTGCAGGTGACATGTATCGGGTTAACCATGACGGGCTGGTTAATTTAACCGAAGAGACACGCAGCCAAAACAGAGCGGATAAGCTGGCTACAATTAGCGATGATGAAAAAATAATATTTTCTCCTGAAACCAAAAAAGTGTCCGTAACCGTCTTTACTGATAGTGATTGCGGCTACTGTCGAAAATTGCATGCGGATATGCCCGGCTATTTGGCCAATGGCATCGAAGTTAAATATGTTGCGTTTCCGCGGGCCGGTATTGGTTCACCCACTTACGATAAAATGGTCAGCGCATGGTGTGCTGAAGACAGGAAAGCAGCGATGACCCAAATAAAATCGGGCAGGGCAATTCCTGGTAAGGTTTGTGATAACCCGGTCGCGGCCCAATATAGATTAGGCAAGATTATCGGTATCCGCGGAACCCCTGCTATTGTGCTTGAATCGGGCGAGCTGCTTTCCGGTTATTATCCGCCCGCCAAGTTGGCAGAAGCCCTGAATCTTTAAAAGACTGACAAGACTGCTCCACCCGAAATGCCAGACCGTCATAACATCGTTGTCGGTTGGCGTTGAGGCCTTCCGAATCTCCGTACAATCAGCAAAACGCCTACGCGAATTATTTCGAATGAATTAATTCCGTTACGACAATTGTTAGACTTTGTCTTTTAAGTGAGAACTAATACAATAGGCGCCTCTTTTGCAGAGTAGGCAAATCTGGCCGACTCAAATTATGGTGGTTTTGCAGGCATTTTGGTGTGCCGCAGCTATTTAACTTAAATTAATTCAGAAAGGTGGGGTTATCTTGAAGCCGGTTAATGTAGGGATTTGTGGATTAGGTACCGTGGGTGGCGGAACCCTGAATGTTTTGCTTCGGAATGCTGATGAAATTTCACGTCGCGCTGGCAGGAATATCGTTGTTTCTCATATCGGAATGCGTAATTTCAAAACGGGATATGATTTGTCGGGCGTGGAAGTAACCACCGATATTTTTGAAGTTGCTAAAAACCCGAATGTTGATGTATTGGTAGAGCTCATTGGCGGCAGTGATGTTGCACTTGACCTGGTGATGACCGCTATTGAGCATGGCAAACATGTTGTTACTGCCAATAAGGCGCTGATTGCCGTGCACGGTAATGAGATCTTTGCCGCCGCCCATAAGAAAGGCGTGATGATTGCTTTTGAGGCTGCGGTAGCCGGTGGAATTCCGATTATCAAGGCGATTCGTGAAGGCTTTTCAGGTAACCAGATAAACTGGCTGGCAGGGATTATTAACGGCACAGGTAATTTTATTCTCTCTGAAATGCGTGACAAAGGCCGCGCCTTTGATGACGTTCTGAAAGAAGCTCAGGACCTTGGTTACGCCGAAGCCGATCCCACTTTTGATGTTGAAGGGATTGATGCCGCTCAAAAGCTCTGTATTTTGTCTGCAATTGCTTTTGGTATCCCGCTGCAGTTTGATCGTGTTTATACGCAGGGCATTACCAGGATTACCTCTAAAGACGTTACCTATGCCGAAGAGCTTGGCTACCGGATTAAACATTTAGGTATTGCCAGACGCCAACAGGCGGGTATCGAGTTACGGGTACACCCCACATTGATTCAAAAGGATCAGTTGCTGGCCAATGTCAATGGTGTGATGAATGCGGTCATGGTTCACGGCGATGCTGTCGGGCCGACACTCTATTATGGCGCTGGCGCAGGATCTGAGCCGACTGCTTCAGCAGTGGTGGCCGATATTGTTGATGTCGTCAGGACATTAACTTCCGGTACCGCCAGCCGGGTTCCGCATCTGGCGTTCCAGCCGGACAAGCTTTCTGATGTGCCAATATTACCGATTGAAGCGACTGAGTGCGGAAACTATTTACGAATTGAGGTTGCAGATCAACCGGGCGTTATGGCCAAAGTTGCACAAATCCTGGGTGAAGCAGACATATCCATCGAGGCCATTATCCAGAAAGAACCGCAGGTTGTCGGCGGTGAAGTGTCGTTGATTTTATTGACCCGAAAAGTACTGGAAGCAAAAATGGATAAAGTCATCGACGCCATAGAAGCATTACCTACGACCTCTGGTAAGGTCATGCGTATTCGGGTCGAGTATCTGGACTAAAAATCATTCCACCAAAAACGAAACATCCGGCTAATCAAGGCAAGAGGTAAGAATCGAGTGAAGTATATCAGCACGCGTGGTGCGGCTCCCGAACTGGAATTTGAACAAGTGTTGCTGACCGGGCTTGCCAGCGATGGTGGGCTTTATGTGCCCAAAACATTGCCGGCATATAGTAAAGAAGAAATTGCCGCCTGGGCTGGCCTGACCTATCCAGAACTGGCCTTTAAGATAATTCAGCCATTTGTCGACAATGCGATTCCTGATGATGACCTAAAAACATTAATTGATGAAACCTATGGCTGCTTCGATCACGCTGCCGTCGCACCACTCACACAATTAGGCCCCAACGAGTGGACGCTGGAGCTTTACCATGGGCCGACCCTGGCTTTCAAGGATTTCGCCCTGCAATTACTGGGACGATTACTCGACTATATTTTGCAGCGCAAGCATCAGCGTGTAGCTATTTTAGGAGCAACTTCCGGCGATACCGGCTCTGCTGCGATTGAAGGTTGCAAACGCTGCGATAATGTTGATATCTACATTTTGCATCCCCATAACCGGGTTTCCGATGTGCAACGCAAGCAAATGACCACTGTCATTGGTGATAATATCCACAATCTGGCCATTAAGGGGAATTTCGATGATTGCCAGGAAATTGTAAAAGCCTGTTTTAATGATCAATCCTTTCTGGATGGTAGTCGCTCGCTGGTCGCAGTTAATTCGATTAACTGGGCGCGTATTATGGCGCAAATCGTTTATTATTTTTATGCGTCTTTAAGATTGGGTGGTCCGCATCGTGAGGTGTCATTTTCTGTGCCGACCGGTAATTTTGGTGATATTTTCGCCGGTTACCTGGCAAAAAAAATGGGATTACCTATTAAGCAGTTAATCATTGCGACTAACCAGAATGACATTTTACATCGCTGCATTAGTAACAATGATTTAAGTAAGGGCACGCTGAATCATACGCTTTCGCCCAGTATGGACATTATGGTGTCGAGCAATTTCGAACGATTGTTATTCGACTTGTATGATCGGAATGGCGAGGCGGTCGCAGACTTGCTGAGCAAATTTAACCATCAGGCCGTATCTCTGGATAGCCCAGTCTGGCAGCGTGCGAAAGGCTTGTTTGATAGCCAGCGTGTCAGTGATGACGAGACCTGCGAGGTTATTGCCGAAGTCTACAGGCAGACGGGCGTGTTGATTGACCCACACACGGCTATTGGCGTGAAAGCCGCGCGCGATTGCAACCATGATTCGTCAGTTCCCATGATTACCTTATCCACTGCCCACCCGGTAAAATTTCCGGATGCGGTCTTGAAAGCAGGATGTGAGCAACCACAATTACCCCGTCATATGGAAGACCTGTTCGACCGCGAAGAGCGCTACGAGG
>Ga0316201_10003345_pt1 | contig 11789 bp, 10 predicted proteins | sample CS6wburrow_MG_FD_204516 | JGI IMG/M metagenome (GOLD analysis project Ga0316201, IMG submission 204516) | Coastal sediment microbial communities from Delaware Bay, Delaware, United States - CS-6 worm burrow | ecosystem: Environmental > Aquatic > Marine > Coastal > Sediment | place: USA... | reverse complement strand
GGGGACCGAGAGGTTGACCCCCCAAACTTTACGCTCGGTTTGAGCGGCGCCTATACGGCGATCGATTCCGAGAACCGCTTCATCGTCGGCCGCACTCGCTTCGTCTCGTTCTTTGTCGACAGCGTAGAAGGGGATCGCCTTTCTCCGATCGAGCTCGAGAAGCGCGTCTTCATGCCGGATGAAGTCTTTTGTAACGAGAGCGATGTGATTGCGGGCATGTCGCTGACCTATGATGGGCAGCTCGCGTTCGCGACCGAGCTAGGCAACCTGTTCGTGATTCCGTCTGACGCCGATCCCAACGACCTTGGCGAGATTCCAGTCATCTCGACGAATCAAGATTGCGCAACCGCCGATGAGGCCGCGCTCGAAATCGTCTCCAACAGCGTTGCCATCGACGAAAACGGCGGGATTTACGTGCTCACGAGCGTGGCCATGTATCGATTCGATTGGGACGGCAGCGCGCTGAGCCTTGCTTGGCGTGCCGAGTACCAGAGCGCCGAAGAGGTTCCAAGCCCGATTCGACTAGGTCCGGGCTCCGGGTCCACCCCTAGCCTGATGGGCACCGCGGCAGACGACGACCGCTTCGTGGTGATCACCGACGGCCTCGGACTGATGAACCTCGTCCTGTTCTGGAGGGACGAAGTGCCGGCGGACTGGGATCCCATCGCACCTGGTAAGGACCCTCGGATCGCCTGCGAGATTCCGATCGACTTCGGAACTGGCGCCACGGAAGCGATCTCCGAACAATCCGTCGCGGTCCGAGGTTATTCGGCCGTCGTGGTGAACGACTTGCTCAGCAATCCGACGATCAATCCTCCTTCGATGCTGGCCCTTGGTGCGCTCGCCCAGAACAGCGTGTCGGCGCTCGAAGGAGGCATTCCGGATAAAGCTCCGTTTGGCCTCGAGCGCATCGACTGGGATCCGGAGACCCGCACCTGCGAAACGGTTTGGGCCAACTCGGAGGTCAGCGTGCCCAACGGAATCCCGAGCATTAGTCATGGATCGGGCCTCGTTTACGGTGCGGGTCAGCGCAACGGCCAGTGGGGTCTCGAAGGCCTCGACTTCGAAACCGGCGAATCGCGCCTCTGGGTCGAGGCAGGATCGGGAAGCTGCCGCCCCGAGCTGATGATGGTCCTCTCCATCCTGCCTGGGGTCGCCGAAGTGCTCGAAGTCGTCCCGAATTCCTGCGAGAACTCGTTTTATGCGGCGACGACGATCGGCCCCGATGGCACGGTGTACCAAGGCACTCTCAATGGCGTAAGTCGCTATGTTCCAGCGACCAGCGAGCCGCTCCCAGCAGACGAGCGGGCCGCGGTGGGCGTCGAGCAGGCCTTGGATCTCTTGGACCGATCACAATCCGACGCGCCTAGCAACATCGGCGAACGCAATTACCTGCGCCGAGCGATCGCGCAGCTGCTCGAGACACAGCAGGTCGCCGCGAGCGCGGGCATCGCCGACATTGCGACGGCTGCGGCCAACGCGATGCAGTCACTCGATGAGGCGGTAGCGGCCTTTGATGCGGCGGAGCCCCATGACAGCTACGTGCAAGACGCGAGAGCGGCCTTGAGCGCGATCTAGACGAAGCGGCTTGCGATCCTTCAGGGGACGATTGCGCCGTCGTCGATCCATTGACGGATCGCGTTGACCTCCGCATCGCACAACGCGATGCCGTCTTGGTTCAGCGGCATCCGCGCGGCAATCGCTCGAGCCGTATATTTTGCGATGCTGCTCCGGTTAAGCCCCGTCCAGCACCGCGTCGAAGTGCGGCGAGTCTTTCGTCGGAACAAAGTAGCGGCGAGGTCGATTTGAGTTTAGAAGGTGTGGACGTGACCGCTGAAGCGACAGCGCAGCCCCGCCCGAGTAGCTTGCCGACGAAAGAGGCGCCTCGGATGAAGGGGCATTGGTTTTGGGGATGCGCCCTGGATCTAGCCCGGGACCGCACGCAGTTCTTGATCGACGGCCACGAGGAGCACGGCGACGTCTTCGTGTCTCGTGCGCTCGTTCGCGACCTCATGTTCGTTCGCGACCCGGCTGTCGTGAACGCGATCAACGTCACCTACTGGGCGGATTTCTACAAGCCCGACTACATCAAGATGATGTGGAAGCCGTTTCTGGGAAACGGCCTGGTGCCGAACGATGGCGAATCCTGGAAGCGCCAGCACAAGCTCATCCTGCCTGGCTTTCACAAGAAGCGGGTCGACGCCTATGCGAAGACGATGGTCGAGTTTACCGATCGAATGATCGATCGCTGGAAGGAAGGCGAGCAAAGAGACATACGAGTCGAGCTCAACGCCCTTGCGCTCGAGGTCGTCGCCGACACGCTCTTCGACATCGATATCGGTAGGGACGATTCGGACACTATCCGTGATGCGCTCGCCGACATCAGCGAGATCCTGGTCACCGATGCCGACAAGATGATCCCCCGCCCCGATTGGTGGCCTACGGGGGAGAACCGGCGGAAGAAGCGCGCCATCGCGAAAATCGAAGAGATCATCGAGCGCGTGCACCAGGAACGACTGATCCACCAAGAAGACCGCGGTGACCTGTTCTCACACATGGTGTTTGCCGAAGATGAGCAGGGCCGCATGTCCGACAAACAGCTCCGCGACGAAGCGATGACCTTGATCTTCGCGGGCCATGAGACCACGGCGCATGCGCTGACCTGGACCTGGTACTTGCTCGCCAAGAACCCAGACAAGGCGGCCAACATGCGCGAGGAGCTCGGGCGCGTGCTCCATGGCAGACGAGCAGACGTCGAAGATCTTCCGGACCTTCCCTACCTCGAGATGGTGGTGAAGGAGTCGCTTCGACTTCTACCGTCGGTCTGGGCCTACGCGCGTCAAGCGCAGCGAGACCTGGTCATCGAGGGCTACGAGATCAAAAAGGGGCAGACGATCACCATCAGTCACATCGCGATGGGTCGCAACTCCAGGTACTACGACAAACCGATGGAGTTTCGGCCCGAGCGCTGGACCCGTGAATTCGAGCGGAGCCTTCCCCGCGGCGCCTACGTTCCGTTTGCCGCGGGGCCACGCGTCTGCCTCGGCAAGCAGTTCGCGATGATGGAAATGCGAATGATCCTCGCAACGCTCCTCCAACGCGTCGAGCCGAACCTTTCCGAAGGCTTCGAGCCAGACTTCGTGACCGAGCTTTCGATGCATCCAGGCGAACGCGGCATGCAGGCCGAAGTGAAGCTCTACGAAGGGAGTCCAGCTTAGGGCGGCATCGTTCGCGCTCATCGAACCAAGATGCGACTTGTGAATGGCCATCAATTCAGATTCATGGGGGCTAATGGCCTAGAGAGAGACGAGTGCAACGCTTGAAAATACGCGGTCTGTCGTCGAGGCGCGTGCGCTCCTTCGACCCCGATCAGGTGACCTCGCGAGGTCCAGGCGAAACCGATCCGGCTGCGGTTGGCTTGCGGCGAGACGACGTCGAGTCGATTTGGAGCGCCGTCGTCGACTTCTACAAGACGGGCTTTCACCCGGCGATCGGCCTCTGTATTCGGCGGCGCGGTGAACTGCTTATGGATCGGGTCATCGGGCACGCGCGCGGCAACTCCCCCAAGGACCCCAGAGATGCGGAGCTCGTCCCCGCCACCACCAGCACGCTCTTCAATTTCTTTTCCGGTTCGAAGTCCGTCACCGCGATGCTCATTCACTTGTTGGCCGAGCGCAATCAGCTGCACGTCGATGAACCGGTCGCCACCTTCATCCCGGAGTTCGCTCGCCATCGAAAAAAACGGATTACGATTCGTGACCTGCTCACACATCGTGGTGGCATTCCAGCCGCGCCCAGCGAGGTCGCCGACTTGGACATGCTGCAAGACCTGCCGCGAATCCTGGAAATGATCTACGAGCTCGAACCCAGGCACAGACCGGGAACGGTTCCTGCCTATCACGCGGTCACCAGTGGTTTCATTTTCGCCGAGATCATCCGGCGCGTTTCGGGCGTCGACATACGTGAGTTTCTCCGCAGAGAAATCTCCGAGCCTCTCGGCATGAACCACTTCAACTACGGGCTGCCCGAAGATCGACTCAGCGAAGCGGCCATCGATGCCTGCACTGGCCCCAAGCTGATCTGGCCGATCAAGGACATCTTCGAGAGGTCTCTCGGGGCGTCCGTAGAAGAGTTGATCGAGCTCTCCAACGATCCGCGATTCCGTACCGGGGTGATTCCTTCCGCGAACCTCTTCGGAACGCCAAACGACATTTGCCTCTTCTTCGAGCTTCTCCTCGCGGGCGGTGCGATCGATGACACTCGCGTCTTTGCCGAGGCCACCGTGCGCAGAGCGGTTCAAGCGCAGACACCCGGTCAAGTGGACAGAATGATCCTCTTGCCGATGTCGTACTCGATGGGCTTCATGCTCGGCACCGAGCCGCTCGGGCTCTACGGCTTCCGTGCGGGGAAGGCGTTCGGCCATGTCGGGCTCAGCAACATCCTCGCCTGGGCAGACCCGGAGCGGGACATCTCGGTGGCGCTGATGAACTCGGGGAAGCCCTTCTTCGCCTTGGACACGGCCTACTGGCCTGAAATCATCCGACGAATCAGCACCCGGATCCCTCGCGACGGCGGTCGTTGTGCGTTTGGCACATGAAACAAGTGCTGCGATCCGCCTCAAACTTGGTCGAGCGGCCTGGTTCAGACCGGCGTCGACTGAACACACTTTTTTGGGAGTGTGAGTCCCGCGGGGGGTAATCGTATCGACGAGCACAACGGAGAAGCCTCTTCAGCCAAAATGAGGGACAGTCTCTGAAGAGACCTAAGACATGCATACCGGGGCATCCACCGAAGAAGAAATCGAATACGATCCGATTTACGATCCGTTCAGCCCGGAGCTGATCGCCGATCCGTATCCGTTCTACGAGCGTCTGAGAGATGAGCACCCGATTCACTACAACGAGCGGATGGATTTCTATGTGTTGTCTCGGTACGACGACATCTTCCGCGCGCTTCGCAAGCCGCAGATCTTCTCCTCTGCCCAGGGGCTGACACCAGCCAAAGACGAAATCAGCCAACTCGGCATTCCGCCAACGTTCATCATGATGGACCCGCCGGATCACACACGGCTTCGGCGCTTGATCACCAAGGCGTTCACGCCCGATACGGTCAAGGAGCTCGAACCGACGATTCGAGAGTTCGTCGTCGATCACGTCGAGGCGATGAAGCGGAAGTCCGCTGACGGAGAAGACGTCGATTTGGTCCAGGCGATTGCTTCTCCGCTGCCGACGATGGTGGTTGCCAACATCCTCGGTGTGCCGCCGGAGGACCGCGAGAAGTTCGACCCTTGGTCCGACGGAATCACTTCGGCTTCTGCGGACTTCGCCCTCGACATTCAACAAGCGATCGGCGCGGTTCAGGGGCTGGTCAGCTACTTCGGCGCCATGTGCCAGGCGCGCCGGGCACATCCGACCGACGATATGATCAGCAAGCTGACTCAAGCGGAGATCGACGGCGACACGCTCACCGACTGGGACATCCTCGGCTTTTGTTTCGTGATGATCGCCGGCGGAAACGACACCACGACGAACCTCATCGGAAACTCGATGAAGTTCCTTCACGACTACCCCGATCAGCATCGGGAGCTCTTGCAGGACCCTTCGCTCATTCCGAACGCGATCGAGGAGTTCCTCCGCATCGAGTCCGTGGTTCAAGGGCTGTCGCGCACGACCAGGGAAGACGTCGAGCTCCACGGCACGACGATTCCTGCCGGAAGCAAGGTCCACAACCTATATGCCTCGGGGAACCGCGACCCGCGTCACTGGGGCGACAACGCGGACGAGCTCGACATCCATCGCGAGATCGACCGGCACCTGTCGTTCGCCCAGGGCCCGCACTTCTGTATCGGCGCGCACGTCGCCCGGATGATGATCCGCATCTACTTTGAAGAGATGGGCACGCGAATCGGTGAGAACTTCGAAATCGATTGGGATCGGGCCGAGCGGCGCCAGTCGGCGTTTACGCGCGGCTTCACGAAAATCCCCATTCACATCAAAGCATGAGCACGATTCGAGTACGATTCGAGCCTTCGGGTTTCGAGGTCGACGCCGAGCCGGGCGAAGCGATCATGGACATCACCGACGCGAACCCCGCCGCAGACGTTCCTTATTCCTGCCGAGCGGCAACCTGCGGGACGTGCAGGGTCGAGGTCGTAGAGGGCAGCGAGGCCCTCTCGACCGCCGACGAGTTCGAGCTCGAAGTGCTGGACATTTTCGGGGACACGCCAGACAAAGTCCGCTTGTGTTGCCAGACCAAGCTCATCGGCGGCGCCGACACCCAAGTCACGCTCAGAGTCTGCGAGGACTAAAAAGGGGACAGTCCCTTTTTCGGAAAGCTGAGGCTCAGCCAGCCGGCTCGAGAATCACCACCGGGATGATTCGATCGGTCCAAGTCGCGTAGCTGGCGAAGTCGGGGTAGTGGGCCACCAGTTTCGGCCAAAGCGTTTCTCGCTCTTCGGGCGAGGCCGTGCGCGCGCTCATCTTCATCTTGTGGCGCTTGATCTGAACTTCACATTCCGGGGTGGCGACTAGGTTCTTGTACCAGAGTGGATCGCCAGGAAGCCCGCCCTTTGACGCCACGACGATGATCTCGTCGCCTTCTTCGATGAAGAGCAGCGGCAAAGTCCGCGGCAGGCCGCTCTTGCGTCCGGTGGTGGTCAGCAAGAGCACGGGAATGCCCCAGGGAAAGGCGCTGCCGACCCGCCACTTCGACCCGAGCAAGCCACCGGTCCATCGGTAGAGCGCGAGATGCACGGTCGACATGGTCTTGATGATTTTGCCCACGTAGGGCTTGTCCAACCCGTCGGGCTTGGGCTTGATCTTCACGATGTCCGTCGCCACGGGCGTTATCCCTTGTGCGCGCGCCGCAAGACGGCGAGATAAAGCCGATCGGCGGTTCGTAGCGGAAGCTTCTCGATCGCCGATCGCAGCTTGTCGGGCTTGACCGAGTAGACCGGTTTGGGGCGCTTGGTCGTCAGCGCGGTTTCAATGACCTGAGCCAGGATGTCGGGGTCGCGCGCTGACTCGATTTCTTTTCCGGCGAGCCCCTTGAGCTTGCGAAGCGCCTGAGCGAACTTCGGCGTTTCGGCTTCTGCCGCGGTGAAGGCGTCTTCGATGCCCGCTACCATGCTGGTACGAAAAGCGCCGGGCTGAATCGTGACGACCTTGATCCCCAGGAGCGCGAGCTCGCGGCGCAGCGCCGTCGAATAGGCCTCAATCGCATGTTTGCTCATCGCGTAGGGCCCGTTGAACGGGGCCGCGCTTTGCCAACCCGTCTCGGAGCTGATGTTTATGATGCGGCCCTTGGCAGCCTCGACCAAAGGAAGGAAGGTCTTGTTGACTCGATACGTGCCCATCACGTTGATGTCGAGAATCCTTGCGAGCCGCTCTTCAGGAATGTCCGTCAGAGAGCCGATCCCCATCACCCCGGCAAAGTTCACGATCCCGTCGAGGCGACCGGTCTGGCTTGCGACGGCATCGTATGCGCTCTGGACGCTCTGCGAGTCCGTCACGTCCATCACCACCGGAAGCACATCCGGATCATGCATCGAATCGCGGAGCAAGTCCTTGCTGATGTCGGCTGCGAACACCTTCCACCCGCCGGCAACGAGGCGTTCCACCGTTGCATGACCGAGGCCGCCGCCGGCTCCCGTCACGAGCGCTGTCTTCTTGGTCATGTCCCTCTTATAGACCCGGCACCGATGGTTTCAATCCGCCTCGAGCGTTTGCGGTGTTCCCCGATGCGAAGTGTCGGAGAAGGAATTCTTTGACACTATCCGTGAAGGCGTCGTTTCGGTCGCCGGCGACCATGTGGTGGGCGTCCGCGAGGTCGACGTATTCCGCATGCGGCACCATGTCGAGGAACTCTGCGGCGGTTTCCGTCGACACCAGGTCACTTTGGCGACCACGAATGAGCAGCGTTGGGACATCGAGGTTGCAGACCTCTTGCAGTCGTTCCTTCAGCTTGCGATCGTTCTCCTCGGTGTAGCGGCCCGGCTCCCAAGTCTTCAGCATGTTTGGATCCCAGTGCCAGTAGTACCGTCCGTCCTCGCCCCGCCTCAGATTCTTCGCCAAGCCAGACTGGTCCTTGGGTCGTTTCCGGTGGGGTAGATACGCCGCGATCGAATCTGCGACCTCTTCGAGCGAATCGAACCCCGATGTGCCCTCCTTCATGAAACCAATGATGCGAGCCACACCATCGGTTTCGAGGCGAGGCGTAACGTCGACCAGAATCACAGCTTTCGCAACGGACTCTTCCTGTTCGGTTTCAGCAAGAAGTGAAGCGATGCCGCCCAGCGACGCGCCCACCAAGATCGGCTTCTGATCGAGTTGCGCGATCACGTGCTGCAAGTCTTCGGCGAAGTGATAGACCCGATACTCACCGAGGCGCGCCCAGCTGCTCTCGCCATGACCACGGTGGTCCATGCAGATCGTGTAGAAACCATGCTGAGCCAGCAGCTCTGCACTGTTTCCCCAGGCATGCCGCGTTTGCCCGCCTCCATGGAGGAAAAGTACCGGCTGGTGGCTTGGGTCGCCGTAGGCATCCGCCGCGATCGACATGCCATTGGGCAGCTCGAATCGGAGCGAAGGGGCGGGAAGTGCAAAAGGGTCGGTCATCGCCTCAGGAAACCTCACCGACGGTCGGCCACGCGCAAACCGGATGTGAATCGCCCATCATGCCGATGACGCGGTGTGCGATGCAGCCCGGCAACTTCGGTGAAAATGACTGAACGCCCGACGTGAGGAAAAGCAAAACCGCAGGCGTGACCATCCCGAGAAGCATCATCCGCGCGAACACGATCCGCGACTCCGACACGCCCACGGTAACTTCACGCAGACGCGCTTGCACGATCTGCTGGGAACGCATCAGCGTTTCACCCACGAGCTCTTCCGGAATGTTCTGCCGAGGCCCAAACATGATTCCCAGGAGGAACTTAGCGGTGGTCGGGCGCTTGGTCATGTTGGTGAGAACGAACTTCACGAAGCGTTGGCAGACCTCAAATGAGGTTTTCGCCAAGGCCAGGTCGGCTTCGAGCTCGTCGCAGTACTCGGCATGGCGGTCGGTAATGAGATCGACGAGGAGGTTCTCCTTGCTGCCGAAGAAGTGATAGAGGCTCGGTGCGGAGGTGCTCGCTTCGCCCACGATGTCGCGTACGCTCGTCGCAACGAAGCCGCGCTCCGCAAAGAGGCGCTCCGCGGCTTCGAGGATGACCTCTCGTGTTCTCCCATTGCGCTGCGCTGCCTGGGTTCGCGCCATCAGGAGCCTTGAAACACTGGCTTGCGTTTCTCGATGAAGGCCGTCGGACCTTCGATGGCGTCCTTTGTCTTGAACACGGGCTGCCCGATCTCCAAGGAGCGGGCCAGGGCCTCCTTTGCAGGCACGCCGTCGTTTTCGATTAGCGATTGCTTGACCGCGCGAACCGCAACGGGGCCGTTGGCAGCAACCCGTTCTCCAATCTCCAGGGCTTTGTCGAGTGCTTGCCCCTTGGGCACGACGTGGCCGATGAGCCCGTAGTGTAGGGCTTCTTCCGCGCTAAGCCGCCGGCCCGCGAGCAGCATCTCCGCTGCGATGGTGTAGGGGATTTGGCGGCGCAGCCGCACGCTCGACCCACCCAAGGGAAACAAGCCAAGCTGCACTTCGGTCACGCCAAACACTGACCCTTCGCCGGCGACCCGAATGTCGGTGCCTTGAAGAATCTCGGTGCCGCCGGCCAGTGCGTAGCCTTCGACCGCGGCGATTAGTGGCTTCTTCGTCAGGTAGTGCCGGAGCAGCGCCTTCCAGTGGATGTCCGCGTCTTCCTTCATGCGATTCAACCACTGATCGCCGGCGTCCCACTTGCCCGATTTCATCGAACCGAGGTCGCTCCCCGCGCAGAAGACGCCCCCTGCACCCGTCAGGATGATCGCCCGAACGTCGTCATCGGCGTCTGCCTCATCCCAGGCGTCCGCCATCCGTACCAGCATTTCGATGCTGAGCGCGTTCTTCTTCTCGGGCCTGTTGAACGTACAAATCGCAAGGTGACCGCGTTTCTCATACAGGAAATGGGGCTCCGACATTCTGCTTTTCTCCCTCGAGTCTCGAATTGCGGAAATATAACGAACGTTACATATAGTGTCAAGCCTGACTCTGCTACAACGAGAGCCCGAAGTGCCAAGCAACGAACCACTGGACGATCTCGGAACTTGTCTCGTCACCGGCGCCGCGGGATTCCTCGGTAGCAACCTCGTACGAGGCCTTCTCGGAGAGGGGTATCGGGTTCGCGCGCTGATCCGAAATACGCCGCTCGAGCTCGAGCATGCAAACCTGGAAATCATCCGGGGCGAAGTCGAGGATGGCAACCGGATGATGGAGGCTTGCGAAGGGATCGATACGGTCTTCCACACGGCGGCCCGGCTCGCTTTGCTCGGAGGGAGCGGCGCGTCCGAGGAATATCGACGGTCGGCGTACGATACGAATGTCGGCGGTGTCGAGAACCTCATCCGTGCATGTCACGCCCAGGGCGGGCGCCGTTTCGTCCACACGAGCTCCATCGATGTCTGCTTCAATTCCGAAATCGACACCGAGATGGACGAACACACGCCCTACGCCACGACGATGAGTTGCCTCTACACTGAGACCAAGATCGAAGGTGAGAAGCGGGTGCTCGCCGCGAATGGTGAGCATGGCCTCCTGACGACGTCGATTCGCCCCGACGGAATTTACGGCCCTGGTAACAACATCATGCTGGACGAAATGTTCGATCAGGTGACGAAGGGGCGCCTCGTCGCGACCATTGGATTCCCGGGCGCGCTCCACGACCACGTTTACGTCGACAACCTCGTCCACGCCGAGATCCTCGCTGCCAAGCATCTGATTCCCGGTAGCGCGGTTTGCGGCAAGGCCTATTTCGTCGCCGACGACCATCCGCTCCCCCTATTCGAGTTCATGCGACCCTTAATCGAAGGAATTGGGTACCGGGTCCCCAAGCTCAACATTCCTTACCGGCCGGTGCTCGCGTTCCTGCGCCTCTGGCAGTACCTGCATTTCCGAATTGGTCTGCCCGCGCCGATCTTCACCCCGCACGAAATCCGCAAGCTTGCCATCTCGCACCGCGCCACCAACGAAGCCGCCGCCCGCGACTTCGGCTACCGGCCCGTCGTGAAACCCGCCAGCGCGATGGCGCGCTGCTTGGCCCACTACCAAGAGAGACTTGCTGCCCCCGTCCAAGGCCCCCGAAATAGGGGACAGTCCCCTTTTCGCAGGGGTTAAGAAAGGACCATTCTCGAGCGTTAACCCATTGAAAAAGGGGACTGTCCCCTTTTTCCGTGGACTTGATGGAAAGTCCTTGACCGGTTTGGGGAAGGCCGCTAAAGAAGGCGTCCGTTTGAGGAAGAAGACGGGGACGGGAACCAATAAAACGAAGTAGTTATCAGGGTTTAGGCCCGGACGAGCTTCGAATCACGGTTCGCGAAAACGGCTTCTGACTCTCTTTGACAGTTTGCGAGAATACACGGGGCACTAGCTCAGGTGGTTAGAGCGCACCCCTGATAAGGGTGAGGTCGCTAGTTCGAGTCTAGCGTGCCCCACTAAGGACGGGGCTGTAGCTCAGCTGGGAGAGCACCGGCTTTGCAAGCCGGGGGTCAGGGGTTCGAGCCCCCTCAGCTCCACCCAGTCACACCCGCCCCCGGGCGCCTCCACTAGAGGGACCCTGCGGGTCTGGAGGAAGTTGCTGAGAGGCAACAGGGCACTTGCCAAGAACACCGTGAAGACCCAGTCTTGATTCCTTCGGTCGGCAGCGCAGCAAGCGCGCA
>Ga0316201_10003344_pt1 | contig 11795 bp, 5 predicted proteins | sample CS6wburrow_MG_FD_204516 | JGI IMG/M metagenome (GOLD analysis project Ga0316201, IMG submission 204516) | Coastal sediment microbial communities from Delaware Bay, Delaware, United States - CS-6 worm burrow | ecosystem: Environmental > Aquatic > Marine > Coastal > Sediment | place: USA: Delaware... | reverse complement strand
TACTGCGGGTCGACGCTGTACTCCCAGAACGACCCTGCCGGAAGGCACGCGCACGCGAGGCATTCGTTGCCGCCGCAAGAGCCACCGTCATTGTCGAAATCGTTGTTCCCATAGGCCGGTCCAGCGGAAAGCGGCCCCGTGCACGACGCGCTCGTGTCGAAGGCGACCACTTTGTCCGCGTTCAGCGCATTGCCGGCATTGCCTGTCACGTTGTTGTTGCGGACGCAGACGGCGCTCGATGGGTCACCGTAGAAGACGATGCCGGAGCCGCCGTTGTCGGCGACCGTGTTGTGATCGACGAACGGGCCGATGGCTTTGCGAACCTGAATCCCATCCATCGCGTTTTGGACCACTGTGTTGTCGGCGATCACCGAGCCGGTCGAGTCCTTCAACACGATGGCGCCTACCTCATCTGAGGGCGCGTCCGTGCCACCCGAAATGACGTTGCGCACGATCTCGATGCTGCTCCCCCCGTTGACGAAGATTCCCCGCCTCTCGAACCCTTCGAGCGTGCAACCCTGCACGACGTTGTTGTCGGACTCGATGACGATCACGTCTCGTGCGTTTCGAACGTTCACGATGCGCACGCCGTCGAGCACGTTGTTGCTGCTCTTGAAGGTGAAGGCCTGGCGGTCGCCGCCCGAATCGACGGTCAGAGCGGCGCCAGCGACCTGCCGGATCGTGGCGCCCGCATCATCGTCGAACGAAGGCGCGCCGACGATCATGGTGAAATCGGTCAGCACGATGTAATCGTGGCCGGCTGTGGCGTCGGCAGTGTCGATCGCCGTCTTGAGCTCCGCATCGCTGCCCGCCACGAGACACTCCGAGCTGCCGTCCATCGGATTCGTACCGCAGAATAGCTCGAAGCAGTCGATGTGAGCGTCGCTGTCCATGTTCGTCGTGCAGTCGAGATCGCAGCTGGCCACGGCGTCGTCGCAGTCGGTGTCGATGCAGTAGCCGTCGTCGTCCACGTCAGTGCACACCGACGCGCAGAGCGGCTTGTCGTCGTCGCAGTCGGTGACGGCGCAGGTCCCATCACCGTCCGAGTCGACGCCGTCATTCGAGGGATCGAACGTGTCGATCGCGCAGTCGTCGCAGCCGTCACCGTCGGTGTCGGCGCACACCGTCTCATCGGTGTCGTTGGAGTCGGTCGTCGTGTCGTCGCAGCCCGCATTGCCCCCGCTGCCATCACCCAAGCCATCGCCGTCCGCGTCGACGCACACGTCGCCGGCATCGCAGACGCCATCCCCATCGACGTCGACACCGTCGTCGAGCGGATCAAAGGAGCCGTTGGCACAGTCGTCGCAGCCGTCGCCGTCGGTGTCGGCGCACACCGTCTCATCGGTGTCGTTGGAGTCGGTCGTCGTGTCGTCGCAGCCCGCATTGCCCAGGGTGCCGTCGCCCAGGCCGTCGCCATCCGCGTCGACACAAACGTCGCCGGCATCGCAGATGCCGTCCCCATCGCTGTCCACGCCGTCGTCGAGCGGAGCGAACGAACCATTGCTGCAGTCGTCACAGCTGTCGCCGTCCGTGTCCGCGCAGACCGTGGCCTCGCCGTCGTTCGAGTCCGTCGTCGTATCGGCGCAGCCCACATTGCCCCCGCTGCCATCACCCAAGCCATCGCCGTCCGCGTCGACGCACACGTCGCCAGCGTCGCAGATGCCATCGGCATCGCTGTCGACGCCGTCGTCGAGCGGATCGAAGGAACCATTGCTGCAGTCATCGCAGCTGTCGCCGTCCGTGTCGGCGCAAACGGTGCCGTCCGCGTCGTTCGAGTCGGTCGTCGCGTTCACACAACCCACGTTCTCGCGCGATCCATCACCCAATCCGTCGGAGTCGAGGTCCACGCAGTCGCCACTGGGGCCGCTGCAGTTGCCGGTTTCAATCGAGCATTGCTGGCTTGTAAAGCAACCTTCGCCCGAGAACCCGGCCAACTCGATGGCCAGCGCCTCTGGGTTCTCGGCGTCGATCGTCACCGGCCGGCAATTCGCCCCAACGACCGCACAGTTGGCGTCTTGCCCGATAGCGTAGAGCCCGTATGCGCCGGAATCGGGGATGCCGATCACCGGCCCTGCGGTTCCGTCCCGAAGAACGAAGGTGCTTCCGATCGCGTCCTCGGGCCGATCACCCATCGCAATCGAATCACAGGAGTCGAGGAGGTAGACCTCGACGCGAATCGATTCGGCCCCTGCCCTGGGCACGCCCGCAGCAAAAGTCACGTCGACGCTGAGCCCTTGGGGCCCTGACTCGCTCCCGCAGCCAACTGACAACAACACCCCTACGCCCAGCAAGCTGAGCGCGAAGCCTGATCGATGATTGGCCCGAGTCACCAGGTCACCGTGACGCCGCCCGCTCCGGGCTGACTCTTTTTCGAGTTCTTCGACAGGAGGACACCTGCGGTGACCCCGCCTGCGACGGCCACGACCGAAGCAGCTACGATCCAGGGCCACTTCTTTTTCTTCTTCGCGGCCGGCTCGTCGACGGGATCCTTGTACTGGGGCATCTGAAAGACGCCTTGCGACTGCGCTGGCACCACCGTCGGAAGCGGTTCTAGTTCCGGCGCTGTTTTGGGGGGCGACGGCGCAACTGCTGGCGCCTGCAGCCGCGAGCCTTCGATGCTTGCGCTGAAGAGCACGGTACCCCGTCTTGTCTCGGCCCTCGCGTCGCATCCCTCATGCGCGCCTGATTTTGGAAGCGCGAGCCTGGCGCTAGTTCCCTGGGCGCTGCGTGCCACCAGCCTGCCGTCTGGCTCGACCCTGCACTGCAGACCGACGTGATGAACGAGGCCCTTGGGCACCTTTTCGACGCGGGCCACGACGTACGGCTTCCCATCGAAGACTCTCTCTTCGACCAGGAGCTCGACACCCAGTGTTCCACCGTTCTTCTCGAGCATGTCATCGAACGCCTTGCGCACGGGAGGGGGCGCAAGCCCACTGAGCTGATGATTCGGCCGAATGGCGCCAACACGCTCCAGGTCCCTGAGCATCGCGGTCTGGTTTCCCATCGCGTGGTGGACGAGAGCTCTCATCTCGAAGAGCTGGAGGAGCTCCCCTACCGAGAGGTCCGCGTCCCGAGCCGCGAGGTTGAAGGTGCGAAGCGCCGCCCGGAAGTCGGCATCCTCATAAGAGGCAATCGCGTCATCTAGGAGGTAGTGGGCCTTGACCTCGGCCGAAAACAGGCAGAAGAGACCCAAAAGCCCAATAATTTTCATATGGATCGACATAAGCTCTGGTTGGAATAAGTTAGCAAAAATGCAGCGTCAATCAAAACTTTCACCCATAACGGCTAAGCTGCGCTATAAAAGATGAGGGAATCGTGAGCTTGAGTACGAACAAAGGGGAGACCCGGGCTGCGCCGACGTCGCATCCGCCGGATGCATCCGCCGACACGCTGCCGCCGGAGCGCGCGCAGCCGGAGCGGATCGGCCGCTACGAGCTCCGGTTCGAGCTGGCCTCGGGCGGAATGGGTTCGGTCTACTTGGCCCGGCTTGCAGGAGTCGCGGGTTTTGAGAAGTTGGTCGCGCTCAAGCGAATCCACCCACACCTGGCGAAGCAAAAAGACTGCGTCGAGATGTTCCTCGACGAGGCCAAGATCGCTTCCCGGATCACGCACCCAAACGTGTGCAGCGTCTTCGATTTCGGCGAAGCGGATGGAGAGTACTACCTCGCGATGGAGTATCTCGTCGGTGAACCCCTGTCGCGTCTCTACATGCGAGTCGGGAAGAACAAAGACCGACGCCGCGACCCTCTTCTGCCGCTCAAGATGGCGCGCATCATCGCGGATGCTTGCGAGGGCCTCCATGCAGCACACCAGCTGAAGGATTCCAGTGGTGATCTGCTTCACGTCGTGCATCGCGACGTCAACCCGCGAAATCTCTTCGTCACCTACGACGGAGCCGTACAAGTGGTGGACTTTGGCCTTGCCAGCGCGCGCGAGCGCCTGCACCAGACCGAGACGGGCGACGTAAAGGGGACCATGGCGTACATGGCCCCAGAGCAGTTGAGGTCGGGCAGCGCCGACCGAAGGATCGATGTCTGGGGACTGGGCGTCGCCTTGTGGGAGGGCCTCGCGATCAGGCGCCTGTTCAAGCGCGACACCACCGCCAACACGATGTATGCCTTGCTCTACGAGGAGGTCGATCCACCGTCCAAGCATCGCCCACAAGTTCCCAAGGAGCTCGACGAGATCGCCCTGAAGGCACTCGCACGTGATCCAAAGGAACGCTGGCAGTCCGCGCGGGAAATGGGCCAAGCCCTGCGGCAATTCTTGGCCGCACGGGACGAGTTGATCGGTCCGCCTGAGCTCTCCGAATGGATGGCAGAGCTTTTTCCCCAAGGAGAAGCCCGCAAGGGACAGCTCATGGAGCTCGCGCGGATGCCCCACGCTCCTGTCTTGTCGATCCCCGTGACCGGCGAGTTCGATATCACGCAGATCGGAAGTGCATCAGCTCTCGTACCGTCTCTTCCCGAACGACGGAAATCGCGAGGCGGCAAGTTTGGATTGATCGCGGCCGCGCTGGCGATCGGGACAGCGCTTACACTGTATTTCGTTCGAGGCGACGCGAGATTGGAAGAGGAATCCCAGCTCGCGGCCGGAGTCGCAACCGAACCCGCAAAGGCCCCGATGGCCGGTCCCGCAGAGACTGAACGACTGGATGGCGAGCCGGCGCTCCAAGGAAGCGAACCGAGCGTTGATTCGGAGACGCTTCTCGCCGAGGATCCGAAATCCGAGCTTGAACCCAAGGCGGCCGAGCCGCCGGTCAAGCGACGCGCGCGTCCGAAGCCGCGGAAGAGCACGACGCCCGGCACGGTCAATCTCGTCACACGCGGCGGTTGGGCGGAGGTGTTCAAAGATGGCAAGTCGCTTGGCACGACTCCAAGTCGGCTCACGCTACCAGCAGGACGTCACAAGCTCGTATTGAAGCCATCCGACGGCGGAGCCCCGAAGCGAATCTTCGTCGACGTCGAAGCGGGCAAGACCAAGCCGGTCTCGGTCCGCCTGAACTGAGTTTTCGCCCCGCTAGTCGCAGTTTGTCCCAGGGCTGCTGGAATTCCGCATCGCGGGCCAGCTCACCCAGGTGCGACGCTGCTGCTCGTTGGGAAAGTTGAACGACTGGACTCCAGCCGCCCCTCCGCTTGGCATCGAAAGGTCGCCCGCGACGTTCAGGAGTGGGTGCCGGCCGTCTTAGGGCGCAACCGAGCAGGTGAACGGGTTCGCGCCCTCCTGAGCGACCAGATTGCCCTCTTCGACCGCATCCACCACGGCCCCCGGATTGGCCATCGCGTCTGTGAGCCAGTCCTTCAAGGTCACTCCGGCAGCCGTCTGCGTTTGGAAGAGGCTCTCGACCTCTAGATACGTATGCTGCGGCGCGAGGTTGGCCGGCATGAAGTAGTGCACGTTCGGTGTGCCCTGGAGATCGCAATAGGTCTGTCGCGCAGCATTGGTCCAGACCAAGTCGCTGGCGAAATAGGTCGTGCTTGATTGCGTCGAGTCCCATTGGGGGGAGATGTTCAAGAGTTGCTGAAGCGGGGTGGCCCCGAGGCGCTCGGAATGCGCCGGGAAGATGACCTCGCCCAGGATGCAGTCCGCCGAGAAGCAATACGGTGGAAGAAAGGGCCGCGTGTTCCAGACCGGCTCCTTGAGGGTCACGAGCCCCGGCAAGGACTGCAACCCACCATTGAGCGCCAACGATGCGTCGGGGGCAATTGTCGTGTTCACCCAGCGAAGGTCATCCAAGGGGTAGTGGGCGTTGTACTGCGCGCCGTAGCCGCCGGCGGACGAACCTGCGAACAGGACCTTCATCTGGTCTGGGCGATACTCCTGCCCTTCGGCTCGGAGTGCGGCCCAGATCGCGTCGCGGGTGTAGCGGAGGGCTTCGCGCGCGTTGCGTGCGCCGTAACGCTCGACCGTGACGCCCGTGCCCGGGAAGAACTCGGCTTCGCCGCCACCCGTGAAGATGTCCTGCGTGCAGTAGGGCAGGAAGATCATCGACCAGTTGGCGAATGGGTTTACGGTGTCATCGGTATTCAGGAAGCCACTGTCGGGGAAGGGGTCGCCCTGTGCTTCGAACAGCCCAGGGGAGCTATTGAGCCGCGCCGTGCAATCGCTTTCGAAGAGACAGATGCCGCCGCCCTGAAATTGGACAATCAGGTTCTCGACGGGCTCGCCATTCGGGGCCAGACGGAGGTAGAAGGCAAAGTCGGAGCCGTCGCCGCACTTGCTGGCCCATTGCGTGCTGTCGAGGATGACCTGCGTTGGGACCCCGCGTGGCGGGGCAGTGACGGCGGTTCGCGGGCCGCAGTCGAGCTCGAGCGGAGAGGTGTTCGTGTGGGCCGCGGCGAGCATGCAATCGCTCTGCTCTTTGGCCAGGGAAAGCATCTCGACGGGGGTGCTCCCAGCGGCGAAGTAGAAAAGAGAGGAGGAGCAAACCGCTTCGAAGGCCGCGACTTCGAGTGCCTCTTCGGCAGCGATGTCGGCTTCGACCGTTGCGCAGCCGCTGCCATCGACGATGCAGGCTCGCTGCGTGTTGTACGCGAAGTCGAGAAGATCAGCGCTCACTGAATAAGCGGTGTCGAGACAGGTTTCGATCAAACTTCCGCTGGTCGATCCGGCCAGTGTCTTCGCGTGCGGCCCACCGAACGCCCGCGCGGCCAGTGTGGCGGGATTGCCCAAGCATTGCTCCATCAAGCTGTCAGCCAGTGCATCGGCCGCAGCAGCGCTCGCCGGCGAGCCATCACTGCAAGCGGTCGTGACGCTTGCACGCAGAGCGGACTCCGCAGCGACGAGCATTGGATCCGTAGGACTGCAAGGACTCCGCGTGTCGATGTAGCACTGATGCACGGCGTCGCTCGCTGTGAGGAAACACTGACCCAGAGCGGCACTTGCTGCGTCTTCGCAGGCATCGACCGGCAACCAGGTGAACGCGACGAGTCGGGTAGCCGCACCTCCCACGCCGTCGGCGTTGAGCCTGACCACGAATGATTGAGGGCCCGGGACCAGGCCGAGGGATACCGCGTCCAAATCTGCGGAGACGCCCGTGGCCCCGGCGAAGTCAGACTGCCCGGAAGGCAAGAACAGCGATGTGACGTCGAGAGTCGTTGCGCCCGACCCCGTCTGGATCTCCATGCGCACGAAGGAGCTGGCGGTGAGCGCCGTCGGAAAGGTCACCGAAGCTGTGAACAAGCCCGATGGCGAAATCGAAGAGCCCTGCGCTGGCGAAGTGATTGTCGGATACTCGGTAATCTCTCGCTCGCAGCCAACGCCGTAGAGCGAAGAGAGTCCGAATAGGCAAACGAGTCCGACGATGATTCGCTGGTTGTGCGGGCGCATGGGTACCTCCGAGGCGTGGGGCCGAGCCAGGCACATGGGTATCACAGGATCGCCCGGCTGTGGATCGTCAGGATCGGACCCGAGATCGGGGACTCGTTTCCCAAGGGGGGGGGTCCGCATTTGGGGGTCGGCTAGACGGGAACAACGACGAGGCATACTGTTTTCATCTGGAGGGATGTCCGATGAGCTTACGTGTGTTTTCTGCAGTGTTCGCTGCCTCGTTCGCCCTGTTGGGTCCCGCCGCTCGGGCGGGTGCCGAGCTTCCCGAGTACACCCTTTTCGAGGCCGGCCAGGTGCGGCCGCTGGCGATATCGCCCGACGGGACGCGGCTCTTCGCGGTCAATACCCCAAACGCGCAGCTCGAGATCTATGCAGTCGACGGGTCTGGGCTTACCTTCGTCGAGGCGGTGCCCGTGGGGCTAGAGCCGGTGGCGGTTGCGGCTCGCGACGACGCTGAGGTCTGGGTGGTGAACCACCTCTCGGACAGCATTTCGGTGGTCGACGTAGCACTGGATCCAGCCCGTGTCGTGCGCACCTTGCTCGTCGGCGATGAGCCACGTGACATCGTGTTTGCCGGGCCCGGTGGCAACCGCGCGTTCATCACGACCGCACATCGGGGACAGAACAGTCCCTACCCGCAAGGCCAGTACGACGTTGAGGGAACGGGCCGCGCGGACGTTTGGGTTTTCGACGCGGCTGCGCTCGGGACATCGCTTGGGGGAGACCCGCTCACCATCGTCACCCTGTTCGGCGACCGCCCTCGTGCTCTCGCCGCATCAAGCGACGGGTCGACGGTGTTCGCGGCAGTCTTTCGTTCGGGAAACCAAACGATGGCTCTGGGCGAGCCCCTGGTCTGCGATAGCGACGCCCCCTGCAGCGTCGAAGGTGTTTCATACCCGGGCGGCCTTCCATCACCCAAGACAAACTTCGACGGAACGCAGAGCCGGGAGGCGGGTCTCATCGTCGGTTGGAACGAAAGCAGCGGGCTCTGGGAAGACGAGCTTGAACGGGACTGGAGCAACGGGGTCCGCTTCACGCTGCCGGATACCGACGTGTTCGGGATTGACGCCGACGCGCCCACGCCGGTCGAGATCGGTTCGGCGTCCGGCGTTGGGACCATCCTGTTCAATATGCTGGTCAACCCAGCGAACGGGCACCTCTACATCACGAACACCGAAGCGATCAACCGCGTTCGTTTCGAAGGGCTCGGAGACTGGGTGGATGAGCTCGGCCCCAAACCATCCGGGGACCCAGCCACGGTTCGCGGCCACCTCCATGAAGCGCGCGTCACGGTCATCGACGCCGCGCTGAACGTGCTGCCCAGGCATCTGAACAAGCACATCGACTACTCTGCCCGCCCTCAACCGGCAGGGACCAAGGAGCGGAGCCTCTCGACGCCGCTAGAAATGGCGATCAGCGGCGACGGGAGCACGCTCTACGTCGCCGGTTTTGGCTCGGCGGCGCTTGGCGTCTATGACACGGCTGCGCTCGAAGCCGATACGTTCACACCCGACGCAGCGAACATGATCTCCTTGCCCCGGGGAGGCCCGAGCGGCTTGGTGCTCGATGAGGCCCGCGATCGACTCTACGTCATGACGCGTTTCGAGAACTCCATCGTGGTGCTCGACACCGAGACCCGTGGCGTCGTGCAAACCATCGACATGGAGAACCCAGAACCAGGGTCCGTCATCGATGGACGTCCGTTTCTCTACGATGCGCAGCTCACCGGCAGCAACGGTGAAGCTAGCTGCGCGAGCTGTCATGTCTTCGGCGACATGGATGACCTGGCCTGGGACCTCGGGGATCCGGACCTCTTGTCGGCCGACAATCCCAACCCATGCCCGCCAGGGGTCGTGGGCGTGTGCAACTTGCGGGACTTCGATCCCCTCAAGGGCCCTATGACGACCCAAAGCCTTCGCGGGCTACACAACGCGGGGCCGATGCACTGGCGGGGTGACAGAACGGGCGCCAACGATGGCGGAGAAGCGCTCGACACGAATGCGGCGTTCAATCTGTTCAATGTGGCGTTCCCTGGGCTCGTGGGCCGCGACCAGGGAGAGCTCGACCCGGAAGACATGCAGGCCTTTACCGATTTCGCGCTGCAAATCACCTATCCTCCGAATCCGATTCGGCAACTCGACAACTCGCTCCGCCCGAACGAGCAGGCCGGATTGGACCTGTACAACGGCCGCATCACGGACACCGTCGCCAACTGCAACGGCTGCCACGTGCTCGACCCCGAGTCGGGGTTCTTTGGGACGAGCGGGGGCTCCACCTTCGAGGGCGAAACCATGGAATTCAAGGTTCCGCATCTACGCAACGCTTATCAGAAGGTCGGCATGTTCGGGATGGCCCCCTCGCCGTTCTTCATCGGCGCGGACACTGCCTTCGCGGGGGCTCAAGTGCGGGGCTCGGGTTTTCTTCACGACGGAAGCGTTCCCAGGATTACCGACTTCCTCAGCGCAAACGTGTTCAACGACGTGTCGTCGACCGATAGGCAAAACCTCGAAGCGCTGGTCATGGCGTTCGACAGCAACCTCGCTCCCATCGTCGGTCAGCAGGTGACGCTCCGCCAGGAGAGCGAAGCGGATACGGACGCGCGTGTCGACCTTCTAATCGAGCGCGCTAGCACGCCGTTTGCCATTGCCGAACAGGCGGCGACCGAATGCGATCTCCTGGTGACCGGGGTCGTCGATGACCAAGCGCAGCGCTGGCTACGCAGGAGCGATGGATCCTTTGAGAGCCTGGAGGGCAGCATTTCGGAGACCGATCTGCTCGCCTTGGCTGATATCCCAGGCCAGTCGCTGACCTTCACCTGCACGCCGCCGGGTTCAGGCGCGCGCATGGCAGGCGTGGATCCCGAGGCAATGGGCGGGACCGGTGGCTCCGGCGGGGACGGCGGGGACGGCGGATCGGGCGGCTCCGCTGGCTCAGGTGGATTGAACAGCGAAAACGGCAAAGGCGGGTGCGGCTGCGTGGTAGGCGCAAGTCCGCACGAAGGACTCTCGGGGGCAGCTGTCGCGGCGTTGACGCTGCTCGGCCTGGCTACGATGCAACGCCGGCGCCGACGCTACTGAATCTCGTCCAGCGAAGTTCGCGAAGGCAACACGACGACGAACAGCGAGCTCTCGAAGATGAAGAAACCTTCATACTCCTCGAGACGCGATTGCCATTACCGCCAAGACCACCATTGAACGAGGTTCAACGGAAAGGAAAGCGGGTGATTGGACCGCGGGCAGCTATACTGGAGCTTCAGTGTCACTCACCGAAGCGGAAGGCCCGTTACCGTTAGGTCCGGCGAACGACATCATCTGGTTCGCAAGGGGACGTGTGGCAGTTCTCGTCCCACGCAGCGCCGACGGTGGCGTGGACGATGCGGTTCAGCAGGTGGCGGAGCGATATCAGCTCGTCGGCGCGAAGTTCGCTCTCGCGATCATCATCGATGAAAACACGGAGCGCCCCGGCCCCGAGATGGACCAGAGGATTCAGCGGGCGCTCGAAGATGTCTCGTCCGTGGTGCTGGCCACCTCGATCACGATTCTGGGCACCGGGTTCTTCGCAGGCTTTTTCATGAGCTTGATGTCCAGAGTGCTCAGTCTGGTCAAGCGAAATGGCGTGAAGCCCACCCTCCACAGCACGCTCGAGTCGGCGGCCGCCTGGCTGCACGAGCAGCTGAACGACCCGGACACTTCGCTGGATGAAGTCCTAGAGACATTGCGCTGGGCGAACGCGAACGCGGCCTAGCTCGGTCAGGGCTTGTACTTGATCGTCATGTCGATCAAGCGCTCTTGCTTGCCCGTGTACGGCGGGTAGAAGAGGTTCAGCAGTGAAAAGCGCGGGTTGGTGCAGACCGGACGCATCTTGCTGAACTCCACGAAGCCCTCATAGCCGTGGTAGTGGCCGATGCCACTCGCGCCAACACCGCCAAATGGCATGTCGTGCTGAGCGACATGAATGATGCAATTGTTGATGGTGACGCCGCCGGAGATCGTGCTGTAGAGGAGCTTGTCTTTGCGCGCGCGGTCGTTTGTGAACACGTAAAATCCCAGTGGCCGGTCCCGGACGGTGACGTACTCGATGACCTCATCGAGGTTCTCGTAGGTCATGATCGGGAACAGGGGCCCGAAGATCTCCTCCTGCAAGATCATCATGTCCTCGGTCGCGCCGAGCACCAGGTACGGCGGGAACTTTCGAAGGACGTCGTTGAACGAGGCACCCGGGACGAGCGGCACCAGCGTCGCGCCCTTTGCCTCGGCATCTTCGAGTGTCATGCGCAGTCGCCGATATGCCTTGTCATCGATGACCGAGGTGTAGTCCGAGTCGTTCGTGTCCGGGTAGCGTTCGGAGACGAGGCGCTGAGCGGCAGTCACGAATCGCTCCTGCGTACCTTCGGGAAGAAAGAGGTAGTCGGGCGCCAAGCAGGTCTGCCCGGCGTTGATGAGTTTCGCGTACATGATTCGCGAAGC